>Ga0208542_1000506_pt1 | contig 17741 bp, 17 predicted proteins | sample DEB08_DNA_3_FD_185495 | JGI IMG/M metagenome (GOLD analysis project Ga0208542, IMG submission 185495) | Aqueous microbial communities from the Delaware River and Bay under freshwater to marine salinity gradient to study organic matter... | ecosystem: Environmental > Aquatic > Marine > Coastal ... | reverse complement strand
CACGTGGGGATGCAGGTGATCGCCTCGCCAGCCGACAATCGCGCAGGGGATCTCAATCGACCGCAGCTCCGCCATGGTGGGGCCCCGCTGTCGCGCGGCCATTCGGAGTGCCGCCACTAATTCTTCTTCGGTGTAGGCGGCCCAGCCGGTGCGCACGAGATCGGCGAGGCGCCCCTCCCCGGACTCCGAGGAGCTTGGGAGAGCGGACAGCAGATGCGTCCGGCCTTCGAGAGACAGCCGGTCCGCGGTGTGGGCGGTCGCCCGAGCCACCTCGGCCGGTGCCCCGGTCCACGCGGGCAGGCACAGCAGGAGCGGAGGCGTTCTGACGCCGACTGCAGCCCAGCGAGCGAGCGCGTGGGCGCCAAGGCTGACCCCGATGGCGACGTCGACGCCTAGGGGTGCGGCGTCCAGCCGGCGGATGATCGCCGACACGTCACCGGATCGGTCCTCCACTAGATGTACCGGCCCGTGGCCATCGAGGGCGTCCCCGAGCAGCCCGGCCGCTGCTGCGCCGCTGGATCCGGCACCATGGAGGATGAGGACAGACATCGTGGGCATTCTGCCGGAGTACCCTCGACAGGTCGAAGGAGGAAGCGTGGGCGGATGGTTGTCCTCGATGATGCGCAGCCGGGAGCAACAGGAGGCGATCGAGCTCACCGATCAGGTGAGTGCCAGTGGCGCGGAGCCCATCGGAGAGTGCCATCGCGGTGAGCGAGTCCACGTATGCGGCACGATTCGATCCGTCACGCTTCGCCCCCGGGCGAACGCGCCCACACTCGAGGCGGAGATCTATGACGGGTCCGGGCATCTCACGCTGGTGTGGCTCGGCCGCCGTCGGCTCGCCGGAGTCGAGGTGGGCCGCACGATCCAAGCGGTCGGACGGGTCACCTGTCCCGATGGTCAACCGATGATCTTCAATCCCGAGTACGACCTTCGGGTCGTGACGACCCATGAGTGACGGCGACACGCAGCCGCGCGAGGATGATCACCACGAGCCGGTGATCGAGCCGCAGACTCCGGAGGACATTCGCGAGGAACGCGTCCTTCTCGACCGCGCGCTCGGGGGATGGCGTGGAATTGTCGACTCCGGCCTGCCGACCGTGGTCTTTGTCATTGCCTATCTCGTGACCGGCAACGAGGTGATGTTGTCGGTCTGGATCGCGCTCGGTGCCGGTGCACTTGTTGCAGCGTGGCGCCTGCTACGCCGAGAGTCCCTCCAGCAAATCCTGGCGGGCCTCGTGGGAGTCGGAATCTCGGCCTTCGTGGCGAGTCGGACCGGAACGGGTGAGGGCTATTTCATCCCCGGGCTGTTGCAGAACATCGGCTATCTGGCTGCCTTCCTCATCTCGATCCTCATCGGCTGGCCATTGGTGGGCGTCATTGTCGGATTCCTGACCGGCCGCGGGGTGTCGTGGCGCTCTGACCGCGAGTTGCGTCGTGTCTACGCGGCGGCTTCGTGGATCTGGGTGGGTCTGTTCGGATTGCGCATCGTCGTACAGGGGCCGATGTACCTGGCCGGCTGGGTGGGACCACTCGGTGTCGCCAAGGTGGTGATGGGTGTTCCGCTCTTCATCGCGGCGGGATACTTCACCTATCTTGTGCTCCGGCCGACCTTCGAGGCTCGACGCGCGGCTGAAGACCGTCGGGAGTCTGACACCTCGTGATGGTTAGTGGTCTCCGAGCATGCGCTGGAGATCGGGCTCGCGTTCGGGATCGCACACGAAGATGAGTTCGTCGCCGATCTCGAGACTGTCGTCGGCACTCGGGGCGATGACACGAGGTCCACGCACGATGGCCGTGAGAGCCGCGTCCGATGGCCAGGGCATCGAGCCCACCCGCTGACCCACGGCCGGTGATCCCGCCGGGAGCGTGATCTCGACGAGTTCGGCCTGCCCCTGCCGGAAGGTAAAGAGCCGGACCAGGTCGCCGACACTGACCGCCTCTTCGACGAGGGCCGAGAGCATGCGAGGGGTGGACACGGCGACGTCGACCCCCCAGGCCTCGTCGAACATCCACTCGTTCTTGGGGTGGTTGACCCGCGCCACGACGCGGGGAACGCCAAACTCTGTCTTGGCCAGCAAGGACACGACGAGATTGACCTTGTCGTCACCGGTGGCGGCGACCACGACCTGGCAGCGGGACAGATCCGCCTCCTCGAGGGTCGCGATTTCGCACGCGTCAGCGCTGAGCACCTCGGCGCCCTCGACAACCCCGGGTCGGGCAAGTTCTGAATCACGATCGAGCAAGAGGACCTCGTGCCCGAACCCAATGAGTTCCCGGGCAATGGAGCGTCCGACTTTGCCCGCACCGGCGATCGCGACCCTCATGACTCCTCCTGTGACGGACGTGGAGCGGCGAGGCGCTGCTCGATGGCAGACATGTCACTTGCCCGTGTGAGCATGTGCACCAAGTCACCATCCTGCAGAACCATGCCGTCCTCCGGAAGGACACCGTTGCCGAGTCGCGTGATGAATGCCACTCGCGCCGATGACATGGACTCGAGGTCGGCGACGGGATGCCCGAACCACGAAGCGTGGATGGCCACCTCCGACAACACGATGTGGTCACTAGGATCCCGGTACTCCTCGTAGGCTCCCTGGGGGAGCAACCCACGGGTGATCTGCTCCGCGGTCCAGGACACCGTCGCGACGGTCGGGATACCGAGCCGCTGGTACACCTGGGCACGACGGGGATCGTAGATACGGGCCACGACGTTCTCGACGCCGTAGGTTTCGCGGGCCACACGAGCCGCGAGGATGTTGGTGTTGTCGCCACTGCTCACGGCGGCGAAGGCGTGCGCTCGCTCGATGCCAGCTCGCTCCAGGGTCTCGCGGTCGAAGCCGACGCCGGTGACGGTTTCGCCGCTGAATTGGGCGCGCAGGCGGCGAAAGGCGCGAGAGTCCTGGTCAACAATGGCGACCGAGTGGCCAGCCTCGTCGAGTCGGTCCGCAAGGAGGGAGCCCACTCGACCGCAGCCGAGGATGACGATATGCACGCCCTGATGCTACGCGCCAGGCCGGTCGGTTGGGGCGGTGGTCGGGAACACCGGGCCCGCGCCTACCATGCTCGTCGTGTCCATGGTGGACGGCGTTAAGCGCCTGTTCGTCGGTCGTGCCCTGCGCAGCGACCGCCTGGAGAGCACCCTCCTTCCGAAACGCGTGGCCCTTCCGGTGTTCGCCAGCGATGCGCTTTCCTCGAACGCTTACGCCACGCAAGAGATTCTCATCGTGCTCGCACTCGGTGGTTTCTCGCTCTACTCGTACGGGCCATGGATCGCCGCGGCTGTTGTGGTCGTGTACTTCGTGGTCATTGCGTCCTACCGCCAGAACGTACGGGCGTATCCCAGTGGAGGTGGCGACTATGAGGTCGTCGCCAAGAACATTGGACCTCGCTGGGGCGTCTTCGTTGCCAGCGCACTCCTGGTTGACTACACGCTGACCGTGGCGGTGTCGATCTCTGCGGCCGTGGCGAACCTCGGCTCGGTCTTTCCGGTCATTGAGATGCATGCCCCGTGGTGGGCGGCCGGCATCGTGGCTCTCATCACCGTCGTCAATCTGCGGGGTGTGAAGGAGTCTGGCTCACTCTTCGCGATTCCCTCTTACACCTTCATGGCAGCGATAGGGCTCATGGTGGGCACGGCGATTGTGCGCATGCTCATGGGCGACGAACTGCGCGCCGAGAGCGCCGACTGGGAGATCATCGCCACGGACACCACCTTCGCGGGTGTGGCCCTGGTGTTCCTCATGGCTCGCGCCTTCTCGTCCGGTACGACGGCGCTGACCGGCATCGAGGCCATCGCCAATGGCGTCCCGGCCTTCCGCAAGCCGAAATCAAAGAATGCGGCGACGACGCTTCTCCTGCTCGGCGTCATCTCGATGAGCATGTTCGTGGCCATCACGTGGTTGGCGCTGTCGACAGGCGTCAAGATCACGTCGTCGAACGACACCCTCGCGGGCATCCCGGAGGGTCAGCCGCAGAAGACCGTGATCGTGCAGATCGCGCAGGCGGTGTTTGGAGACTGGGGGGTCGCGGTCCTCTTCATTTCCTTGGCCACCGCCCTCATCCTCGCGCTCGCGGCCAACACGGCCTTCAACGGATTCCCGATGTTGGGCTCCATCCTGGCGCGTGACGGCTACCTGCCCAAGCAGCTGCATACACGCGGCGATCGGCTGTCCTACAGCAACGGGATCATCGCGCTGGCGCTGTTCGCCATCGTGCTCATCGTGGTCTTCCAGGCCGATGTCTCATCGCTTATCCAGTTGTACATCGTGGGCGTCTTTATTTCTTTCACGCTCAGTCAGGTAGGCATGCTGCGGCACTGGACCCGTGCCCTGAAACACGAAACCGATCCAGATGAGCGCGCACGCATGAAGCGTTCACGCATCGTTAACGCAATGGGGTTTGTGCTCACCGGCACTGTGCTCATCGTGGTTCTCCTGACGAAATTCTTCCAGGGCGCCTGGATCGTGGTCGTCGCCATCCCGATCATTTTTGGACTCATGCAAGCGATTCACTCGCACTACGAAAAGGTCCGCGAAGAGATGGCGGTGGGGGACAGCGACCACGTGACGCTCCCGTCGCGTGTGCACGGACTGATCCTCATCTCCCGCATCCACAAGCCGGCGCTGCGTGCCCTCGCCTACGCCCGGGCCACCCGCCACGACACCCTCGAGGCGATCACCGTCAACGTGGATCCCGAAGAAACTGCCGCCCTGCAAGTGGACTGGGACCGACGTAACATCCCGGTCACCCTGCGAGTCATCGACTCGCCGTACCGGGAAATCACCCGACCAATCATCGATTACGTAAAAAGACTCCGGCGTGAGAGCCCGCGTGACCTGGTCACGGTGTACGTGCCTGAGTACGTCGTCGGGCATTGGTGGGAGCACCTGCTGCACAACCAGTCGGCGCTGCGCCTGAAGACACGTCTGCTCTTTTCGCCCGGGGTCATGGTCGTGAGCGTGCCCTGGCAGATGTCGTCCTCGGATACTCGCGCCGAGAGCGAGGACTGGCGCTAGCCCGCGGCAAAGAACTGCTCGTGCCAGAGGGCGAGCATGAGCAGGACGAAGAGGCGACGGGCATTGTCCGCGCGCCCGGCGACATGGTCGGCGAGGAGCTCCTCCACCACGGCCATGTCGACGATTCCTGCCAGCCATGCGCTGTTGCGGACGGGGGCCATGACGGCGTCGGGGTCCTGGCGCAGCCAGGTACCGAGTGGGGTGGGGAAGCCGAGCTTGTCGCGGTTCTCGGTGGATTGCGGGACGCGTCCGTGAAAGGCTCGGCGCAGGACCCATTTGGTGGTTCCGTCGCGGTACTTCAGATTATCTGGGATGCGCTCGCTGAGAGCGGCCACCTCGGGGTCGAGGTAGGGCACCCGCAACTCCAGAGAATGCGCCATGGTCATTCGGTCCGCCTTGGCCAGGATGTCGCCGCGTAGCCAGTAGTGCATGTCGACCAGTTGCATGCGGCGGGACTCGGGCAGTTCATCGAATCCTGGATAGATCCCTGCCAGTTGCCGCCCGGGGCTCACATGCTCATCGGTGATTGGCTTGCGCAGTAGCCGGCGCACCTCATTCGGGCGGAAGACGTAGGCGTTCCCGATATATCGATCGTTGAATGCGGTGGCAGCGCGGCGAAGGTAGTTGCGGCCGGGGAAGGGGCGCGACACCCGGGACAGTCGGGACGTTGCCTTGCGCAGGGGAGAGGGGAGCTGTCGTACGCGATCCAGATCAAACGGTTCGCGATAGATCCGATACCCCCCGAAGAGTTCGTCGGCACCCTCGCCGGAGAGCACGACCTTCACGTGCTCGCGAGCCGCCCGAGCCACGAAGTACAGGCTGACCGCACTGGGGTCGGCTACTGGCTCATCGAAGTACCAGGCGATACGCGGGAGCACGTCCAAGTACTCGTCGAGGGCGACGTGAATCTCGTGGTGGTCCGTACCGAGGCGATCGGCGACCTCACGAGCCTGAGCGTGCTCGCTCACGGCGTCGAAGCCCACGGTGAAGGTCTTAACCGGTTCTTGACCGAGCGCACGCCGTTGCTCCTGGACCAGTGTGACCGTGATAGCACTATCGATACCGCCGCTGAGGAACGCGCCCACGGGCACATCCGCGATGAGGTGATGGGCCACCGAGTCTTCGAGGCATTCGCGCACACCGGCGATGAGGGCGGGCTCGTCGTCCCATGGTTCGGCGAAGTCGTAGGACCAATACTCCCCGAACGTGACGGATCCGTCGGCGAGGGAGACCACCGCGTAGCTTCCGGGATCAAGGCGGTAGATCCCCCGGAAGAACGTCTCCGGGAGCGGGTTGAACTGGAAGGACAGGTAGTTGACCAGCGCCTCGTCGTTGACTTCAGCGGTGTACTCGTCGTCGAGAAGGAGGCTCTTGATCTCCGAACCAAAGGAACGCACCGTTGGGATCCCGCTGGCCTCATCGATTCGGTAGTAGAGAGGCTTGATGCCAAAGGGGTCGCGCGCGAGGATCAGACACTGACGCTCGGCATCGTAGAGGCATAACCCGAACATGCCGCGCAGGGATCGGAGGAACGCGGGGAGGTCGTCCCGACCCGCCTGATAGCCCACGAGGATCGTCTCGGTGTCGCTGTGCGTCCGGAAGGACCATCCGGCCGCGCTGAGTTCCTCGCGGAGTTCACGGTAGTTGTAGATCTCACCGTTGAACACGAGTCCGACGGCATCGCCGTCGCTCCACATCGGCTGGTGGCCACCGTCGAGATCGATGATGGACAGTCGGCGCATGCCGAAGGCGAAGGCATCACCGACATATTCACCGGAATCATCGGGGCCCCGATGGGTGATCACGTCGAGCATGGGGCCGATCAAGGGCGCGGTGCGTGCCGGATTGCCGAGGACGCCAGCGATGCCGCACATCGAGTTCGCCCTCCCTTGCACAACGCGGAATGGCGAACGTAGCACGCAACGTTGGGCTTCCCCGGGAAGCCGCCCCTGTGCGCTGCGTAGGGCGACTCAGATATCTTGAGGTCAAGATATTCCGTCAGGAGGTCACCATGGGCGAGGGCGCGACCGGACCGAACACCTTCGGAGCGCGCAGCTCCCTGGAGGTCGGTGGGCAGTCATACGAGATCTACCGCATCGATGCCGTTCCCGGCTCGGACCGCCTTCCCTTTACCCATAAGGTTCTGCTCGAAAATCTCCTGCGCACCGAGGACGGCACCAACGTCACCGCCGAGCAGATCAGCGCCCTTGGGTCATGGGACCCGACGGCACAACCCACTCAGGAGATCCAGTTCACGCCGGCCCGGGTGATCATGCAGGACTTCACCGGTGTTCCCGTCGTGGTGGATCTGGCCACGATGCGCGAAGCCGTCGCCGACCTCGGCGGAGATCCAGCCAAGATCGAGCCGCTGGCCCCGGCCGAACTCGTCATCGATCACAGCGTGATCGCCGACTACTTCGGTCGACCGGACGCTGCGGATCTGAACGTCGCTCTCGAGTACGAGCGCAACCGAGAGCGTTACCAGTTCCTTCGCTGGGGTCAGGACGCGTTCGAGGAGTTCAAGGTCGTTCCACCCGGGACGGGCATCGTTCACCAGGTCAACATCGAGCATCTCGCCCGCGTCGTAATGGCGCGTGGCGGAGCTGCCTATCCCGACACCGTTGTCGGTACCGATTCTCACACCACGATGGTCAACGGACTCGGTGTTCTCGGCTGGGGCGTGGGCGGCATCGAGGCGGAGGCCGCGATGCTCGGGCAGCCGGTGTCCATGTTGATCCCACGTGTCGTGGGCTTCAAGTTGACCGGGGAACTGCCGGTGGGTGCGACGGCTACAGACCTCGTCCTCACCATTACCGCGATGCTCAGAGCGCACGGCGTGGTGGGCAAGTTCGTCGAGTTTTACGGCGATGGTGTCGGCGCGGTGCCGCTCGCCGATCGGGCCACCATCGGCAACATGAGCCCGGAGTACGGATCGACGGTAGCGATCTTCCCGATCGACGAGGCGACCACCGACTATCTGCGTCTGACCGGTCGCAGTGCTGAGCAGGTGGCCTTGGTGGAGACGTACGCGCGCGAACAGGGGCTGTGGCATGACCCGGCCCACGAGGCGGCGTACTCCGAGTACCTCGAGCTCGACCTCGGCACGGTGGTGCCCTCCCTCGCTGGCCCGAAGCGTCCTCAAGATCGCGTATCGCTGTCGGAGTCGAAGTCCGCCTTCCAGCGTGACCTCGGCGCCTACACCAAGGAGCCGGCAGCGGCCGTTGAGACCGTCATTGACGGCACGCCGGTCGAGATCGGTCATGGTGCGGTGGCCATCGCGGCCATCACCTCGTGCACGAACACGTCGAATCCTTCCGTGATGGTCGGTGCCGGACTTCTCGCCAAGAAGGCCGTCGAGGCCGGACTCACCCGCAAGCCGTGGGTGAAGACCACCCTCGGCCCCGGGTCGCAGGTCGTCACCGACTACTACAACAAGGCGGGGCTGACGCCCTACCTGGACAAGCTGGGCTTCAACACCGTGGGCTACGGCTGCACGGTCTGCATCGGCAACTCAGGCCCGCTCATCCCGGAGGTGAGCGCGGCGGTTAACGAGGCTGATCTCGCGGTGGTGTCGGTGCTCAGCGGCAATCGCAATTTCGAGGGCCGGATCAATCCGGACGTCAAGATGAACTACCTTGCATCCCCGCCGCTCGTGGTCGCCTACGCGATTGCGGGAACGATGGATATTGATTTTGCCACTGAGCCGCTCGGGCTCGACAACGCCGGGCAACCGGTTTTTCTCGCGGATATCTGGCCGAGTCCGACCGAGGTTGACGCCGTGATTGCAGAGACGATCGATGAGGAGATGTTCGCTTCGCGGTACGCCGACGTCTATCGCGGAGACGAGCGCTGGAGGGCCCTGCCGACACCCACCGGAGAGCGCTTCACCTGGGACGAGCACAGCACCTACGTGCGCAAGCCCCCGTACTTCGACGGCATGGGTCGTGCACCGGAACCCGTTCATGACATCAACGGCGCTCGGGTGCTGCTTAAGCTGGGCGACTCGGTAACCACCGACCACATTTCACCGGCGGGCAACATCAAGGCGGACAGTCCCGCGGGTATCTACCTTGCCGAGCATGGCGTCGAACGCAAGGACTTCAACTCCTACGGTTCCCGGCGCGGCAATCACGAGGTGATGATTCGCGGGACCTTTGCGAATATCCGGCTGAAGAACCTCATGCTGCACGATGTCGAGGGTGGCTTCACGGTGGACTTCACCACCCCGAACGATGACACCGTTCCGGTTTACGACGCGGCTATGGCGTATGCGCAGCACCACACGCCGCTGGTGATCCTCGCCGGCAAGGAATACGGGTCGGGTTCGAGCCGTGACTGGGCAGCCAAGGGCACCGCCCTGCTGGGTGTCAAGGCAGTGATCGCACAGTCCTATGAGCGCATTCACCGCTCCAACCTCATCGGCATGGGAGTCCTTCCTTTGCAGTTCCCCGAAGGGATGAGCGCTGACTCGCTTGGCCTTCAGGGTGACGAGGTCTTCACCATCCGCGGGATCACCGAATTCAACGACGGCAGGACGCCGCCCATGGTCGAAGTCGAGGCTGTCGCTGCGGATGGCCGTACGGTGGAATTCACCGCCCTAGTGCGAATCGACACGCCGGGTGAGGCGGAGTACTTCCGTCACGGCGGAATCCTGCAGTACGTCCTGCGCTCACTCGTCTGATCCCATGCCGCCCAGGGTGCCGCCCGGCTGGCCGAGCGCCGTCCCCGATCCTGATCACGATGAGTTCGTCGCACGCTCGTCGGCGTGGATGCTGGATCTGGGGTCGCCGGAGTGGCGGATGCAGCCGGTGTGGCGGGAGTTCCCCGTCGCCCTTGCTCATCGGCTCATCCGTGACCTCGAGGCACGGCGCGAAGGCGCCCGGGCCGCCTATGCCACGGCGCGCGCGGACCTCGGCCCGACGGGCGTCGATGTCGACCAGGTCCTTCAGGCCCTCGAGGTCGAGGGGGCCTACCTCTCCGCGCGCCTACGCGAGGTGGAGTTGGTCCACGAAGCGCTCTCCGGTCGGCGCTGGGTAAACCGGCTGTGAGCGTTGCCGACGGGTGCGGAGGGCTCGGCACGCCTACACTAAGTCGGTCGAACGAGGGAGGCGCAGTGCTGCTTGAGGGAATCCATTCACCCTCTGACCTTCGTGCTGTCCCGGAGGAGGACTTGCCCGCGCTGGCCGAGGAGGTCCGCCGGTTCCTCGTCGACCGGGTATCACGGACCGGTGGGCACCTAGGTCCCAATTTGGGTGTCGTGGAGCTCACTCTGGCACTTCATCGGGTCTTCGACTCCCCCCGCGATGCCATCGTCTGGGATACCGGGCACCAGGCCTACGTACACAAGATGGTCACGGGTCGAGCCGGGCAGTTTGAGGGACTTCGCCAACGGGGTGGCCTCTCGGGCTACCCGAGCCGAAGCGAGTCTGAACACGACGTCATCGAGAACTCCCATGCCTCCACGGCTCTGTCCTACGCCGATGGCATTGCTAAGGCCTGGGAGCTCAACGGCCGGTTGGGCGGTGAATCGGGACGCCACGTGGTGGCAGTCGTCGGCGATGGCTCGCTCACCGGTGGAATGGCATGGGAAGCCCTCAATACGATTGCTGCTTCAGATCGCCCTCTCATTGTCGTGGTGAACGATAACGAGCGCTCCTACTCCCCGACGATCGGTGGGCTCGCCCACCATCTGTCCACCTTGCGTACCACGCAGGGCTACGAGCGCTTCCTTGAGTGGGGACGTCGGACGCTCCAGCGCACCCCGGTTTTCGGAGCGCCGTTCTATGACGCCCTGCATGGCATGAAGAAGGGCATCAAGGACATCGTGGCCCCGCAGGGGATGTTCGAAGACCTCGGTTTGAAATACATCGGGCCGGTCGATGGGCACGACGTCTCCGCCCTGGAGCATGCCCTGAGCCGCGCCCGCGCTTTCGACGCTCCCGTCATCGTGCATGTCATTACCGAGAAGGGTCGCGGCTATCGGCCGGCAGAAACAGACGAGGCCGATCGTTTCCACGGCATTGGCGTCATTGATCCGGATACTGGCCGTCCGATGCGGGCGTCAGCACAGACGTGGACGAATGTGTTCTCGGAGGAAATGGTCCGGCTGGGAGCGGATGATGAGTCCATCGTCGCCATCACCGCGGCGATGATGGGTCCCACGGGATTGGACACGTTTGCGTCCACCTACCCTGAACGCACCTTCGATGTCGGCATCGCTGAGCAGCATGCGGCAGCGAGCGCCGCGGGCATGGCCTTCGCTGGGTTGCATCCCGTGGTCGCTGTCTACGCAACGTTCCTTAACCGCGCGTTCGACCAGGTGCTCATGGACTGTGCTCTGCACAAGGCGGGTGTGACCTTTGTCCTCGACCGCGCCGGCGTCACGGGAGATGATGGACCGAGTCACAACGGCGTGTGGGACATGAGCATCCTCGGCGTTGTCCCCGGACTGCGCTTGGCCGCCCCGCGGGACGCGAAGAATCTGACCGAAGCCCTCGGTGAGGCTGTTGCCGTTTCTGATGCACCGACGGTGATCCGTTTCCCGAAGGGGCCGGTGGTTGAGGAGTTGCCGGCTGTTCGTCGGTTGGGGATCGTCGACGTGCTGCGCGAGGAGGACGATCCCACAGTCCTTTTGGTGGGAGTCGGCGCGTTTGCCCAGTTGGCCCTTGACGTTGCCTCCGGGCTACACGCCCAGGGAATCCCTGCGCGCGTGGTCGATCCTCGGTGGCCTCTGCCCGTGCCCGGTGAACTCATCGATCTCGCGCGTGACGCGAACCTGGTGGCGGTGCTTGAGGACAACTCGCGCGCCGGAGGAATCGGTTCCTCGGTTCGGATGGCGATGGAGGACGTGGATGTCGTGACGCCGACCATGACGTTTGGCGTTCCGCGCGTGTTCCCCGAGCACGGCACGAGAGCCCACGTTCTCGAGGATGCCGGACTCACGGCTCAACAGGTGACCCGCCGGATCGTCGAAGAGGTGACGGCGTTGATCCCGACGGCGGACGTCACCGCTGAGCATTAACTGTCGTCAAGCGCAGTGAGCAACGGCGCTGTGACTAGGGAGATCTGCCAGTCACGAGCGCCTCTCTCGCCCAGCATCGCTCGAACCCCTGCTTCATCCAGGGGGTCGGGGGGTTGCCATGCGAGTCGGCGGACGTAGTCGGGAGTCACGAGGTTTTCTACCGGCACGGTGAGGCTGTCGGAAAGCTCTGCGAGCGCAGCGCGGGAGCGCTCGAGTCGGTCCGCGGCCGCAGGATCCTTGTCCCGCCAGGTGCGTGGCGGTGGCGGACTGTCGCTCGGCAAGCTGAGGGCGGGTAGTTGGTCGTCGGGCAGTTGCCTGGCCTCCTGGAGTGCCGACCACCAGCGACGGATGTCGCGCGCCGCACCACGTCGACGAAACTCGGGAAGCGCGGACAGTTCGTCGATGGTTGATGGCGAAGCAATTGCCGCAGCGGCGATAGCCGCATCCGGGAGGATTCGGCCCGGGCTGATATCGCGTTCCTGCGCGAGTGCATCGCGGCTCTGCCACAGGCTCCGGACCGCGGCGAGATTTCGTCGGCCGCGAACCTTGTGCAGTCCCGATGTCCGTCGCCACGGGTCTTCCCGGGGCGCAGGGGGTGGAGCGACCCGCACAGCTTCCGACTCTTCGCGTTCCCACTGATCCTTGCCCGTCGCCACGAGTTCGTCATGAAGGAGGTCGTAGAGGTCCGGGAGCACCTCCACATCGAGCGCGGCGTAGTGGCGCCACTCTTCGGGAATGGGTCGTTGTGACCAATCGGCCGCGCCATGCCCCTTGGCGAGGTGTAGGCCCAGTTCGGATTCGACGAGTGGGCCGAGACCGACCCGTTCGCGTCCCAGGAGTCGGGCCGCCATTTCGGTGTCAAAAACGGCCGGTGGCTGCAGGCCGACGTCGCGCAGGCACGGAACATCCTGGCTTGCCGCGTGGAGAATCCAGACGGCGTCGGACAGCGCCTCTCGCAGTGCGGTGAGGTCAGGGAGCGCGATGGGATCGATGAGCCAGGTTCCGCCCCCGCGACGGTGGAATTGCACCAGGTAAGCGCGCTGTCCGTATCGGAACCCGGACGCACGCTCGGCATCGACGCCGACGGGACCAGAACCGTGTGCCAGGGACGAGATTGCGCGTTGGAGATCCCCGGGCTCCGTCGTGACAGCAGGAGTGCCGTCCTGGGTCTGGACGGAGGGCAGTGAAGGGGGCGAGTCACTCATGGGGCGAACGCCCGGGCGTCAAGATTGCGACGCCCTCGGGCACTGGGAGCAATCCCGCGGCGTGCGCGAGCGCCGCTCCCCAGGCGTGTGCGGAGCCCCCGATATCCGCGGGGTCGCCATCCGGGGTCCACGAGGCGCGGATTTCAACCTGCCCGGCGACATCGCGATCGCCGAGGGACCCGAAGGACTCGCTCATGACCCGCGTCACCGTGCCGCCGAGTTCGACGTAGGCACCCGCATGGGCATCGAGCGCCTCGAGAAGCCAGGTCCAGGCAACCCCGGTCAACAGGGGATCCGTGGCGACATCGGGCTCGAGAACGGCCTTGATGAAGGTCACCGCCCGGAAGGAGCCGCCCCAGGCCTCGACACCGTCGGGATCGTGGAGCAGGACGAAGCGGCCGCTGGCAAGTTCCTCGTCGTCCTCCACGAACTCGGCCGTGAGGGCGACCGCGTGGGGCGCGAGTCGCTGCGGTGCCGGGCTCTCTTCGACCGCGAGTTCGGGGCGAAAGCGCACGTTGTGGAGGCTGCGCAGGGCACGCTCAAAGGTGTCATCGGCCGCCGCACTCACCATGTCAGGTTACGCCTGAAAGGCTTCGACGCCGGTCATCCACGCCGTCGAATCAGGGGGTGTCGGGAACCGGCTCCAGCGAGAGGCAGACGCTATTGATGCAGTAGCGCAGATCGGTCGGCGTGTCGTAGCCCTCACCGGAGAACACGTGGCCCAGGTGGCTCCCACAGGCCGCGCAGCGCACCTCGGTACGCAGCATCCCCAATGACCGATCCTCGATTTCCACCACCCGGTCGCCTGCGAGCGGGCTGAAGAAGGAGGGCCAGCCACAATGCGATGAGAACTTCTCGTGAGAGCGGAAGAGTTCGCTCCCACAGGCGCGGCAGGAGTAGACGCCCTCTGTCGTGGTGTCCGTGTATTCGCCGGTGAATGCCCGCTCAGTGCCACCCTCTCGGAGTACGGCGTACTCCATAGGCGTCAGCCGTGCCTGCCAGTCCGCCTCGGGCATCGCGACGGGGTAGGGCGATCCATCGGGACGAGTGGGCTCTACAGTCGACATGCCCCGAGACTAGATCCCACGGGGGCGGCGAGCGATTCGAGGGCGGTTCGTCCTCGGCACGAAGCTGAGCAGGGGAGTGAGAATGAGTGACGTTCTGGATACGCGGGGCGCATGGCTGAGCTCGGAGGATCTCGAGCAGGCGCGTGAGCGATTGCCCCTCGTTTATGTCGAGGCCATTCCCGTACGCACCGACTCCTGGGGTCACATCACGAGTATTGGGCTGCTGCTGCGCGCCATGCCGGACGGCAGTATCAGTAGGGCGCTTGTGTCCGGTCGTGTGCTGTACGGCGAGCGGTTGCGCGAGGCGCTCCTGCGTCATCTGGAGAAGGACCTTGGGCCGGTCGCGCTGCCGAGACTCCCGGTGAATCCGGCGCCCTTCACGGTTGCGGAGTATTTCCCTGATCCCACAGTGACGGGTTACCACGACCCACGTCAGCACGCGGTGAGCCTGTGCTTCATCGTTCCGTGCGACGGCGATTGTTCACCGAGCCAAGATGCCTTGGACCTGATCTGGGTCGAGCCCTGGGAGGCAGCCTCGACGAGTTTTCAGGCTGAGATGACCGGGGGACAGGGCCGACTGGTCCGGTTGGCCCTTGCGCACGCGGGTCAGTTGGACTGACGCTCGCCGACGAGGGGCGCGGGGTACGGCGCGAAGTCAGCGTCGCGCCCGTCAACACGCGCCATCAGGGCCTCCGCGAGGTCGGGTCGGGCGAAGGATTCGCGCATGAGGTCCAACGACCGGGCGTGCGACTGGGCAAAGGATTCGTGTGCGCCGTCAGTGAGTTGGCGCTTGGCGGTCGCCACCGGGTTATCGGCGATTTCGTTGGCCAGTCCCCACTGAACGGCCGTGTCAGCGTCGATCTCTCGACCCGTGAGGAGCACATCCGCAGCGCGGGCGGCGCCGATACGGCGGGGGAGAAGCCATGCGACCCCATATTCGGCCACGAGACCGAAACGGGGGAAGACCGGGATGAAGCGTGCATCGGGCGCCACGAAGGTTGTGTCACCGGCAATGGCGAGGACGAAGCCTGCGCCGGCCGCGGCACCTTGCACCGCGGTAGCCACAGGAGTCGACATGACCATGGGGGCCACCGCGAGATCGCGGAGCGCGTGGTCGTCCGAGAATGCCGTCAGCGCGTCGTATCCCTCAGCGAGGACGCTGAGATCCGCACCGGCGCAAAAGGCGGGACCAGCGCCCGCAATGACCACAGCACGCACGTCGGGGTCCGCGTCGACCTCGCGAAGGGATTCGATGAAGGCGCGACCCATCTCCGGCACGATGGCGTTGCGCCGCTCGGGCCGGCGCATCCACACGATGGCCACCGGCCCGCGGTGCTCGACGCTGACCGCAGCGGTCATTCGTCGTCATCCGGCCGGTCGTAAGGATCGATACCGAGGAGGGTTTCGTCTTCCGCGGTGAGTTCGCCACCCGCGCGGTCGAAGGGATCGATGTTGGGATCCTCGTCGTCCTCCATCTCCTCAACGGGTCGGCCATCCCACTCGTCATCGGAGTCCACGATGTGCATCGCAGCCTTCTCGGCGGGGACCCACGGCGCAGGGTCAAGGCCGCCGGCGTGCATCGGGTCATCGCTGGAGTCTTCGGCATCCTCCATGGCCAGGACGCTCTCAATGTCTTCTAGTGGGTAGTCGTAGCCTTCCAGGGAGCCTTCGCCGGACGGATCACCGTGGAGCGCGTTGCGCAGCGCCTCGGCTTCCATGACCATCGCGAGACGTTCGGCCTGATCGGCGGCATCGCCTGCAGGATCAACCGTGTCCTGGGTGACGCGGGCGACCTCATCAGGGTCCTGCGCGTTGGCCTCGGTGCTCATGGCGTGCTCCCTTCCTCCGCTCGATTGTCTCCCACATTCGACAGGGAGATCAGGGGCTCTAGTCCCTGGTGAGAATCGCGGCCATGGTCTCGGCCACGATCCCGGACCAAGCTGGGTCGGGCAGCCAGTGTGGCTCGCCCCGGCTCGCGCGTCCGACGTTCTCGATCATCGTGCGGTACGGATCGACCGGGGCAAAGTGCTCGACGCGCTCGCCGTCGCGGTCTAGCACGCGCAAGGCACTCGGCTGCAGGCACGACGTGTAGGCGTCGTTGCCGGTGAACTCCAGGACGCCGTGCGGACCTTCGATGACCAGGGTTTGCAGGGGAGCCTCAATGAAGGATCCGCGGACGTGGACGTCAATGCCGGCCATATCCAGGTGTGCGTCCGTGGTGAGATCTACACCGCGATCGGATCGTTCAATGTGCACGTGCCGCACCACGGCGGTCTCGGCTTTGGTGATCCAGGTGGCAGCGGTCATGGGGTAGCACCCGACATCGAGAAGTGCGCCCCCGCCGAGGTCGGGATCAAGGCGGTAGTTATCTGCTGCGACGCCGTCGATGGTGAACACTCCTGATACGGAAGTGACCGGGCCAATCGCATCGCTCGCCAACAGCGCGGCCGCCCGTGCGGTGCGCGGATGCCACAGGTTCCACGTCGCTTCCACGAGGAGCCCGCCGGTGTCCTCAGCCACGGCCCGCAACCGGCGGGTCTCCTGCGGATCGCGTGTGAGTGGCTTCTCGCAGAGCACGGTTTTGCCGGCTCGCAGTGCCGCTTCGGACCATGGCAGGTGGGCGTCGTTGGAAAGCGCGATGTAGACGGCGTCGATATCCGGATCGTCGATGACCGCGGCGTAGTCGTCCGCTGCGTAGCGCGCGGGGTGAAGTGCCGCAGCGCGGTCGCGGTCACGGGCGGCGACGACGTCGAGGCGGGCACCGTCTGCTGTGTGCAGGGCGGGCGCAATCGCCCTACGGGCAATCCACCCGGCACCCAGGAGTCCCCAGCGCGTCGCTGCTAATTCAGGCATGGGGTCACCCTAGGGGACTCGATCACGGCGAGGTGCTTGCCCTGAGGGACGAGCACCCCTAGTGTCCGTTCACGTGATGCTGCTGATGTTCGTCCTGTGGGGAGTCATCTTCCTCGGGATCTTCCGCCATTGGCGCTGGATACCGATCCTGGTGTTGGTGAACCTGGCTTACACCCTCTTCGTGCTCACCACCCACATGACCGACCCCATCCCACTCAACTTCTGAGGTGACCGTGTCCCAGCAGACAACGCTGTCCCAGCAGACCGCACCCTCGTGGATGCCACCCGAGCGCGCAGTGCTGCTGTCGCGCTTGCTCAACGTCGCGGCACTGTTCGCGCTCCTCGGTGTCCTGGCCGGATCACTGCAGCTTCAGTTCGGCGTGGGCGAGCAACCCTGTCCGCTGTGCATCGTCCAGCGGTCGGGCATGTTCGCCATCGCGGTCGGTCCGATGATGAACCTCCTCTGGGGCATCCGTGCGCGGCACTACGCGCTGAGCATCCTGGGCGCCGTCGTCGGTGCCGCTGGGTCGACGCGGCAGATCCTGCTGCACATTGCCGATCCGAACGATGCCGGATA
>Ga0208542_1000505_pt1 | contig 17746 bp, 11 predicted proteins | sample DEB08_DNA_3_FD_185495 | JGI IMG/M metagenome (GOLD analysis project Ga0208542, IMG submission 185495) | Aqueous microbial communities from the Delaware River and Bay under freshwater to marine salinity gradient to study organic matter... | ecosystem: Environmental > Aquatic > Marine > Coastal ... | reverse complement strand
CTTCCGCAGCCGCCGTTGCCGACACTGACTAATATACCTGCTCCGACTGTATCCGGAATTACTCTTATCAATGCCCTTGATGAGTTTGGGAATACCCTGAACTGGGTACATAATGATACTTGGGGTGCGGTACCGGCTACTCTAAACTCTCTTGGAACAATCGCTGATCTTGAAGCGTTACGTGTTGATGTGGCAAATATTCGCGCAAGTATTGAGGCTATCATAACTCAGTTCAAGACGATCTGATATGACAAGATTTTATCCCATTCCGGCGATACCGACAGAAGGCGTAGAGGACTGGAAGGTCCGCACCATCGGTGCGCTTAAACAGAACGTAGAACTTCTGACCGGTACACGCGGAGAAGCGGACAATGCAAGCCGTGCAGTTTTGCAATCGGCAGTCACACTCACCGAAGTTCCGGAGATGAATTTTACGTCATCCAACTCTGTCGGATGTCCCGGAGTGGGCGCGTTCAAGGTTGGGTATGTGACTATAAGTGGAATTAACTTCGGTAGGAACATCGTCTATTATGATCAAGCCAACGTGGACATAGCCGGGTATCTTGCTGGCTGCGCTGTTCGTGACGATCTCGTCAAGCTACTAATTGATTTACAAAATCTACGCCTTGCCGTAGAAAATATCTCAGCAGTTCTCAGGAGATAGTGCGATGGCTCAGACATATACCCCCAGCGGACAGCCTATGCCCGCTCCGACTGCACCGTCTATGGACCTCCCCCCAGCTATTGCCAGCCTGCTGGATATGGGAAACATCACCCCGCCTGCGCAGGATACAACACGTGGCATTGCCGGTACTTCAGGAGCTATGTCATTTGGTGGTATGCCATCGTACCAGATGGGGGGTCAGGTTGGACCCGGTGGTCAGCCTATGCCTATGATGCCTCCGGCACAGGGTGCTGGTTTGGCGCAACCCGGTGCAGCCCAGCAGGCGATGACGCCTCAGCAAATTCAGATAGAAGCGCAGCGTTTCGTCCAGCAGAACCCCCAGCAGGTTCAGCAGATTCAGATGGCGGTTCAGCAGGGTATGCAGTCGGGGGAGTTGACGATGGAGGAGCTAAACACGCTCGTCCAGATGGCGACTGTGGCGCTGCAAAACCCGGCGATGTACCCACAACTTCGTGCGTTAGCGATCCGTGAAGGTCTGGCTACAGAACAGGACATCAACCCACAGTTTGATCCGGGCATCCTCCTGACGCTTGTGATTATTGGGCAGTCGATTCAGGCACAGGGCGCGGCGCAACCGGTTCCTCCCCAGCAGATGGGCGCATCCCCGGCGCAGACCGGCGGTCTTCCTTCAATGGCTGCGGGTGGGGCATTGCCTGAGAGGGCGCGACGCAAGGACGGCGGTATCCCGATTATGGCGCACGAAGGTGAGTTTGTTATTCCGGCTGACGTTGTTCGGCGCAAGGGTACCGACTTCTTCGAGAAGATGATCCAGAGCGATAAATGAGACCTGACCACTACAAGATCGAGATGCTATCGGACGAGCAGGTGGAAAAGCTATGGCCGCAGATGAAGCCATTGTTCCAGCAAGCCTGTGATTCCAATGATGTTTCTCGTACGGACCTGACGCCGGAAGTCATCTATGATCTGGCACTTGATGGCACCATCGTGATTTTTGCGTTCTATGAGGCTGGACGTGTAGCGACAGTCCTTGCAATCCAGTTTACAGACACATATGGTAAACGAGGGGCTGAGCTTCTGGCCATGGCCGGTCGCAATTTAATGGTGTTCAAGTCGCTGTTTTGGGAGTATATTCTGGATTGGCTTCGAGCAAACAACATTGAGTTCGTTGACGCCTACGCCAATCCAAGGATAGCGGAAGTCTACAAGACCAAGTTCGGTTTCGACAAATCCTGCACCTTTGTGCGAATGATGCTTTGAGGAGACTACAGTGAGCAGAGGCGTCCGATCCGTTATGAAAACCGTGGCTATGATCGCGGTGCCCTTTATCGCTGCGGTTGCTGCGCCGTTCATTGCGCCCATTGCACTTGCTGCCGTTCCGGCTCTTGGGGCTTTCGGCGGTGCGTTGACAGGGATAACAGGTGCGGCGCTTGGCGCTGGGTTGGGTGGGCTAACTGGAGCAGTTACAGGACGAGGGGCGCTAACCGGTGCGCTTATGGGTGGTATCGGCGGTGGACTTGGCGCAGTCTCTGGCCTTGGTCAGGCTCTTGGTATCGCACCCGGTGCTGCTGCAGGTTTGCCCACGCAACTTCCCGGTGCAGTTCTTGGCGGGATTACGACTCCCGGTGCTGCGACCGCTGGTATCGCAGGCGCTGTTGCGCCTTCCGCCGCTACGACGGCGACGAGCTTGCTCTCCAATCTTGCCGGTGGCATCACGGTTCCCGGTCTGGCGAACCTAGCCATGACGCTTTATAACAAGCCGGAGTCAGAATTGTCGGCAACTGAGCGTGCTGCGCTCATGGAGACTGCGCAGTTGGCGCAGACTAACCAAGACCTGTTCAAGAAGCGCGTCGAAGACGCAGTTACGCTGCGTAATATGGCGACGCCAAATCCGGAGCAGGCATTTGCCGAAGCACAAATGGGTGTGCAACGCGGACTTCGTGAGGCACAGCGCCGATATGGTGCGCAGTACGGAGGTACTGGTGCTGAAGCGCGAAGCGGCGCTCTCACTCGGCAGGCTGCTATCGAAGGCGTGCGGGCTGGCACCGCTGCTGTTCGTGGCGAGATGGCTCGTGGGTTTGAGCAGACACGTCAAGCGATGGCGGCTATGCCGACAGAAGCGCCGGGGGTCACGCCCGCCACTGTGGGTATGCAGTTCGAAGACATGCAGCGTAAACGCCAGCAGGCCGCAGATGAACAGACGGCTAAGGCTGTCGGCGGACTCTTCGGTCGCGCGCCCAGCACCGGCAACGCTGGGTTATTCGGATCGATTTACTCACAACCTACGGCTAGTTACACACCGCAGCAATCTGAGCTAGAGCAGCGCGGCCTATATTAAAGATTTGGAGTCCACCATGGCTGTTGGTGTTGAATATATCCGTGATGTTCTGGCGGCGTCTCCGACTGGACCGCGTACGGCCTCGGCTTTCCTCGAAGGTCAGACTGAAGCCACGAACATTGCGGCTAATCAGTTGCGCCAGCAGCAGGCTGAACAAGCCATGCGTTATGCCGAGATGCAGCAGCCATATGTTATGGCTGGGCTTGAGCGCGCCAGACAGGCTGGCGATATCCAACTTCAGGAAGAGCGCGCAGCAATAGAGCGCGCTAATAAAGCCTACGGGTTGCAGCCTGACTTTCGCGGTGGCGCTGTTGCGCCTGTCGCTGGCCGGGGGCTTATGCCCGGTATCGCTGCACCCGTTGCCCCTGCAAGTCGTGTCGCTCCTGAGTTGCTTGCGCCTACACCGATGGGCGGACAGGCCGGTGGGTTTGATTATGCGACCTACGCCTCTCGTATGCTTCCCGCTGAAGGCACCGGTCGGAATGTCCGGTCTACTGCGCAGGGACCGGGGCAATTTATTGACAGCACGTTCATTGATACATTCAAGAAGACCTTCCCTGAGTCTGCGCGGGCAATGTCTGACGCCCAGATTCTTGCACAGCGTGGCACTGGCGTCGAAACCGCCATGCTTAAAAAGTTCACGGAAGATAATATTACTGCGCTCACAAGCGCAGGTATCCAGCCGACCATGGCTAATGCCTACATTGCGCATTTTCTCGGTATCGGTGGCGCTCAGAATGTCCTGACCAAACCAGCGGACACGCCTATTGAGCAGGTTGTAGATCGTGCAGCTATTGCTGCGAATCCAAGTGTCTTTAACAAGGTCCGCACCGTTGGCGATCTGGAGGCTTGGGCTGCTGGCAAGATGGGTGAACTGTCTACAGCAGGCGTACAAGAGCGTAAGGCTGCAGCCTTTAGAGAGCAGTATCCGATTGCTTACGCTCTTGGTAAAGGTAGATTGCCTGCGGCTCCAGTACAGCCGGTTACGCCCGCTCCTGCAGCGGGGCTTGCTGCTCCTGCTCCTGCGCCCGTCGTTACTGCTCCTGCTGGCATACAAGAGCCGGGTAAATCTATCGTGGGTGAAATCGTACGCCAACCGGTTGGCGCTGAACCGATAACTGTAAACACGAAAGAATTGCTGGAGCCTTTGCGTTTACAACAGGAAACCAGTCAGCTTAATGCGACACTCAGGTTCTATGAGACTGAGTACCAAAGGGCTGCGCTTTTGCGCGATCCGACCACTATGCGCGCGATTGGCGAGAAGATGGTCCAGATGCAGCCGGTGGCGAATATGCTGACTGGTATGCAGGCGCTGACAGAGTTCAGCGCAGGGCGTCCAGAAGCTGTTGCCAATCTTCTATATCAACGCACCGGTGGCCGACTCCGTATTCAACCGCGTTCGGATGGTACCTATAACGTCTACGATGGTGACAAACTCAAGGGCGAAGGTCTGACGAAAGACTACCTTACTGCGCAGTTTCGTATGGCGTTCGATCAGGACTATAAGGCGCAGGTGTCTGAGGCTATTAAAACCCAGCAGGCGCAGGCGATGGAAGTCTTCAAGAGCGGGCTCAAGCGGGCGGAAGAGTACGCCAAAGGTGAGGCCGGAGCCGCTGGCAAACTAGTGATCGAAAGATTTAGGGCCGCAGTTAAAGCCGCTAATCCTGATGCCGCGTTCCAGAAGGTAGATGAAAACAAAGTGCTGGTGTTCAAAGGTACGCAACCAGTGGGTACGGCGACTGTCGAGCAGGAACTTGATCCGGCTACCGGTCAGCCTGTATTCTGGGACCCGGCAACCAAGCAACAACCTAAATCGATAATGCGGTTCACGCCTGCTACCCAATAAGGATTATCTAATGGCCGGGCTTAACTCGTACCCGTACAGCAACCTCGAAGTAGGGATGGCTATTGCGCGGGAGCCTCGAAGCACGACGCAGGCGATGGGTATAGGCGGCCTTGCGCCGACGACTGCAGACATTGCGGGTCTGCGTGAACAGGCTTTGTCTTCGATGTATCAGATGGGGCAGGAAGCGATTGCTGATATCCGTCAGCCGCCCGCGCCACAGAACACGATTGCCTATAGCCCTTCGACTCAGAAGTATTGGATTAACAACGCACTGGTAGACGCCACCAGCCCGATGGAACTGGCGCAAAGCGGGTCGTTGTTTAATCAGCCTGCGCGGCCTGCCCCTGCTGAAATCGCTACTGACTGGCAGCCTACGTCGAAAGAGGCTATTACGCAGCGGGTGACAAACCTGCGCCAGCCTCGCGGCGTGCTGGAGAATATTGGACTCGGGTTCCGTGGCGCTGCGGAGTCCACCATTGGTGGCGTAGGCCGTGGGCTTGAGATTGCTGGCGCTACTGAGTTTGGTCCTGCTGTCGCTGGTGTGGCTGAACGTGCTTTTGGTCAGTCTAAAGCAGAGCAAGAACGCAGCGCCCTGATCGCACAGTCCAACTCCATCTGGGGTAATCTGCGTGACGCTATTATACAAGGCGCTCCATCTACGATACCGGCAGTCCTTGCCGGTATCGGTGGCTTCGCTGTAGGTGGTCCGGTTGGCGCTGGCCTTGCCGCCGCTGCCACGATCTTCCCGCAGGAACTCAAGGGGTTCTATGACTCAGCCGTAAAGAACGGCTACAATGTCAATGATCCTGCCGTTCAGGCGGATATGCTCAAGGCTGCCACGGGCACAACGGTTCTTCAGAGCCTCATGCCTGCGATGGCTGGTAAGGGTTTCTCGCAATTCTTCCGTAACGCTGCCCAGCAGGCAGGCGAACAGGCTGCGGCGACTGCACTGACTCGCACGGCTCGGGTTGGCGCTGTGGCTGGTGAAGCAGCCAAGGAAGGATTGACCGAAGGCGTAGCCGAGGCTGTCTCACAGCTTGCACAGTCTGCTGTGTTTGACCCTGAGTTCCGTCGCCAGCTTAATGCCAGCGATATCAAGGCTCTGGCTCCTTACGTTGTTGAGAAGTACGGTGAGGATGCACTCCTCGCTTTCGGCGCAGGCGCGTTCCTTGGCGCTGGTTTTGGTGGTGCCGCCAAGTATATCGAAACTCGTCCGGTCGATCTGACGCAGCGTGAAGAACCTGCTGCAGAAGCTGCTCCGGCTGAAGCACCCTTGGCATTGCCTCCTCCTGCGCTTCAGCTTGGATATCGTCCATCTACAGGGTTTATTCAACAGCCCCCGGAAGTTATCATCACACCAGCGCCTGTTGGTGAAGCGCCAATTGCACCGTTGGGACTCCCTGCTCCTGAGACTCCGCTCGCGCTTGCGCCTCCGGTCGCAGCGGGGACACCCGCGCTACCTGCTCCTGCCGGTTATGTCTCCCCCGGTGGGCGTATACCGGAAGTCCTCCCTATGGGCGGCACCGTTGAGCCGCTGATCCCACCCGTTACCGAAGGGCAGTTTGAACTTTTCCCCGGTATCCCGCAGCAGCGAGTGCCTCCGGGTATGCAACTACTGCAGCGTGGAGCGCCGCCCGCACCTGCTGGTGAGCAAGTCGAGATGACCCTTACGGGTCAGGCTCCGTATCTTCGCCGTGGGTTTGCGACTCAGGCTGAACGTGCCGCCGCTATGGAAGCGGCGATGCCAACACCTGCACCTGAAGGTCCGATGGCTTCTGCCTTGCAGCGGCTGCTAAGGGGGCAAGCCTTTACACGGGCGGAAGCGCAACGCGCTGCCGCTGAGGCTGCGGCCCCTACTGCCGCTGAGGCTGCGGCTCCTGCTATGGAAGAGCAGCGTCGGGCGCAGGAAGCCGAGCGCGCAGTACAGCGTGCTGAAACCATGCCTACGGTGTTCGATACTGAAGCTGCTGTCACCGGCACCAATGAAATTCAGGATAAGGCGCGGCGCAAGACCGTCAACATGGTTAACGCGCTGACCGGAGAGCAGCAGACCAACCTGCTCAATAAACTATACGATGACGATATCAATCAGTTTTATGCGGCTGTCCGCAGTGCGCGCAGTGCGCGCGGTCAGGCGACGCTTCGCAAGCAGATGGCGCAGGCTGCTGGCGTGGATGAGAGTGTGTTCGAACGGGCGAAAGCTACGCGCACTCCGCAAGCAGAACCAACGCCTACACCACCGTCTGCGCCGCCTGCGCCGCCTACACCGCCTACACCGCCTACACCGCCTACACCGCCTACACCGCCGCCAGACGTAGCAGCCATCAAGCGCGAGGCTCAAGAAGAATGGGATCAATTCTTTGATGATAACGGCGTTGGGTACACTGCGCTTACTCCTGAACGGCAAGATGAATGGGACCAGCTAGTCCAGCGTGGCAACATTACTCAGAAAGAAGCCGATGCTTTTGCACAACCGACTCCGACGCCAGCGGTCGAGGAGGCCGCTGCCCCACTCCCTTTAGGAGAAGCGGCGGAAGCCGCCCCGCTAAGCCCCCCAAAGGAGGCGGAAGCCGTCCCCCCAAGCCCCGCAAAGGAGGAGGAAAAGGCTCCAACCTTAAGCGTTGAGACACCGTTCGGTGCTGGCACAGTCTTGACCGAAGCCGATAAGGCTATCGAGAATAACGCGATACAGTCTGAGTTGGAAGCCGCACTGGCTGCCTATAAGGAAGCTGACCGTCTTGTAAAGGCCGGTGAGAAGAGCAATATCAGCCGCACGGAACGTCTCGGGTTAATACACAAACGGTTCAAAGCAGGGAAACGGCTCGAAGCTGCAGAGCAGAAGTCCGGTCGCTACTCACTAGCTGACTGGAACACGATCACTGGTGCGCGTAACGTCGATGGTACACCAGTGCGCCCCATGCCTTTGCTGCGGGTGCAGCAGGCTGTGAGTAAGTTCCTGTCCGGTCTGGCCATCCGCCCGAGAGTCGGTATCTACCGGAACCAAGCTGATCTCAAGTCACGTAACCCGGCGCTCTATGCGCAGGCGGTTGCGGCAAGGGAGGCTGGCGACTTTGATACTGCCAATGCCGCTGGTTACTCTTTCGGTGACGGCAACGTCATCATCTTCACAGACCGTATCGCAAACCAGTCGCATCTCAATTTTGTGCTGGCGCATGAAACGCTGGGGCACTTCGGTATGCGTGGCATCATGCCCGGTCCGAAGTTCGACGCGCTTATGGCCAGCCTGTATGATACGAACCTGACATTGCATAACGCCGTCGATGTCGCGATGGACGAGCGCGGCTTGTCTAAAGCCGAGGCGGTTGAAGAGTATCTGGCTGACTACGCAGCAGTCCTTGAAACCAGTCTCATTAGCAAAATCTGGAACGCTGTTAAGGGCTTCCTCAACAAGGTCGGTATCAAGTTTGGCGATGAGTCAATGCGATACTTCCTTGACCAGTCTCGTCGATACGTCCGACAGGGTAGGGAAGGCGTCATGTTCGACGCCGCTGAAGTTGCGTCTCAGTTGCAGGCTGTGGAAAACGGCGCATCCGGTAATGGTCGCTTCACGCTGGACGGGCTTCGGTCAGATCAGCGTAAGATTGGCGACACCGCGCACACGCTACTCCCGACCAACTACTTTGACCTCGCCAATAACCTTGAAGAGGTGCAAGCGGCTGGGTTGACAACGCTGGATAAACTGAACCAGTTCGCGGATAAGTTCCTGCGGATGGCAAACTACACAGCAATGAACAATCCGGCTGCGGCTGCCTACGATCTTCAACAGACCAAGATTGGGGATAGGCGCAGGGAACTTCAGGACATTTATGATAGACGCCTGACCGCGTTACTGAATGATCCCAAGGCTGCTGACATTTCGACGGCGATGGTGGACGCTCGCCTCATCACGGATATGCGGGCAAGTAAGCGGCTACCTCCGGAGGCTGGGGGTCTTTTCGACATCGCCCCTGATGGTACGATCACGCCCAACAAAGCCGAAGTCGATAGGCTCTTTGCTTTGGGCACGCTTACCAAGGATGAATTTACCAAGGGTGTGACCGAGACGCGGGAGATTGAACTCTCGGACGGCAAGAAGACGATCATTACCAACAAGTTCGAAGGTCGTGACGCTGCGTTGTACGACAAGTACATCGCCGCCATGCGGGCGAAGGCTGACATCGAACTCGACTATGCAAAGGCTACGCTGGAGAACGCTTTCAAGACCGGTGAGGATATCAAGGATGGCATAGCGCGCCTGCGCAAGTCCAAGACGATGGCTCCGGAGGATGTCAAGTTTGTTAACGCAACCCTCAAGACATACCGGGATCTCCAGAAAGTTGGGTTGGAAAAGGTTCTGGGTGGTGGGTCGATCTCTGCCATCACTGAGGCATCTAATAGAGCAGAGGACTTTGTTGCTAAAGTCAACGAAGCGATCCTTGCCAAAGGGTTTGACACCAAGAAGACGGATGCGCTTCGGGAGTTCTTCGCAACCCAACCCGCAGCGGATGCTTTCATTACGCAGCTAGAGGCGTTCCGTACTGGCGCGGCTATGACAGACAGCACGAAGTTCGCGCTCCAGCAGAAGATCAAGCAAATAGTAAGCAGCTACGCAGCGGCGGACAGCGCCGTGGTTGCCGCTATAGATATGATCTCCAGCGGACACGTTCCCATTATCAGACAGGGGCAGAAGGAAGTCCGGGTTCAGGCGTTCGTTGGCAACAAGGCTGTTACTCTTGCGCCTGAGTATAAGGACACCACGGTCTACGCCCACTTCGACAATATCGGAGAGGCCAAACGAACCGCTGATGCGATTAATGAATTACTGGCTGGTAAGACATACAAAGTCTTGGCCTACGATGATGCTCGTAATCTTGTCGAGATGGATGTCAGGCTCGTCGCTAACTCGGGCGACGTGCTGACCACTGCGGCAGCCGACCCCCGGTTTGATCTCAATAACTTCCTCTACGGTTTGCGTATCGCTGGCGTTCAGTTGACTCCGACAGAACAAGCCAAGCTCATAGTTACGATGACCGCATCCAGCAATCCGCTGCGCCGTAAGCTGCAGTATTCGCAGACACCGGGTAACGACCGGCGCAATGGGTTGCAGGCTCTATCTCAGCATATTGTCCGGCGTGCTTCTGCTATTGCGACGAGAGAGAACGAAGCCGCGATCCAGCGGCTACTTGACCGCGATAATCCTAACACCATGGAACTCTGGAGAGGCAATCGTTCGGGTGTGATCGCTGCCAAGAAAGCAGCCGATGCCGCCAAGAATCCTGCTGAGCGGGAGATCGCACAGCGCAAGTTGCAGACCGCGCTTTACCAATACCGGCAGACTAATCCCACGGAAGCTGCACGCAAGTGGGATGGCAGTGAGAAAACTGCGCCGCCGCCAGAGGCAGTCAACATCTCCCGAATGAACTACTTCTATGGGCAAGTGCATACGGCTAACGAAATCACGATGAACAGTCGTGATGTTCTGGAAGCTAACTTCGAGACGCAGAAGTTGATTGGTGACGCCAAGGCGTTCACTGCGCTCGCCACGATGGGACTTAACATCGCCAACGGCGTGCTTAACCTGTCTGGTGTGTATACCAACACAATGAACTACCTCGCTACGTCTAACGCAAAGACGGGGTTTGGTGGCGGGTTCGGGTTTGGCAAGTCTCTGGCTGAAATCACCCTCGCCTTCCGGCAAGTCGGAGCCAAGAAAATACTGTCCAAGGGGTTCGAGGCTGCTGGCTACTTCGAAGACCTCGCAAAGAACCCGGCTGGTTTGAAAGAGGCGGGACTGCAGGCGCACGAAGCGTTGTTCTTGGCGCAGCAGACACGTAATGGCGTCATGGTCCCGGCGACAACCAGTGTAATGCTGAACACGGCGCTTCGTCGCTCCAGCAATCCGCGTATCCAGAAGATCGCAGACCTGATTATGCTGCCGTTTAACTCGACGGAGACGGCATCGCGTCGTGCTGCGGGTCTGGCAGCCTATCGTCTGGAATATGAGCGGCAACGCGCAGCCGGTAACGATGCTGATACTGCGGCACAGAACGCTTCGCGTTTCGCGGAACAGGCGATCAACCTTACACTGGGTAACTATTCGAACCTCAACCGTCCGCTCGCATGGCGTCAAGGTTGGCCCAGTCTGCTGTTCATGTTCAAGGCGTGGCCGGTTACGTCCATTCAGTTGCTCGCCAATCTGGACCGTAAAGGTCAGGTTGCCATGTTGTTCTCCCTGTGGTGCCTTGCCGGTCTGTCTGGTCTGCCAATGGCCGAGGACGCAGAAGACATCGTGGATACCATTGCGCAGAAACTCGGGTTTACCAGTCGGGGTATCCGCGTCGAGTTTGCGTCTCTGGTAGACAGCATATTTCCCGGCATGTCGCCGTTGGTTCTGCGTGGCGCTGTCTCCTATGCGCTCGGGTCTAACCTCGCGCCTAACCTGTCGGGCAAGTTCAGTCTGGGTGATGTGATCCCCGGCACGGACTTCCTGCTCGCTGGCGCTAAGACAGATCGCATCCTTAATGAACTGGCTGGGCCTGTCCCTGCCACGGTTCTGAGTTCTGCAGCTACGGCTGCAAGTCTGTTGTTGCTACCGTTCTCGGATACCAAGACGCTGACGGATGTGGCGCGGGAGTCTCGTATTACTATCCTACGCGACGCCTTCGATGCTTATGCGTATGCTCAGAACGGTGCGATTGTAGATAAACGTGGGTATGTAATTGCGCCTAACGCCACCGCCGGGGACTACCTGTTCCGCGCCATGGGGTTCTACCCGGAGGCTGCGGCCAAGCAGTTCGAGCAGATCAAATATATCCAGAGGGCATCGAATTACCAGAAGGACGTGATGGTGGCGTTCAGAGAACGCTGGGTCAAAGCCCGAATGGTGAACGATACAGAGGGTATGCGTGCAGTCGAGGCGGCTGTTGAAGACTGGAACGCTGAGACACGCGGCACCGCTCTTGAGCTTCGCGGGTTCCGCTCCAAGGCAGAGAAGTTGTACCGTGAAGCCACGCGCTCGTCCAAGGAAAGAGCGCTGAAGGCAGCGCCCAAGGGTTCGCGTAAAGAACTGGAGACGATGACTAATCTTCTGGTGGCGGACTAGCTCAGTCCGCCTTCAATCACTGTGAGGCCAGACAACTGTGCCTCCGTGATGGCGTTGTCCAGATCGGTCAGGATGCTTTCCAGTCGGTTGTGATTCAGGTTGATGCCGATGACATACTGCTGACCCAGCTTGATCGAAGTGCCCTTGCCAAGGCACGCCTTCTTGGTGCTGGGTGTAACGTCGATCCCTGCCAGTTCAACATCGCGCATGACGTTACGGAAGTCTGACCCTCTGTTGGCCAGCCAGCGTTTGAAGTGCGCCCGGTCCAGCAGCATCGCGCCTTTATCGAATGGCTTCGAGTGATCCTTACGGAACAGTTCGAACCGGATGCGCACCTCACCATTGGGGCTATGCGACAAATCCTGCACGGGCTTACCACCCGCCGTATGCATCATGGTTACAGCCATCTTGGCATGTTCGTTGATATACTCGCAGATCAGATCGAACGTATCGAGCGTATTGTCCTTCACGCTCTGACGCACCGCACCCATCTGTTTCAGGATAACCTCGGTGCAAGCGGTATAATCGAACTGGATCAGACCCCACTCCGTCGCCAGCTTGCCCATCAGGTCAGCCAAGATCAGGCATTGTTCCCAGAAGCGTTCGCTACCTGAGAACTTGCAGTTGTATTGTTTAAGAAAGCGTTCCCGGTGTTCACTAATCAGAAGGCGCAGATGGTCGGGGCCAAGCGCCAATAGCTTCTCGACGATGACCGGACCAACCATACCATAGTGCGTCATGGCGAAGTCGTGTATCCGCTTGCCAGCTTCTGTACTCTTGGTGAATAGCGGGTGCTGGTTGACCGTGATCTCCAGCAAGCGCATCATCTGCGCGTCTGACTCCAGCCCTGATGCGACAAGCATCGTACTCATGGATTTGTTGGATGATGTCACGCATGGCAAACGCCATGTCTTGGATGTCCGCTCCTCTGTCGAACGGGCCAGTCGCGCCTTCTCTTTACCCTGCGATACGTCATAGAGGAAGTCGCCCACCTCCTTGGCCGGAAGCGTTGTCGTCTCGTCGATGGTCATGGGCAGGTTATTATACAGACCCATGCGGGAGTAGAGCGCGTTCTGGGTGAACTTGGATGCGTAGTGTAGCTGGTCCGGGTTGCCCCATACTGACTGCATCAACAACTGGGCGAGTGTTTTACCCGATCCGGTCGGGCCATACAGATTGATGGTTATGCCCTTGATACCGGTGAACTGGTAGAGCGGGGCCGACATGGATACCATGAGCGCCCAACCTTGTATCCACAGTTTGGCTTTCTCTATGATGGATGAGAACTGTGTGAAGTCTTCGACAGTCCCTGCCTGTGTGTACATATCAGATACGGTGCGGATGGCGGCTTGCGCCACAGCTACATTCTCACAGGTCACAGACCCGTCCGGTTCCCGCTTGAAGATGTTGGAGCCAAGGACGAACTGGGATTCATGTTCCTTCCAGCCCATGGACTGGTACAGGTTCGTCATCGACTTGATCTTGCGGAGTTCGTCCATGTATGCGCGTAGCATGAATTGAAAGTTCTCCGTCTGTTTCTTCGAGTAAAAGACAATACCTTGATCTGCGATGCTGGTAGCGAAGTCTCTGCTACCCGCTGCGAGCAGCGCCTGACGCAGCGTCAGGTCCTGCCAGCCAACGTGCAGCCGCTTCCATTTATAACGTACAGTCTCGTAACCCAGCGTCTCATCCCGACCGTATCCAGTTGGATACAGATCGAACGGACAGATTGCTACGTCTGTCTCATCCATGGAATTGTAGATGCCAGTGGCTGTGCGCTTGAACCCTTTGGGCAGCGGCACGACGGTAGCAACCTCGTCCGGTGCATCCTCAGATAGCTCAACCTCTTTATACTTTACGCCCAGTTGCGCTGGCGTCGTGATCTTATCCTTGAAAGCGCAGTTCTTGCACCCGTCCGGGCGATTGGCTTCGAACCGGGAGCATGTCGCCGGACCCGTGGTAGAGTTGCGCCATTGCTGCAGCTTCTGTAGCGTACGCTCTTCCGAGAAGTCGGGATGCTGACGGCTCCAGCTAATCGCAGTCTCTTCAGGGTTCTGACAATGTGCGGCTACGCCCAGCAAGAGATACCACATGGGTTCGCTGACCTGATCCTGATGGACGGCAGCCCACGCGATCTGCGGACACTTGGCTTCGACGGCTACAGGACTCGACGGCTCGAACTCCTGCTTGACCGCCATCGCTTCGAGCAACCCTGACTTGGGCACACGATGGAGCAGCGGCGCTGGCGCACTGGTATACGCTGACAACGCCTGTCTAATGATCGACACATCGTAGTCTGGCGCATCGACCAGCACACGGACGATCTTGCCACCCTTGGGGTTAACTGTGCCAACGGCTCGCAGCACGCGGGCGCTATCGGCTGGGACGGCTGGGTCTACTTCGAACCCTAACTTCTCAGTCGCCAGCTTCAGCGCATTGGCCAGTGGTTGCCACTCAGCTTTGGATAGTTCACTGGTCAGAACCCAGTAGACATGCAGCCCGTTACCGGACAAGACGACCAGTGGTTTGGGTAGACCCGTCTCGGACAGGAACTTGGTTAACGCGCGAGCGCCATCAACCGGTGTGGCGAATGGTTTCTCAGGACCACAATCTATGTCTAGATATAACGCTTTGAGTTTGTTTACGTTGCTCTGCTTGCGAGCGGATGCGTCATTGAATGAAGCCGCGGCGTAGTAGACATTGTGTCCGTGGTTGCTCAGCTTAACACTGGCGTCCGCAAGTTCTTGGATTGTATTGTAAAACTTCTGTCGGGGACGATCACCCGCATTGATGACAATAGAAACAACCGTTCCTTCTGTCGGGAGTACGCGCTGCAGGAAGTCGTGCGTATCCATTAGCCTCTTTCCTAACTTATTGTTATTGCAGAAGGAAAAGGGGGATCACTCCCCCTGAACCAATTATCTTAGTCAGACTATCGCAGTAGCACAAGCAGACGTTGAACTCGCGCACGTTGATCCAGATTACGCACGACTTCATCTGGCCAGTTCCGTTCCTTAACGATTGCCAACAGTCGGCGGATCGTTTTCTTAACGTGCTTCTCGTTGGTAGGCCGCAGGGGTTTTCCCTGCAACCAGTTGTTATAGGTCTGGCGAGACACCTGAAAGATGTCCGCCATGTCAGCCGCAGTCAGCAGCATGTGCCGCCGCAGGATTTCAACCTTGTTGAAATCAACAGGTTTACGCGTCGTCTGCATCAATCTCTCCCAAGAGACTGGCGATTTCATCTGCGATGTCGGCCACAGCCGCTACCGGTTCCGCTTTGGGCACAGCCTTGGGTCTACCTTTCGAAGCGGGAGCCTCCTCCGGTTCTTTCGCCTTGGCTACACCGAACCCACGGATAGGTTTTGCCTCCTCCACGGGTTCCGCCTTAACGGGCGCGGGCTTCGGCTTCTCAATAGCGACCGGCGCGGCGGCTGGAGCAGTAGCCTCACCTGTGATCTCCTTAACCTTGTCCGAACCGAACACACCATCGAGCGCCTCAGCCGCATCCTCATCGATGAACCCTCCGAAGCCAAACACGAGTTTTGGGAATGACGCATCGGTATCAAACGCAAGACGGGTGCGAACAATCTCAGGCGTAAAGCCACGCATCGACAGTTCCTTCTGGTAAACCTTCAGGCTCTTGAGCGCAGCCGGTGTCACTTCCAGAAGGTAGACAGGACCAGACGGATCATCCGCAGCGACGACTGCAAGACGCTTCTTATCCGCGCACGCTTTCGTTTCGGTTCCCATTGGGGTGATCTTGGAACCAAACTGGTTCCACTTGCACGTGGCGCACAGATCGTTCTGCGGGTTTTCGCTATCACCAATAGGTTTGATACCGTCGAGGGAGTAGCAATCGGGCGCAGATGCTTCCGCATTGGGGTCCCACGCCTTGGCGTAGTATGCTTTTGAGAGTCGCGGGTTTGCGCCGACCACGATCACATCGATATGCGTAGACGGCAGCACAGTCTCAGTATCGCCATCCTTGATGCGGAACCGGCTACCCTTGATGGAGATACGCGGGAACGACTCACCACCGCCAAGGCCACCAGCAAGAGACGCAGCAAGAGCAGACTTCTGGCTGATACGGGAAGCAAGGTGGGCAGGAAGCTGGACGTTGGTAGGAATAAGATTGCTCATGTTGTCCTCTTACTTAAGGTTGAGACGCATCTGCGCCTGTGTTGACAGGATTTGGTTGGTTAAATCCTGTATGTCTGTGCAGTAGACCAATGATTCTAGGCCGACTGAATGTCTTATGTTGGGCTGCAGTAGGTATCCGTTTTGTATTTGGTACACCACGAACATGGCTTCTGCTGAGTGTTCTATGAATGAGGGGGGGATTTCCCGTACCGGCGATATCTGCGATATTTTATTCACCGCTCTCTTTCCCATTGCTATGCTTTCTTGGCTGGTTTGCGGACGTTAACGTCCAGTCTGGTGCCGTAGTTGACACCAGCAGGGACACTCTTGTTCAGTTCGATGTATGCCCGCACCGCAGTCTTACTGACGCGACGCTCAAGCATATCGAACGCATCGTTTGTCTTGATGAAGTTCAGCGTGGCATCCCAATCTTCCACGTTCGCAAAGTCCGTGGTTGTCAGGAACGCTGTGCCATGTGGAGTCTTGAAAGACGTAACGCCATCGGCGTCAGCCTTTACCTTGATCCACTTCTCCAGCTTATCCAGTTTGGTTTCGATCTCATCGATCTTATCGTCAGCTTCCTTACGGATGGCTGCCTTTTGGTCGCGCAGTTTCATATAGGCCGCGACGACCTGATCCACATTCACCGTCATTGCCTTATCCTATTATGATTGTTTTTTGATTAAGTCTAACAGAAGCCCTTGCAGCTTCTGCTTGTCACGCAGTCTGGTGTACATCTTATTTTCCAGATCAGTCGCTTCGATATGTATGACATTCGACACATGTCTTTTGCCAATGCGTTCGATGCGACCGTTAGCCTGAACATACTGTTCATTACTCGTTACTGGTCCATACCACACGACGGTGCTTGCTGCTGTCAGCGTAAGTCCGTGCGCCATAGTGGCTGGATGTGCGATCAGAACATGCGGTTGCCTCTCATTTTGAAAGCGATGGAAGATGTCATTACGTTTGTTTGCTGATACGCTACCGTTAACGACACCGACTTCCCAGTGTTTGCCTAACTCACGTTCCAGCATCTCAAGTGTGCCTGTCAGTGGAACGAATACGATAACTTTTTCTCCTGCTTCTTCTATGATCTCCTTCACTACATTGATACGTGGCGAGCAGTCGAGTTCCACATTAGAGTGGTCGTCGTCATATGCTACTCCACAGGAAATCTGCACCAGCTTTTGCATCTTAACAGCTTCGTTGACCGCTGTGATGCTGGCACCTTGTTCATCAACCTCAGTTACGCATTGCTTGAACATCTTCTCGTAGTGCTTACGCTGCTGAGCCGTGAGTTCTACCTTCCTTGTCTGTGTCACTGTGTCTGGCAGATCGAAGCACTCGTCACGTGTGTATCTCACCGATGGTTGCAGTACATGCTGGGCTATCTCTACGCTCTCTGGCCGTGGCATCCACCGATACTGACCCATCTTGACCATAACCTGATCGCGAAAGGCTGTGTACGTCGAAGTGCAGAACGGGCTATCTACCAGTTTCGCAAGCGCCCATGCATCTGTAGGTTCGTTAGGCGTCGGCGTTCCTGTCATTAGCCACAGTCTGGTATCGTGATTGGATAGCATCCACTTCTTCAACACCTTGTATCGTTGCGTGCTTGGGTTCCGGTAGACCGCAGCTTCATCCACGATAACCAAATCGAACATACCGTGGC
>Ga0208542_1000499_pt1 | contig 17836 bp, 22 predicted proteins | sample DEB08_DNA_3_FD_185495 | JGI IMG/M metagenome (GOLD analysis project Ga0208542, IMG submission 185495) | Aqueous microbial communities from the Delaware River and Bay under freshwater to marine salinity gradient to study organic matter... | ecosystem: Environmental > Aquatic > Marine > Coastal ... | reverse complement strand
CATGTCTTCGTAGAAGTTGAAGGCTACCCAATGCTTCTAGACGATCACAAAGACTTGGAGAAATTGTTAAAAGATGAACCAGCACTATTCCTTCATTAGTAAATACTCACTCAACGAATATAGCTTCGATCTGAGGCACTGTTTTGCTGACGATATGCTACGCTTCGATAATCTGCGGGTAGACGGTGAGCCTATGAATGATGAAGACTTGACCACAAGTCAATACTCAGAGATAATCAGCCATCTTGAAGAATACAGGTATGAATTGCTATGAACTATTTTTATGTGGATGAAGACGCAATGACAGCCGCTAGGATGCTGTGTGATAAACACGTAGTCAAAATGATCCTAGAGACAGCCCAAATGCTGAGTACCGCTCACAGGCTCCTAGAGACGCCACAAGCGCCTTTTGTCTATAAGCCTACCCATACCAACCACCCTAGCACAAAGTGGCTCAGATCGTCTCAGATTGCGTATAAACACGGGTTGCATCATTTACGTGGTCTTTTGCTTGAATACGAACTACGCTATAACAAACTCCACAAGACTTCAGGGCTTTTGTATCACTTGTCTAACATACCGGAAGCACTACCCGTTATGCCCTTTGTTGATCCTCCTCAGTGTGTCTATGATGAATGTAAAGGTCCGGACACTGTGGCAGCATATCGGGACTACTACCGTATGAGACGCAATGAAATAGATATGAGATGGACTAAACGGGAGGAACCAGCATGGCTGTAGAAGTAAACATAACCGAAACAATGGCTGACTATTATTTAGAAGCCTATACAAAGGACTATAAAATCAACGAGGACAAAACTATAGAGGACATTGGCGTCACTCGCTTGGCCTATATCGCTGGATACAGAGACTATGATATAGGTGAGGAGGAGCAGTTAAAGACATGGCTAGACTTGAGGAACAAACTTAAGGAGGCTTATGAGACTTATCCCGATGGTGAGGTCACAGTTAAACTGGTAATCAAAGATGAATGGATAAACTGTATATGAAAAAACTAATCATAGCTTCGGTTTTTGTCTTGTCAGCAGGGTGTGCTGGTTATGCTGAGAACCCCAACAACATACCACAACAAAAACTAATACCCATCAAGTCTGAGACAGTGTGCGGTAAACTCAGAGTCTTGGTCTGTGACAAAAGATTTAAGAATTGTTGGTGCATAGATCCATTAGCAGACCACAGTAAAGCAAGGTACGTATAATGAATATTTTTAAAAGAATATACAAATGGTTCTGTGTGGAACTTAAACTAATCTATGAAGACTTTACTGGAGGATACGTTAAGGCAAATGATGAAATTTGGGACATTGTTTTGTTCGGAACTGGTCTAGCAATGTTGGCCATAGTGATCTTATTTTTAACGGAATCAACGTGTGGAGTGTTTGATATATGACGGATATGACAGTGGACCTATTAGACCACATGGGTTCAGATTTAACAGTGGTCAACGCAGCAAGAGTGTCTTTTAATAAGCATCATTCTAAAATGTCAGTAGGTGATGTAGGGTTGATTAAATACCTTGCAGAGCATAATCATTGGACCCCCTTTGGACACGTACAGCTACAATTCAGGGTCAAAGCACCTGTGTTCGTCGCTAGGCAGCTAGTGAAGCATCAGGTAGGGCTAGTGTGGAATGAAGTCAGCCGTAGGTACGTAGACAGCCCACCGGATTTTTATAATCCTCAGTTGTGGCGTATCAAGGCAGACAATAAAAAACAGGGGTCTTCTGAGTACGTGTTGGAGCAGGATTCTTTAGTCTTCAAAGAGTATTGGGAACTCATGACTAAGGCAGCGGAACTGTATCAGCACATGATAGAAGACAAAGAAATAGCACCGGAGCAAGCCCGTATGATCTTACCGCAGTCCATGATGACGGAGTGGTACTGGACAGGCTCTTTACCTGCCTTTGCTCGTGTAGTAAAATTAAGGTCTACACCGGACGCACAGTTAGAATGTAGATTGATTGCAAATCTTATTGACGAGAAGATTATAACCCTGTATGATTTAGAGACAAGTTGGACAGCACTCAAGGAGAATTTCAATGGATGAGAACATAATGGATGAGTACGTAACGAATGTAGACGTAGAGCGTATGGCTGAAGATTTAGCTATAGACGAGATGTACAGCCTGTCCTTTTCAGACCTACAGTTTGTTCTAAAGGACTTGCTCAGAGAGAAATACAAGCGTATGATACCTACAGAACTGTATACTATGCACAGAGAACGGTTCTATTACACATACAGTGATGAGGTGTTCGATGAGCCGGTGTAGAGCCTGTAATAACCTGATGTCCGATACAGAGATGAAGCGTAAAGATCCTAACACCAAAGATTATACAGATCTGTGTACAAGTTGTTTTATGGCGTCCGTACAATCGTTGGTAGAGATGGAGGGGTACATCAATGATATTGATACCATACAATTAATGGAAGAAATGGAGGTAGACATAACAGAAAATCGTGATAAAATATTAGGCATCTACTACAACGTGGATAACAACGAAGATAACTACTAATTGGAGATACATCATTATGGCAGCACAAAAATATGTAACTGAAGGAACCGTAGCCTTTCAATCACTGCGAGAGCACGACAGCTTCAACGGTCAATCCACAGGTAAGTACACACTAACCTTGACATTGCCGGAAGACAATGCAAAGGAGTTGGAAGAAAACGGGGTTAAGCTGAAGGACTACGAAGGTAACTCTCAGCGCAAGTTTAGCAGCAAATTCTCCGTACCCATTGTCAATACAGACGGTACTCCGTTTAACGGCAATGTGACTCGTGGATCTAAAGTCCGCATTCAGTACCAATACGGGAACTCCCATCCGGTACATGGAGTCTCTACGTACCTGAACGCTGTTAAAGTGCTGGAAGTTGCTGAAGCAGCCTCTGACACTTCATTTTAAGGAACCCATCTCATGTCTAGTGAAGAAAACAAATTCGTTAGGCATGAGGAATGTCCACAATGCGGCAGCAGGAACAATCTAGGACGCTATTCAGACGGACACGCATACTGTTTCTCCCCAGAATGCGACTATTTTGAACCTGCCACCGCTGAGTTTTCCTCATTGACTAATGGAACCCAGCAAAGGGTAGTGGTAACGGAAATGATAGGAACTATCGCAGCGATACCGGACAGGCGTATCTCTGAACGGACTTGTAAAAAATACAATGTCCGCGTGGAGTACGACTCGAAGGGTATTATCAGCAAACATCACTATCCTTTTACGGACGTAAACACAGGGGACATACTCTGTACCAAAGTCCGCAGAGTGATAGACAAACAATTTACAATCAACGGATCGTACACAGGCAATTTAGGTCTCTTTGGACAGGAGACCTGTAGGGGCTTGGGTAAGTTTATCACAATCACAGAAGGAGAACTGGACTGTCTCTCAGTTGCTGAAATGTTTGATAGGAAGTACGACGTAGTGTCACTGCGTACCGGCGCACAGTCAGCAGCCAAAGAGATTAAAGAGCAGCTGGAGTGGCTGGAAGGGTACGACAATGTGGTTCTGTGTTTCGATAACGATAAAGCAGGACAGATTGCCGTAGACAGTGTTAAGGATCTCTTTAGCCCTAACAAGCTGAAGATCGTTAAACTGCCCCTGAAAGACGCCTCAGACATGCTCATGGCTAACAGAGTCAAAGACTTTACGACTAGCTGGTGGGACGCTAAGACTCATAGGCCGGACGGTATTGTCGCTGGGGTGGACACTTGGGACCACCTAATGAACTCTCGTAAAGTCAAGTCCATACCGTACCCTTGGATTGGTCTTAATGATCTAGTTAAAGGCGTTAGACCTTACGAGCTAGTCACGGTGACTTCCGGTAGTGGTATGGGCAAGTCTCAGCTAATCAAAGAGATTGAATACTTTCTGTTTAACGCTACGGAAGACAACATTGGGATACTGTCACTGGAGGAATCATTGTCCCGCACTACTCTTGGTTTGATGTCTATGGCAGCTAACAAGCCGTTACATCTAGATGAGGATGCAGATACAGAGGCTTTCAAACCGTACTGGGATGCAACAATGGGAACCAATAGATTTTATTTGCTGGACCATTGGGGATCTACTGGAGAAGAGACCTTGATGTCTCATATACGGTACTTAGCCAAAGCTCTGGACTGTAAGTGGATCATCTTGGACCATCTAGCCATTGTAGTCAGCAGCCAAGAGCATGGAGATGAGCGTAAGAACATAGATGCAATCATGACCAAACTCAGAACACTCGTGCAGGAGTTAGGAGTCGGTTTGTTTCTTGTCTCACACTTAAAACGCAGTGGCGGTACGTCCCACGAGGAAGGCGGTAAGATATCGCTGTCTGAACTCAGGGGGTCACAGTCCATTGCACAGCTATCCGACATTGTTCTAGGTCTTGAGAGAGACCAACAGAATGAGGATGAGAACATTAGGAATACGACGACAGTCAGAGTGCTTAAAAACAGATACACGGGCCTCACCGGACCCGCTTGTTATCTGAAGTACGACAAGGAGACTTCTCGTATGTTTGAGACAGTTAAACCAGCGGAGGTGAATGGTGATTTCTAGTATGGATCAGGTTGTGGAGAGAGCTGTAACGACTCCCATCATGACTAAAGCACATGAGAAATCTGTGGAGATGGGTGCATTACGTAATTCTTTAACTAATGGGGAGGGTAATTTAGTTGGGTTTGTAGGAGAAGGTTTGGTTCATGAATATTTGTTGGAACAAAGTCAGATGTCTAGCTGGGCAAACACCTATGACTATGATATAATATTAAACGGTGAGGTGACGATAGACGTTAAGTCTAAAAAGACAGGGTACGTGCCTAAGTTAGACTATGAATGCTCAGTGACTGCATTGAATACAAAGCAGCAGTGTGACGTTTATGTCTTTACTCGTGTCAAGAATGATATGTCTGTTGGTTGGATTCTAGGATTCCTTCCAAAGAAAGACTACTTTGACGCAGCTACTTTAATGGAGAAGGGTATGATTGATCCTTCTAATGGTTGGAAAGTAAAGTCGGATTGTTACAATGTTCCGATTAATGAGTTGAGACCTATTAATGAACTTTTTGAGAAAACCACTAATTCTTGACATTGAGACAGACGGACTGGACTCTACGAAGATCTGGTGCTGCTCTACGAATCTGTTTGGGACTGTGTACAGTGAGGAGGAATTTAAAACTAAACTGGCTCAGCATCAGGACATAGACGCAGTGGTTGCCCACAATGGCATTGGGTTTGACTTTCCCGTCATGGAGAGACTGTGGAATGTAGACTGGTCTTCCTACAAACTGTATGACACACTGGTCCTTTCTCGCTTGGCTAATCCATCTCGTGAGAAGGGACACTCACTGAAGCAGTGGGGAGAAGTCTTAGGCTTTCCCAAAGGTGAGCACAATGACTGGTCAAAACTAAGCTGTGAGATGGTCAAATACTGTCAGCAGGACGTAGCCGTAACTGTTCGAGTCTTACAGCAGTTGACAACGGAACTAGCTGGATTCAGCGAAGAGTCCGTAAAACTGGAGCATGACGTACAACGAATCATTCAGCAGCAGATAAATAACGGCTGGCTGATAGATCAACGCCATGCAAATTTATTATTGGCAGAATTAAAGGAGAAGCTATATGAGCTTGAGGAAACTGTCCAACAAACTTTTCTACCGTTACCGACATTTGTTCGGGAGATTGTACCGAAGATCAAAAAAGACGGAGAGATTTCCACAGTCGGCCTAAAGTTTTTAGGGGATGGATGGACCCAAGTATCCGGTACGTTTTCCCGTGTGGACTACATACCGTTTAACCTTGGGTCTAGACAGCAGATCGGCAGGTACTTACAGCACTTTGGCTGGAAACCCCAAAACTTCACAGAGAAAGGACACCCAATCGTAGACGAGTCTACTCTTGAGAATGTTGAGGGGATTCCGGAAGCCAAACTAATCGCTGAGTACATTATGGTGCAGAAGCGCATAGCACAAGTACAAAGCTGGCTGGACGCTGTACAGGAGGACGGTAGGGTACATGGGTACGTGAACTCTAACGGGGCTGTAACGGGACGTATGACTCACTCTAGCCCTAACATGGCTCAAGTACCCGCTGTGTACTCTCCATACGGAACAGAGTGTAGGTCTTGCTGGATTGCACCGGAAGGTTACAAAGTAGTTGGGGTGGACGCAAGTGGTTTAGAATTGCGTATGTTGGCACACTATATGAAGGATGAGAGATACACTAATGAAATCGTTAATGGAGACATACACACCGCTAATCAAAAGCTTGCAGGACTTGAATCTAGAAATCAAGCAAAAACTTTTATTTATGCCTTGCTATACGGAGCAGGAGATGAGAAGCTTGGTTCGGTGGTTGAACGAGGCAGGGCAGATGGTGCAGAGCTTAGAGGACGTTTCCTCAATAATCTCCCATCATTTAGAGATCTTAGAGACAGAGTTTCGAAAGAGGCAAGAGGAGGGTACGTCAAAGGATTAGACGGTAGAAGAGTTTTAATCAGATCAGAACATGCAGCCCTGAATACCTTATTGCAATCAGCAGGTGCATTGGTCATGAAAAAAGCTTTGACTCTTCTGGATCAATATGCTAAACTATGGGGTATAGATTACAAGTTTATTGGAAACATTCACGATGAGATACAGGCAGAAGTGATTGAGGACAAGGCGGTAATCTTTGGAGGTCTTGCGGTTTCCTGCATACAAGCTGCCGGACTAGAATGGAAGTTAGACTGTCCACTTGACGGTGAATTTAAGGTAGGAGACTCATGGGCACAGACACATTAATAGACGATATCTATAGGTTGGTATCGACACATGAAGTACCGGACAACGTAGACGTTGAAGCTGAGATTGAGAAGTTTGGGGAGGCTATGAAGTCCCTCATGCGGTCTGAGTTTAGCAGAGAACGTACAGAGGATACGCGGAAACTGAGACTGTCTATGATTGGTAGACCGGATAAATACATCTGGAATAGCTTTCATGGGACAGTCAAAGAAGAGATTATGCCTCATACATACGTCAAGTTTATGTATGGACATCTGATTGAAGAGATGCTGTTGTTCTTGACTCGCATGTCTGGACATGAGGTTACGTGTGAGCAGAAGAGATGCGAAGTGGAAGGTATTGCAGGCCACATGGACTGTAAGATAGACGGAGTAGTCACTGACGTTAAGTCTGCCAGCACCTTTGCCTTCAAGAAGTTTAAAGAACGTAGAGTACCGGAAGACGATCAGTTTGGATATGTCGATCAGATCAAAGCATACGCCCATGCAGAAGGTGAGCGTAAGTTTGCTTGGTTGGCTATGGACAAACAAAACGGACATCTGACCTTCTGTATGCACGATCTAGATGACACTACGGACCCTATGCACGAGCTGCTGCAAGGAGATATTGCAGAGCGAGTACGTTCCGTAAAAAAGCTAGTAGAGCAGGAGGAGCCGGTCTCTTTCTGTTATCCAGATGTACCGGATGGAAAAGCTGGAAACATGCGTTTAGACGTTGGTTGTTCTTACTGTCAATTCAAAGAACATTGTTACCCAGAATTGCGTACTTTTATCTACGCAAATGGTCCAAAGTTCTTCACAAAGATCGTTAAGGAACCTTTCGTTGTGGAGGCAGTAGATGGTTTCTAAAAAGTATGGACGCTATAGATCGGGGCTGGAGAAGAAGTTTGCGGAAGCTCTGCCCCGTAAGTTCATGGAGTATGAACCATACGACATAGACTATGTAATGGAAAGAAGGTACAAACCTGATTTTGTCTTTCAAGATTGGTTGTTTGTAGAGTGTAAAGGGTTCTTCAGGGAGGGAGAGGTACTCAAGTACAAGTCCATACGGAACTGTCTGGACACAGATCAAGAGTTAGTCTTTGTCCTGTCTGACCCAAACAAGAAGGTACGTAAAGGGGCCAAGATGACAATGGGCCAGTGGTGTACTAAAGAGGGATTTAAATTTTATACCATAGCCACAGTTAATGAGTTGATTGATTATGCCAATGCTGGTTGACGAACTAAAAGAACGCATACTACAGGAATATGACGTAGATTTGCTGTGTGAGGTTTTAGACATCAGTGCCGAAGAACTACTAGACGCATTTGAGTACAGACTATTACAGAATCTACACAAGTTTGAAGATTTAGAGGAATACTTCGATGAAACAGAGGACTAAGTATAGGCTGGACAATGCAGCTATAGACAACGCTAAGCCGGAAGAGTGGGACGCACTGGTGCATAAGCCTCCTCACTATAACAAAGGCGGTATTGAAGCTATAGACTACATTAAGCAGCAATTAGGCGAGTGTATTGTGGAATACTGTGAAGGCAATGTACATAAATATCTACACAGATGGCGATACAAGAACGGCATACAGGATCTAAAGAAGGCTCAGTGGTACTTGGACAGAATGATAAAAGAACAGGAAGCCTATGAATGAAAGTAATACAGGGAAATTTTAATGGGAAGTCAGAAAAGATTCCAGTACCATCAGTATTTTCAGCTGTTACTTCAGTGGAGGATCTAGAGAAATACGAGGACGCCTTCTGTATCGTGAAATCAGAGGACTTTGTAGTCATCTCTACGAATATAGACACACAGGATCTTTACTTTTTACTGGACCAAATTAAGCTAGCATTGATTACAAGAGGAGACTACGAAATCTAATGGACCAATATCAACAATACATACATAAATCAAGATACGCTAGGTATTTGGACGACGAGCAACGTAGGGAAACATGGGAAGAGACTGTAAACCGATACGTCGAATACTTTTGGAAAAATAGAGCACAGATTACGTCTGATGTTGCAGCAGAGATAAAGAAAGCCATTTTGGATCTGAAGGTGATGCCTTCTATGCGCTGTATGATGACAGCTGGCCCTGCTCTGGACAGAGACAATGTAGCAGGGTTTAACTGTTCGTATCTGCCCATTGACAGCCCCAGATCCTTTGATGAGTTGATGTATATACTTCTCAACGGTACAGGTGTTGGCTTCAGTGTCGAAAGAGACTACGTGCAGCAGTTGCCTACAGTGGCAGACACATTTCATGACACAGAGACTACCATTGTTGTGTCTGACAGTAAGGTAGGCTGGGCAAGTGGCTTCAGAGAGTTGATTAGTTTGTTGTACGCTGGAAAGATTCCTAAGTGTGACTTGACTCGCGTTAGGCCAGCGGGAGCTAGGCTAAAGACCTTTGGTGGCAGAGCGTCTGGTCCTGAGCCTCTTGCGGATCTGTTTAACTTTTCCGTAGACCTGTTTAAGTCTGCTGCTGGACGCAAGCTTACGTCTCTTGAGTGTCACGATTTGGTCTGTAAGATAGCTGACATTGTTGTAGTAGGTGGAGTACGTAGGTCTGCTCTTATTAGTTTAAGCAACGTAACAGACAATCGGATGGCTAATGCCAAGAATGGCGAATGGTATCTTACTAATGGGCAGCGAGCGTTGGCGAACAACAGCGCAGTCTATTCTGAAAAGCCTGACTTTGATACTTACTCATCTGAGATGAAGAGACTCTATGAATCTAAGTCTGGCGAGCGTGGAATCTTCAGCCGTGTAGCAGCACAGAAGGTAGCAGCACGTAACGAAAGGCGTGATGCGACTCATAAGTTTGGAACCAATCCTTGTTCTGAAATTATCTTGAGGCCTTATCAATTCTGTAACCTATCTGAAGTGGTTGTACGTGCAGACGATACAGAAAATACTCTGAAGGACAAAGTACGTCTCGCTACCATCATGGGTACGCTCCAAGCGACTCTGACGGACTTTCGATACTTGAGAAACATTTGGAAGAAGAATACGGAGGAGGAAGCACTTCTAGGTGTCTCTCTGACGGGGATTATGGACTGTAAGCTAACCAATGGGTCTACTGGAGAAGAGGCCCTCAGCAAGCTTCTAGACAGCCTCAGAAAGATTGCAGTAGACACAAACCGATATTGGGCTAATAAGCTGGGGATTAATCAATCCGCTGCTATAACGTGCGTAAAGCCCTCTGGGACTGTCTCACAGCTAACGGACAGTGCTTCCGGTATTCATCCACGATTCAGTGAGTATTATATCCGTACAGTACGTGCAGATAAGAAAGACCCACTAGCGACTGCTATGATTGAAGCTGGCTTCCCTCATGAGGAAGACATCATGAATCAACATAACTGGGTCTTCTCGTTCCCACAGAAGTCACCAACCAAAGCAGTCACAGTGGAAGACATGGGTGCTATGGAGCAGTTGAAGCTATGGAAAGTGTATCAAGATCATTGGTGTGAGCATAAGCCCTCAATGACCTGTTACTACAACGACGATAACTTCTTTGCAGTCTGTCAGTGGATTTGGGAAAACTTTGATAGCGTTAGCGGCATTAGTTTCCTACCGGAAGCTGAGCATGTCTACAAGCAAGCCCCATATCAGAAGATAGACAAAGACCTATATCAAAAGCTGTCTAAAGATATGCCCAAACAGTTTGCTTGGGACATCGTAGAAGCTGACGATAATACGGAAGCAATGCAGACGTTAGCGTGTGTTTCCGGAGTCTGTGAGATCTAAAACAAAGGGGGCATAAAGCCCCCTAGTTTTAATTAATGCCTAGTTGTTTTCTACGCTGTCTTTCTTCTTCTTTTCTTTCTCTTTCAATCTTACGTTCAGCACCACCAAGTAGCCAGTAGTAAGCTGCTTTGCCTATCACCGGAACCTTAGCCATTACTCTGTTAAAAGATTCTGAGTCTTCTTCCTGAGTTGCTAGATCAACTAAAGATTTACCGCCTTCGTCTAGCATACTAACAATGGCTGGCGTAAGAATACTGGCTCCCCACTGACCTACAAACCCTTCGCTCAGTTGACGCTCTCTAGCGTACTTGTTTAAAAACCCAATAGCCATCCAAGTTTCAAAAACTTTATCAGGGAACTTGTCTATGTCCAGCTCTTTGGTTTGCATCGCGTCTCGTGCAAGACCAACAGATCCTCCCGCTAAACCAATACTGGCCGCATAGCTGGCAAGGTTTGTAAAGCCCTCTTTGTAATTACCTTTTGCTACTTGAGTTGCAAAATCTCTACGCATAATGTCCAGCTGTTTTAAAGCAAAGCTTTTTAAGGCATAAAATATTCTACCGTTGGGACTATTTAAATAAGCTCTAGGCATTTCCGAAAGAGTTATAGGTTGTATGTCTGAAAGCTGATTAAACAATAATAGCTTTACATTATCAGACATTCTTCCTGCTTTAAGATCTTCTATTAAAGCCTGCGTCTCATCTCCAAAAACATTGCCCCATTTCTGTGCAATTTTCTGTGGGTTACTTCTGGCTAGTTGAGTATTATTTTTATATGCAGCACTAATGAAAGTGTCTTTACCTAACCTGTCTATAAACTTAAACCCACTCCATGTCATTACGTTGTCAAGAGAATTGGCAAGGACACCATTAGTGTTTATATCTGCTGATATATTATTAATAACTCCAAAGTCTTCAGCAGAAGTTTCTGTTCTTTTCCTTGCCGCCGGAATTAAGCTTTTAATAGTATTCCTAAAGCCATTCATATAGACAGAAGCACCTATGTCCGCAAGCTGAATAACTGCGGAATCAAACTGAGCAAGCAACGTAGCAGTCTGGATATCTTTGGCTCCAACTACAATAGACTTTCCACTCTTTTCTCCCATAATAAAACGAGCAGTTAATACTTGAGAAAGTTCGTCTGCTTGTTCAAAAGATATTTTTCCAGATTCTAAAGCTTCTCCTACATACCTACCAATGCTTTGTTGAAGATCTACTTTTTTATTTTCTCCAAGAACTATGTTTTTACCAAAGAACTTTCTTTTTTCTATTTCTTTAACAGCACTTGTGATATAAAAATTTAAAGATTCTGGAGCAGAATAATAAAAATCTTTTAATGTTTGATCTACTTCAGCAATGCTTCTTTGTTGTGCAAGTCCTATTTTATAGTTAGATCTTTTACCTCCTCGTAAAACTTTATTAATTACATCGGAGACAACATTGCTGTCTAGTTCTTGCCAACTAGTGAGCCTTTGATTTTTAGCTTCTTGCGTCAGCGCCCTTTCCAAAACAGTTCTTTGTTCTCTACCAATAGAATTTAAAAGACCCCCTACGTCTTTGACTACTCGTGGAAAATAGTTTTCTAAAAATCCTACATCTACTCCATTATTCTTTAATTCTTTGTAGAGACCGTTTAAAAGACCTTTCTCCCCCGTTACTTTTTGTAAAGGCTCTAGAAGCTCTGGAAAATAAACACGAGCAATATTGTTTGCCTTTTGAAAATTTCCATTAAACAACGAAGATTCAAACTCAGAATATTGTGCAGAGTTTTTTCCCTTTCTAGCTTTAGAAGCTAGAGTCATAAAGTCTGAAACTTCAGTAACATTTTTTTGTATGCCGAAATGTGTATCAAACTCAAACTTCCTTAGCCTTCCAAACGTACTTTCATCTATGTTTCTAACAACAGTAGACACAGGAGCTAGTAAAGAATCCATAGTTTTACGCGCAGCATGTAAAGCCGGAATAGGATTAGCCTTAGCTGTTGCTATTTGTGCTGCTTGCTCTGGAGAAGGAAAATTTACTTTACCGTGAGCGGCTAAGTCTGCTACTTCTGAAGAAGACAGACCTAAGTTTCTTCTGGCTCTTGCCCAGTTCTCTTTAGGAGATAGACCTTCTGCTGAGCCAGTAGCTAGTTCATCTTCTACTTTAGCAGACATATTATCTATCTGTTGTTGTGTCTTTTTAACTTTCTTTTTAGCAAGAACCAGTTTAACAGCATTATTGGTAGCTTGAGCAGTTTTAGTTATTGCAGCAGAGCCTACAGCCCCTATGGTTCCTGCTTTAGCAAGGTCTACTAAATCCAAAGAACCTTCCGCTGTTTGCTCAGCAGCCTCAATCTCTAAACCTAAAAGTCCACCGGCTTTAGCAGCACCCATAACGCCTCTTCCGACTGGAGCAAGAGTCGTAGGAGACATTAACATACCTGTTAAACCACCAAGTATTTCAGCACTAGCAGACTTACCTTGTTCTTCCTGTAGAATAATGGTATCTTTATGCTCTTCAGCAACCATTTGATCTCTACGGTTTAGCAAAAAGTCTCTACGTTGATCGTAGTCCATATCCATGAACTCATCCCCGTAAAGCTCTAGAGGAGACTGGTAGCTAACTAAGCCATCTTCTCCACCTATAGTTATTTGTCCCATAGGTGAATAGGCTTCCAAAGCTAATCCCCAATTAGCTACATCAGTGTGAGAAGAATCATAAGCAAACTCAAACTCATCAAACCAAGACAAGTCTTTCTTAGGTTGTTTTTCTACCGTTTCTGGTTTAGGTTGCTCTACTTCTTGTGGTTGTTCCGACTTTTCTAAAGCTAAATACCTGTCCCTGAGTTCAGAAGCAGCTTCCATATTGTCGTCATCAAGAGCACGTTGTATTGCATCCTTTAGTTGCTGTTTAGTAGCCACTGTGGTTCCTTACTGTTTCTGTGCTTGCCTTGCTTCTTCTATGTATTTCTCAGCTTCTTTTTTTAAGCCTACAGATTGTTTAAAGCCTTCCCACTTCGTTGCCCACCAGCCTTCTTTTTGGAACTCGCCTCTTTCCTCATAAGCCTTTTCATAAGCTTGGTCAAGATTTTTTACCTCTTTGTTTCTGAGTAATTCATTAACTCTAAAAGCAAACTTAAACTTCGCCTGATCTTGTTCCGCTGGTGATAAGTCAATGTAATCAGGGTCTTTGCCCAGAAAACTAGCAGCAATATCTAATTTCTCTTTGTTAATATCTTTAAGACTTTGGTTCTGTTCTTCAGGTATTTTCTGTAGCGTATCTAGATCAACAGGCTCCCATTTTTTTGTTTCTGGATTCCAAGCGCCTACATACTCGTCTTTACCTTCAGTTTTAACGTCTGCAACCCAGACAATAGAATCGCCCCTTAGCATTTGTTTACGATTAGCATATTGAGTTGTTGAAGGCGGTTCTCTAAGTTTATTTCCTGCTTCAGTGGAAGTAATCATTCCTATTTCAAGCTGTTCGGCTAGATCTTTTCTACCTTCTTTTTTTAAAAAATCAATTTGTTCTTCTACTTTATTAGCTTCTTCAAGGTCTGAAACAATGCTTGCAAACTGAGTATCGCTTACTCCTTCATACTTTCCAGCTTCAACTTGTCTAAACAATTCACTGTCTTGTAACCCTAAACTCCTAAGCCTTGCAAGCTGTCCTGACTTACCGTTTGCAGAGGCTGCTACACTTTTTTGAAGCTCTATTCTTCTAGCATTACCTTGTTGTGGGGTAATTGCTCCAGTACGCAGAAGCTCAGCAGTTTTAGTATCTTTATATTCAGATTCTAAAGATAAAGCTACTTGCTCAATAGCCGTTTGTTGGCTTAATTCTTGTTGCTTTTTTAACGCTAATTCCTCCTGCTGAAGCTTTAATTTATTTAATTCCATTAAACGCATACCTAAAGCTCTACGTGCTTGAGGGTCTTGAATATATTGAAGTTCTGCTTGGATGGCTTGCTGCTGCCCTTCAATAGTAGACAAGTCCAAACCCTTAGTCTCAGCAGCAATACGCTCTGGAGCAGTCTGCATATAACTCGTGTCTACGCCTAGATTGCTAAACAAACTGCCTACTCTACGAGCTAGAGGATCTGTAGTACCCATCTGTTGATATACCGAAGGAGTAGCTTGCATAGACTGTCTACGGCCTTCTGTTGGAGACATACGACCATAGTTACGTATGTCTCTTAAAAACCCTTCTGAAAATCTAGCCATGTTAAATTCCTAAAATATTTTTTAGCCAGCTAGGAAGAGAACCTCCAGCGCCTGTAGCTTCTAAAAGACTGCTAAATAGACCTCCACCACCCATACCACCACCGATAACTTGACCAGCAGATGCCATTGCTTGACCTATAAGACCTGCTCGTGCCTTCTGTGCTTCTAGTGCTGCTTCAAGACCAGTCATACGAGTCTGCGCTCTTTCCATAGCAGCTTGCCTACGTGCTACATCAGCAAGACTTGCAATATTAGTACCTACTTGTAGTTGATTCAGAAGCTCACGTTCAGGGGCGTATCCAGAAGTCATCATACCTGCTAAGTTCTGTAAATCCATCCCTTGTATCTGTCTAGGTGTCATCTGAGCTGTAGTACCCATACCGAACATACCGCTGGCAAGCCCTTGTAACCCTTGTGCTCTAGCGATTGCCTGTTGCTGCTCTGTGCCTGCTTGCTGCATAGCCATAAGAGCTGCTTGGTTTCCAGCTTCTGCTTGTGCTTTAGCAAGAGCTAAGCCCTCTGGAGTACCACCAAACTGAGCCGTTTGTGTACCTAAGCGGCCCTGTGCAGCCAATCTATTTTCTAGAGCTAATCTATCTCTTTCTTGCTGAGGAGCTTGCAATGCAGCAAATTTCCCCATGATTTCTTGTTCTCTAGCTCCTCTGTCCATAGCTCCAGCAGCCATAGAAGCCTGCTGAGCCTGTGTTAGAAGCGGAGATACACCGCCGTATGCCTGCTGTGCAATTTGAGCATAAATGGGGTCATAGGCTGCTGTAGCCTGTTCAGCGAGCGCCTGAGAACCACCAAAGAGTGTATCACGCAGAGCTTGTTGCTCTGGGGTTAGCTGTAATGCTGTGCTACCGTCAGCAGTTGTTGTTACCCCTCCAACTCCTGAAGTAACCGTAAACGGTTTAAACTGCATAGCGTCATAGGCTTGTGTGCCTATTTCTTCAGCTTTTGTTTGAGCTTCTGTACCGAACTTCTGTATCTGATCCGATAAGTTTTTAGCTTGGGTGATATCAAAACCTAAGCCCAACAAATCATCAATAAGCGCCATTAGTACGTCCCTCCCTGAATAGTTCCAGTTGACAACGTACCTGTAAATGTCAGATTAGGTATTGTTACTGTCCCCGTAAATGTAGGACTAGCCGTATCTGATTTAGTGGCTACCGCTGTTTGGATTGCATCAAATTCTGTGTCAAAATCTGCACCTTTAATAATCTTCGCTGCGTTACCTGTAGGAAGAGTATCTTTGGCTGTAAAGTTTGTGGTTTTTGAATAATTACTCATTATATCATCCTACCGATTAAAGCTTGAATATTAACTTCCTGCAAAGATAAAGCATTTTGATTTATAGTTGCTTCAATACCTATTGTCACTACTGTGCCAGTCCCCGTTGTTTTAGTTTTAGGTCTGTCTACAATAATAGATGAACTGTATTCTGCCCAGTTTGAATCCGGTCTGGTTACAATGTCACTTTCATATTCAGAGACACCGTAGTATCCTACAACACTACCAGAATCAATAGTTACAATTTGCTTCTTGTACGCTTGAGTATAGTCATAGCCCCAGTTAATATTAACCTGTGCTCCTTGACCACCAATAAACGTCATGATAATTTCTTTGAGCATCTTCAGTCTTGAGCTATCCCCAAAAGTCAAAGGATTGCTGAAGTAAGACATATCATAACTAGCACCGTAGTCTTGATAGTTGCTGTACTCTGCAATACCATTAGTATTGCCTACGTACAATGTCCCATCTTGTAGTCTTTCAAAGGACCGTAAGTTTACGTTGGACCACGTAGTCGCCCTATGAGACCCATCTTCTAATGGTGCTCTCATGTCAAAACAGTACGCATAGTTAGAGTCTGTAAAAGCTAACAAATAAAATGCTTCTTCCGGACTATAGATACTTCTAATAGGACTATTGATTTGCTGAGTATTTACATACATCAAGTCGTTGCGAACATTTTTACTAATGTCTCTTACAGGCATTGACTTTTCTTGAATAGTCCTACCTAAACTTCTTACGCCCTCATAAGATAGAAAAATTAAATCTGTTCCGGTGTGCTGTACGGAATCTCTAGAGACACACCCTACATTAGCCACAGTGTCCGCTAGAGCCATTGTAGCAGGATCTGAAGCACCGCTGTAGGTTAGTATAGTGTTCTTGCCAAAGATGATTAGATAGCCGTTATGAGCCGCTAGAGCGACAATCTCATCTGAACCGTTAGGCCACACTTTGCTCACATTCAATGAACCGGAAGTACCCCCAGTCCACGCAGAGCCATTCAATAAGTCAGACCAATAAACTGTAGATTTGTTTGCACTAATGTCCGCTACCCAAAGTCTACCGTATGCAGGAAGAACTTCATGGGCTTGCGGAGGCGTACCAGCAGCATACGTCACAGTAGACATCTTTTCTACTGCTCCTGAGCTATTGGAATATACTAAAGGCTCATGAAGCCTCTGAAACATATAGATGCTACCGTTAAAATTAACCATCTTCCAATCGTTACCGGAGATAGTGTAGCTAACAGGTGTTTCATCCGTAAGAGTTGAAGTGCCACTAAAGATCTTACTGTTACCCGCAGAGAATATTACATTAGACCCTGCTGGATTAATGTATTCCTTAATGGACTCAATTCCGTTACTACCGTTAATTGGTGAAGTGTCCGTAGTAATGGCTGTAAAACCCTTACGAGATCCAATACGTCCGTACTGGTCAATGACGCAGTTATCCGCAATGGACGCAAAGGAAGCATCCAGCGTAATGGGAGAGTCTTGTGTATTAAGACCCCTAAACGCTGGAGCAGCAATCGTTATATTTTGTCTGTCTTGAGCCATATTAGACTGCCATGTAGATCATTTCTTCAGGGTGCTTATGTGCATCTAGAGCAATAGCGTCTGACAAATAATTTTGTGAAAAGGCTAAAAGCTCTCCGGCTGTTCTACCTCCAGTCTCTCCACGCTCTCTAGCTGCTAAAGCCAATGCTAAATGGACTACAGGCATGTGAGGTACTAATAACACATCTTCATTGGCAGACAAATCAGCTTGTCTTTTAACAACGTTAAACCGTAGGCTGTACA
>Ga0208542_1000498_pt1 | contig 17841 bp, 24 predicted proteins | sample DEB08_DNA_3_FD_185495 | JGI IMG/M metagenome (GOLD analysis project Ga0208542, IMG submission 185495) | Aqueous microbial communities from the Delaware River and Bay under freshwater to marine salinity gradient to study organic matter... | ecosystem: Environmental > Aquatic > Marine > Coastal ... | reverse complement strand
AAAATATAAAATAATATTATTCAAGAAAATAATATTATTCAAGAAAATAATATTATTCAAGAAAATAATATTATTAAAATCAAATAAAATAACACCTTATATTAATATGAGTTGTTCAACACCAAGTGGAGGTTTAAGAACCCAAATAATATCCCAACTATGTGTTTTAAATATAAATAATACAGCACAACCCTTAATCAAATTTTTCGCTAAAAAAAATGAAATAAGTGATACAAAAACAGTCAATCACGCCAATGAAATCGTAAAAAAAATAGAAGACAACGCAAATTTAACACAAGGACAAACTGTATTAAGTAATATAACCAGGCGATCTTCCAAAATAATCAATCATTTGGATGATAATAAAGTAAGATCTGTATTTAGTGATATATCTGTAATCAATAATGGTATCATGAAAAAAGTAAACGAGCAGGAAAAGGAAGAATTAATAAGAAAAATATCCGCATTAACGGTAGGAATGAGTCGTGCTGGTATAAAAGAAATAATGGATGAAGTCGACAAGCGAAACGAACAAGAAATCGACCCCGTTGAATTAGCAAAAATAAAAAAAATCATATCAAATATGTTTGATTATAAAGGCTCGCCCATGCCAAATCAAACCACTCCCGCCACCAACGCAGTCACCGACGCCGCAACAGCCGCCGCAACAGCCGCCGCAACAGCCGCCGCAACAGCCGCCGCAACAGCCCCCGCCGAAGCAGCGGGTCAATTAGCACAAGGAGCAAAAGACAGTATTGCCAAGCGTTTGGGTCCCATCGACACAAATGAAATGAAAAAAAAGATAATAAGCAAGGTGGCAACTACTGATTTAAGGGGCGGGTCAAAACGCACACGCAAACGCACACGCACTCGCAAACGCACCAAAAATCACGGCCACCGCCACAGCCACAGCCACAGCCAATAATCTACGCTTCAATGTGTAATATCAGTTCAGAGACACTTTTCTCATAAACATCTAATGAAACCTGAACCACCTTTATAGCATTTTTAATAATCGATATGGAATGTTTTAATATACTAGATATGGCATGTTTAATCCAATTAAATACATCGGTTTTAATTTGCTCTATAAAATCCCTTTTTAAACTAAAACAGCAATTTTCATTATCACAATTATTATGATATTTTAAATAAAATATATATCCTAATAAACATACCAATGCTACAATGGTTAAAGTAAGAATAAATGCATAACAAACAAAAGAAGAAAGCATCGCAATCCCGGTCCCTCCACCCACTATGCACCTCATGCCATCAGCACATCTCATCCCCATTTTACCCCCACCGCCCATTCCACCACCCATCAACCCACACATCTCTCCCAACCCCATTTTAATTTTAGGATTAAACATAGGATCCATTCCCTTGTTGTCTCTATCTCTTTCCTGGTTTAAATGTTTCTCTAAATCACTATTTAATTGTTGAAAAACCTCTTTAAAATCAATACCACCAAATAACTTTGCAAAATCATTATTATCAATACTTTGCCCTGCGTCAGTTTGAATAAACGCTTCTTTTGTAGATGTAGATGTAGATGTAGACCTATCCATAATAATTAATTTATATTATAATTATAATTTAAAATTCATAAACAACCTTAAATTATAATAACAACAACACAACAACCAACCAACCAACCAACCAACGCAACAACCAACCTAACAAATTACACCATTATCTTTTATATATTTTTCAAAATCCACAAATATGGCAGGGACATCTTCTTCATCTTCATCTTCCCCTCCCTCGCCGTCAACTCCGCCTTCGTGATCTTCCACACAATTCATTTTATTTATACTATTACAATCGCTACAGTCTGCTTTACAACAACCATCCACATCATGTGCTACATTTGCAGAATTTTCTTTTTCAACCATATCACCCACCCAATTTAATAAACAATCAATATCTACATAATTATTATGTTGATGTAAAACCAAATCATATTCAGCATCACCGACATAGTCTAAATCTACTTCCGGCGACGAATCAATGTTCGATAGATGGTGATGATAATTGCTATATGTGGTTTTCAATCGCTCAATTTGCAATTCTCTGGAAACATTTAACCGCACTGTTTTCCATCCATTCATTCTCAACGCCTTCATTTCATTTTTAAACCGCAAATCATCAATCAATGCGAATTGAACACCATTTGTATCCTTCAATACATGATTAATCCACACATTAGGATCAATCTCCCTCATTCGTTGTCCAAAGTCTACATATAACCGCCTATTTTTATACATTTGAACAATCGTATGTTCGCCTCCGTCTTTTATTTTGAAATCTTGAAAAAACAATTCATGTGCTGTTTTTTTCAACTTATCCGCAAAACTAAATGTTTTAAACTGTGGATATTTTTCCGCAATCATCTTGGAACAAAAACTTTTACCGCTACACATTTTACCTGAAATCGCTATTTTAATTACCATTACTTTAATAAATCACTATATTTAATAAACGATATATAATTATATGTTATCACAATAAATATTTAAATACATTTAAAAGACAATTTAAACATTTCTCTCCCAAATATAATAAGCAATCACCCGCAAATTTTAACTTGAAATCAATCAATCAATTAAATGACATCAATTACCTCTAAAGCATTCTTTTCAACCTCTGTTTTCACAACAACCACATTGCAGTTGCGTGACTTAGCAAACAAAGCATTGAAATCAAACCAACTACTTAAAAACAACAATGTTGAAACCTTTTTAATCAACATTAATGATTTGGTCCGCGCGGAAATACAAATCCCAGATGAACAGCGAATTGTATTGCCAGAAACCGTCACACAAATTGAAGAATACCAAGAAACACATTTCAAAAAACACAAACACTTCAATTTTCTAGGTACATTAAATATAAACTTTTGTCAAGAACAAAACTCATATTATTTAATGGATGGACAACACCGATACAGTGCGATAAAGCGACTTCATCGCAAACAATACCACAACGAAAAAGTAAAAATCGAATTAATAACCGTCCCTACTTTTACGGATGTTTTGCATAACTATAAATTAATCAACAAAAACACCCCTTTACCCGAATGGTCACCCAACATCGATGAAAACATTCCTAAACAAGTATTTGCTTCTTTAATGAATGAATACCCCGATATTTGGAAAAAAAGCAAAAAACCAAAGCGACCATACATTAATTACAATGATTTTCAAGAAGCATTATCATACTTAACGGAACAACTCAACGCTTTAAAACAAACCGCATACACCGAGACAAATACATCCACGCCCGTCTCCACCTCCGACACAACTGGCACAAACGAATCATCATCATCCTCCCCACATCTCTCCCCTTTTCAACCAGTTAGCGCGGGCTATTTGAAAAGTTTAATTGTAAATAAAAACAATCAGATGCAGAATTGGACGGTTGAATCTTATAAAAAAATCCGAAACGGAGTCAACTGGGAGTTGTATAAAAAAGAAGCCGACAAGCATGGATTTTATCTGGGGATGCATTTAATGACTGGACAAGAATACAGTTATGAATGGGTAAAAGAAATAATCCATCAAGAAACGGGTCATTTCCTTAAAAAACAGAAAAACATGAATCCTAAAACAAAGAAAAAACGAATACCTAAACAACTGCGTTTACAAGTATGGGATACATATATAGGAGAACAACACGGAACATCGTATTGTTATTGCTGTCGAAATGAAAAAATAGACAAAGGAAAACCAACCTGGGAATGCGGACATATCAAAGCAGAAGCAGAAAATGGATCCACCCATATCAATAATCTGCGTCCAATATGCAAAACCTGTAATTTAGATATGGATACAGAACATATGACAGAATTCATTAAAAGGTGCTACCCGGATAATTTAAATGCGTATCAAAGTAATATATCTCCAGGTCCTTATACTATTGCTGAACAAACAACATCTCTCCCTTCTTCAAAAACAAAAAAAGGATTTTTTAATCTAAGTTTGTTTTAACACCAACTACATCATACCACATCACATCACATCACATCACATCACACCACATCCCCTAAAAAATAATTATTTTTTGTAAAAAAAATAATTATTTTTTTGAAATTACATCAACGAGTTATTTTTTACGGAACCAACACACATGGTGTATAAAAGACGGTTCACAAAGTAAACCAACAATGGTTGCACCAACAAAACCATAAGCGTCAAAATTTCCGCCTTTTTATCCGTCAACAAACGACGAATCACACCAACAACAGCAGCAGCCAACACTACTAAACTAACAATCATAAGTATGTAAAAATAATAGCAGTATTCAGGGCCAAGAGGACCAAGCAACGAATCCATCAATTTATTCATCATATATAATAATAAAATAGAAAAAAAATAAACATAATCTAAACATAATCTAAACATAATCTAAACATAATCTAAACATAATCTAAACATAATCTAAACATAATCTAAACATAATCTAAACATAATCTAAACATAATCTAAACATAATATATGAATGACAATACTAAATTAAGTCATATTATATTTTCATATGGTTCTAATATGTTAAATAAAGAGTTAAATAAATATTGTGCAGACATCAACACCAAGTCAACCCGCCATAATGACCCAACACGCCATAACCAAGAAAATCATTATGAGGTATTAGACATTGGTATTCTTTCTAAATATAAATTTGCTTATAGAAATATGTGTACACCCGCCAATCATTTAAATTCTATTCCAATGGTTACCACCGCAAAAGCGACTATAATACCAGACAACCGCGCAAAAGTATATGGAACCATTACGCGCGTATCACCCGAACTTTTTAATTTAATTGTTACAAAAGAAGGGGTTCGCGACAGTCCCAAATATTCCCATTATAAAATGAAAACACTAAAAGTGCGTTCAGCCACACAAAATAAAACATACACCGCAACTACATTTATAATGATCAATCCAGTAACAACTACAAGGACACAGACACCTACAAACATTTGCCATTATAAACTATCTAAACAACCAACTGTAGAATATAGAAAAAAGATAGTGGACGCAGCAAAATGGTATAGATTCCCCACCCAATATATCAACGATTATTTAATAAAACACAACTAATTTAAAACAATATTATACAATATTATACAATATTATACAATATTATACAATATGACTACTCAAGTAACAACAGAAACCTTTCCGATAGTAAATAATATATACACATTAACAAAAATAACCGCGTCTTCCCCATCAACTATAACCCAGCAACACACTACACACCCAGAACACTTTATAAAAACCAACTTTAGCGAATTAATTTACAACAACATTATAAAATCGATTAATGCAATATTAACAAAAAACAACATACTTAAAATGCCAATCGCGTATCATAATAATATATATATAATAGAACACGCGACCGACTGTCCCATAAACACCATCAAACATCCCGACATAAATTATAACAACACCACATTTTATGTAAATTATGACGCCACCAAAACCACCAATCCAACCGATTTTATAAGCACCATATCATCCCCAGCCACCACCACATCCCCAACCACAATACATTTCAATAAAACCGAGTTACTTGACAATAATATAATGTATCCAACCATCTGCAATTTTATATACAACAAAACATTTGATATAATCACAACATTAAATAAGCAATTAAACAACCATAATATTAAAATAAAAAAAGCCCGACTACCTTTTTGTGTTCTTGGTGGATATAAAGAAATGATTAGTTCATATCCACTTGATTCTCCAATGCTAACTGATATAATATTTTTAAAACCAGCTGCAGATGTGTTTGAAATGTTTGAGTTTGAAAATTTAAACGCCACCCAACAAATTACCGATCCATATGTAATACACAACGCATTAACGGATAATAAACCAATAGAAATAGAAGCGTATAAAACAGTAGAAGAAATAATATATGAATTTAAAACCCATGTTTTAAATATTATAATGTAAAAAACAATTGATATGCACTAAACAAATACAGAAAATTGAATTCATTATAAAACATACATTATTATAATAAATATATTAATCGTATTCTTTATATTTATTTATTATAATGGACCGATTTGTTATAAATAGAAATGCCGCATCTCATCATACCACGATTCAAGACACAACAACACCCACCTCAGCAACACCCACCTCAGCAACACCCACCTCAGCAACACCAGAAATCACCGTATACACAGATGGCGCCTGTATAGACAACGGCAAACCATACGCCCGAGCCGGATATGGAATATGGTTTAAAGAAAATGACCCCAGAAACACCAGCGAATCATATAATGGAAAACAAACCAACAACATCGCCGAATTACTGGCAATCGTCAAAACCTTAACTATACTAGATAAGGAAATCAAAAACAATCAACCAATCCACATCTACAGCGATTCAAAGTATGCGATCCGCTGTTGCACAACTTATGGAGAAAAGTGTTATAAAAAAAACTGGATAAATCCCAACAACAAAAGCAAACCCATTCCTAATTTAGAATTGGTTCAAACCGCCTATTTATACTGTAAAAATCACAAAAACATATATTTTCATCATGTAGAAGCACATACAAATCGCACAGATAAGCATTCCGTCGGCAACGACCACGCCGACCGACTCGCAAATCAAGCAATAGGGGTAGATAAATGCCCGTATACCGCAGCGGCTTCAACTGAAGGCAACGCCACTTACAACAACGCCACTGAATATTATCTCTCCCTTCACAAACGAAACAAAAAATCAACATCTCAAAAGCGGATTTATTTAAATATACCATACAACGAAAAAGAAGAAGCAAAGAAATTAGGTGCCAAATGGGAATCATCAAAAAAAAGTTGGTATATTTTAGAAAACAACAAACACAAAGAATTAATGATGGGACGATGGTAATCCACTCGCCACAACAAAAACATAATTTGCGTAAAATAAATACTAAAAACAACAAAATATATATTATAAGAACCCATCCATGGAAATCATCGATAGTTCATCGGACAAAATCAAAATAGAAACGCCCGCACCAGCATCTACAAGCCTCGCTACAACTGTCGGGAAACGACGCTTAAAAATCGGAATCACCTCACAGGAAATCAAAGATCTTTTTTGCAATGGTTTACGATTTAACAATCAGCTATGGTATGATTTTTTAACAAATTGTGGATATGATGTCTATTTTTTAACAACTACGGATTATACGCATCCCAATTATCGTTTTTTAAATTATTGCAAATTGTGGGATGAAAAAGGTTATCGCGTTTCCAATTATAAGGAAAAACACGCAGAACTTCTTGATTTCGACTATATCTTTATTGTGGGGATATATAGCAATCGTTTATCCAGTATCATGAAAGAGCACAAAATAAAACTGATATATATAATATTAGGAAGCGTATATCACAATGATGTCCACAGTATAGTCGACGATAGATGGTCATCGGGCGTGGTAACCGACGAATTTAGTCAAATATGGATAAGTCCACATTTTGAGTATTGCTTACAATATTATAAAATCCGATATTCAACTGATAATATTTATATTGGCCCTTATTTTTGGAGAGATGATTTATTTAAAAAAGAGAATTTAATGAATACGGTAAGAACCGATGTAAAAGAGCATTTAAGAGTTGCCATTTGCGAACCCAACTTAGAACAAGCAAAAAACTGTATTATTCCAATAGCCATTTGTGAAAAAGCCTATGAAGATGTGGAGCGAGTATATGCGTTTTCAACGGCTAAACTAAAAGAAGTTACCTTTTTCAAGAATTTCTGTTTACGAACCAAACTACACCGAAATGCCAAGTTTTCAATAGAAGGCCGATATCCATTACCGTTTATATTGCAAAAGTATTGTAATTGTTTGGTTTCTTATGTAGAGGATTGTGATTTAAACTACTTGTTTATCGAGTGTTTTTATTTGGGTATACCATTGGTTCATAATTCACCAATGTTAAAAGATTATGGGTATTATTATCCTCGTCTTCAAGTCGACAAAGGAGCCGAACAATTAAAATACATAAAGCATTTCCATAACCGCGAAGAATACATTAAAAAGCATCGCCCCATAGTGGAAAAATATGCAGTCGACAATCCTGTTTATATGGAATGGGCAAGGCGACGATTGGAATGCGGACTTGACGACACCAACACGACCTCATCTACCCCCCTCACTAACACAAACCGCGTTAGCTTTGGTATTAATATTTAAATAAAATTTAATAATAGTAATATCCGTATTATTAAATTTTTCAAGCTGTATACATTTCAAACAAGTGTGACAAGTCATTTACTAATTGAAATTTAGGCTTTGTAACTGGATCAATAAATTTACCTACAATACCCCAAATAACTTTAATCAATTTAGTAGTAGAACAAACATAACAGCTATCTAATTTTTCAGGAAAAGCGTTGGCTGTTAAGTTATTGATATGTTTAAATATTTTCAGTGAAAAATTATCCATAGAACAGTTATTTAAATTTATATATAGTCTCATCTTACCCCAACTATTTTTTTTCGATATATTTAAAGCATCTAAGCATAACATCAATACATATTCTGAAAATTCATTGTAATTACGCTTAACTTCTTTTGGTTTAAAGTTTTTCATACTAAACAAAATAGAACCTACTCCATCAATATCTGCAGTATATAAAAAAGAAAACATGTGTTTGTATTTTATATATTTTTCAGTATCAATGTTACTATTACTATTATTATTACTATTACTATTACTATTACTATTACTATTACTATTATTATTATTATTATTATCCGATTGAGACATAATTGTTTATTATTAATTAATATAAAAATAATACATATTCAACACAACAAACAACAACAACAACAACAACAACAACAACAACAACAACAACAACAACAACAACAACAACAACAACAACAACAACAACAAACAACAACAACAACAACAACAACAACAACAACAACAACAACAACAACAACAACAACAACAACAACAACAACAACAACAACAACAACAACAAACAACAACAACAACAAATGTATAATAATTCCTAAATATAATTTGTGTATTATATATTAATAATGCCTTATTACAATAAAATGCGGCTATTTACTGTTTTACCAAACACAAACACAAACACAGTAACAAAAACATCCAACCTAGTAAAACCACCCCCACCGTCCATAGAAGAACAAGAAAAAGAATTGTTATATTGGGAATCCCAATTTGAAACATTATTTGATAATATAGAAAAAAAACGCCAAGATAAATTAAACAGAAGATCAATGTATCGTAATATGTTTTCTATTAATTTACAAACCCATCATCAACAATAAACACAGTCACACGCCACACCACACCACACCACATCACACCACACACCACACAACACCACACCACATCACACCACACCACATAACCCCGCAAACATTATATAGAAATCATTTAAATACACAAAAATATAATAAATTATAACAATGAGTGTTCAATTCAAATTGTATTTAAAAGTCGAAGACGAAGCATTAAAATCGGAATATAAAAAAAGAGTAGAAGCATGGAATAATAACCTTAATTCACACTATCCAGATTCCGGATTTGATTTGCTATGTCCCGAAGCAGTATCATTTGCGTCATCCACGCCCACCACCACCCAATCCAACAAACATGTTACCACTCAATTGGTCGATTTAAAAGTAAAAGCAGCCGCGTATAAAATTATAAAAGGCGACATACACCAAACAATCGTCCCTGCATTAACTCCCCAAGCCTATACTTTAAATGTGCGTTCTAGTATATATAAAACACCATTTCGCCTATCAAATAATGTGGGAATTATAGATAGTGGATATCGAGGAAATTTAATGGCCGCCGTAGATTGCCACGATACGGGCGTAGAAATGAAGCGACACAACCGTTATTTTCAAATCTGCATGCCAACCTTGGAACCATTTGAAATAGAAGTGGTGGAAACACTAGACAGCACCGTACGAGGCACAGGAGGACACGGTTCTACAGGAAAATAATCAAACTAAACACACACAGCAACACCCCGCAATACCCCCATGACAACAACAACAACAACAACAACAACAACAACAACAACAACAACAACAACCGTTATTAAAAAATCCAATTTTGTAATTTAAAATCCCATGGCGGAATGCCTTCTTTAGAACAGCGTCTATATTTAAACTTTTTTTTCCATCTTTTATTTGAACTGTAAATAGTCTGTCCTTCGGAGGCGTCAGCCAACCAACAAGACCACCATGATTTGCGTTTTCCGCGAACTTTTCTAGTAGTTTTTTTTCTGGGATCACCACCAGGGCCACTATCACCAACCCACCGACAATAATCATGGCATTTACCGCATTTTTGCACATCATACCAACCGCGCCATTTATCACGATAGCCAGGATCATATCTTATTGTTTTATTTTTAAGAATACAAGCTTTACCTTTACTTTTATTTTTACTTTTATTTTTACTTTTATTTTTACTTTTATTTTTACTTTTATTTTTACCTTTATTTTTACCTTTATTTTGCCTGTTTTTTCTTGTATAATTCATAATATATAAATACTATATTTTATCAATTAACAATAAATAAAAAATATTATACTATTTTTTATTTATTTTCGATTATTACTTTGTTTCGAATTATTTATTACTTTATTTTTATTGCGGTGAACTATAATTTAGTCTACCTTTTCTTTTGTTTCGTTTGATAGTTCTTTTTTCGCGATAAACGATATTTTTCAACAAACGATTTCCATTTCTGGAATCATAAACACTGGTCCATTCATTGGGTTCAACAGAATAACACAAATGACCGTCAGACACAACTCTAAATGCATTCACCATAAAAGGGTCTTGCGTGGTAGGAACATAAATATTACCGTGTGCTGTGGCAGCGGCAACTTGCTTTGTTTTATAATTGTGAAACTCTAATGAATGTTCCGTTTCAACCATTTCCCATCCTTCATTTTCCAAAGTTTCTGCAACTGCTTCTTCGTAAGATTTACCATCCTCCATCAATAGTCGGATACTTCCACTTAACTTGGTGCTGTTAATCATATTTGATTGGCTTTGGGTCAACTTAGTAGATACACTTAAACTCATAATTACTTAATACTTAATAATTACTGATTGTTTTAAACCTTTTTTCTTAATCAATTTATGTAATTTGCATATCACTTTACTTTATTTCACTTATCACTTATCACTCGTATAAATAATTTTGTATGGCGTTTACATAAATCTTCGCTGCAAATATCAAGTCATCGTGTTTAATAAAATTCTCCTTATTAATGTATTGTTTAATTTTATATTCCCTTTCAAATACCACATTTTTATAAATTTTTATCATGTTTAATAAGTGCGTATCGGTCAAGTTTTTAAATATTTCATTAAATGTTTCTAAACCATGTATAGGGACATAAATGTCGTATACTTTTTTTAAAAAATTATATGCGTATGTTTCATTTTGTTGTGTCATAATTTATATATATTTTACATTAACAGTATTTTTATTTACTTTTTATTTACTTTTTATTTACTCGCATGTTTAACTTTATACTCGCATCTTTTTTCTATCACATGCCTCCTCAACTTGTTGTTTTAAATCATCCATTAGTGTGTGAATCGCCGGATCAACCTTCCTTTTTATATTTGAAAATTTTTTCTCCATATTTTTTCCTAATTTAACTTCATAATCAAAGTAATACATATCGCCATGTTTATCCTTAAAAGACGGTAATTTGTAAAAGCAAGATTCTTCACGTACCCACATAAAATCCACATATATATTTCGTATTTGTAGAATTTTATTATTAATATCGGTCTTGAAACATTTATATGGCATACCTACAATTGTTTTCTTACGCCCATCTTTAATAATGCCTCGTTTAAACAAAGCCTGAAAGTCTTTTGGGTGTATTAAATGAGACAATAATTGTATTAAACCGACCAAGTTATTTTTACAATTATCATATGTTATCGAACTAATCTCCGAATTATGAAACAATCGCTCCAACTGCCTTCTGGCGTTAAATACATATGGGTCCACAATATACTTGTAGTTATTACTTATATAAAATTTATACCTTTCATGAAATCCGTTTTCAAATCCATGTTTCCAATGACTACTTTCATCGTCTGAATATATGTAATTATACAAATCCAACTCAGTAATAGGGAAATGACACGCATTATAATATCCTTTTTTATATTCCAAATCTTCACCGGCTCGAATAGAACAATTGCGTATCTTCGTCATCTGTTTGCGATTTTCATCAATATATGTTTGCATACTTTGTATGTTTTTCTCTAGTCGCTCGGTTTCCGCATAACGCTCGGTCAACGTAGTTCTGGTTCGATTAATGATGTCTCTAAACATATTAAATTCAGATGTAGCCGCCGCAATATTAATACCCTGATAATCCCATTTGGAATAATCAATATAATTTTTCCGACATAAAGGACAAGTTTTCGATTCTTTTAACCACTTAAAGAAGCAACTATTACAAAACAAATGGTTGCATAAAGTCGCCACGGTGTTTTCCACACACAATTTCTGATAACATACACCACATGATTTTGCTTGCTCCTCCACCGTAGCGTTTACTTGTTCCTCTGCCGTTGCCATATTTACGCTTATGTTGTGTTTGTGTTTGTATTTGCACGAGTTGTTTTATTGATAAGTATTTTAATTAATGTCTTTAAACTAAAGAATTAATTAAATCAATTTATTTAATTAAGCAATCACATCTTGATTTAATATGTAATCAACATACTCTTCTGCTTGCGCCAGAGTAGTAAACTTGGCATTATAATTAATCATAGTGCCTTTCATAGGATAAGAAAACACATATTTGTTTAACAACTTATCATACTCCAAATAAACAATAGCAGTTTTATCATCTTTTTTACAAAATGAGAAAATGGTTTTCCTATCACTATTATCTCCATATCGAAACATACCGTTGTCGATTAGTTTGCTGTAGCCGCGATCTTTAATTTTTTTAATTCTAGTAAGATTCATAAAACTAAACTGGTTTATATAATTATCTCGCTACTTATTTAATACATTTTAATTATTATTTATCATTATTATTTCGTTGTTTATCATTTTACAAAATTAATATGTTAATGTATATAAATGACAACATTAGGAAAAAATATTGGAATATCACAACCGCGTGCGGCTCCGCCTCGCCCCAATCAAGTTAAAGCATTACAATCCAGATACGAATACCCAAACAGTATAAAAAACAGCTATTACAGCACATTAAACTTTGGCACGCCAAACGGTTCAAACCGCAAATTAAAAACATACAATCATCCACAAGCAACCACACACAATATGTCAAATATAACTGATCAGCAGCGACGAGATGGTGTTACTACAACAGCCAAGGTAAATATGCAAAATAAAATAGGACACATGGATCGTCTTAATCGAATCAAAGCGCAGGCAATCAACCAGTCAAAATAAAACACGCCACGCGCACACTCCACACACGACACGCGCCTCAAATCGAGTTTAGCGATTCTCTAGTTCTAACCGGATATAACTTGTTATTTAATTTAAACCGCAATATCATGCCTAACCCTGCGGAAGTAAATATAAAAACATGCCACATAGAATGATAAAGCACATATTGCGACTCGTCTTCGGAACTATAATAGCAGAAAATCGACAGCCCGCAACAAGATAAACAAGACACGCTTGTGATCCGAAAATATTTAAAAAACCGTACAATAGTTTTATATTTAAAAATAAATACCACAAATGTAATGATTGTAAGTAAATATATGTTGATAATATACAAACTAAAAAAGTTTATCACTAGTAAAAATGTATCACACATATTTGATATGATATAAATCCACGGCTCTCTAATTCTACAACAAAACAATATGGTAGTAATCACCAAACTAGCTGATTGATGACTATCTAAAAAACCCCATATATCCCTATAATCTTCATGCAAATCAATAAATGTTTTATTTGTAATATGGTATGAATGATACATTAATGAAAAAAACAAAGTATATAAATATCGAGAAATCAAAAACAAACTATCTTTTTCCTTTCTAACTTTATAGTTCCATAAAAGTGTGCCGATAGGAAACAAACAAGCAATATGTGTAATTAACAACCATTCGCCTGCCATTTGTATCTGTATTTTTTATATTTATATCACTTATGTGCTTTATTTTATATAATTTTATTAATTTAATAAAATGATATTTAATTGTAATTGGTTTGATAAAGTAAAATTATCGTTTTTTATGCGTCTTGGATTTTCGCTTTTTATAATGTTTCTTTTTACGCGTGTTTTTTTTCTTTGTTTTTGTTTTTGATTTTGTTTTTGATTTTTTATGTATATTCTTTGTTTTTCTACGCGTTTTCTTTGTTTTTTTCTTTTTTCCATATGATTTCTTATATCCCCCTATTAAGTCGTCGGGCTCATCCAAATTGCTTCCTTCTGCTTGGGGCGGTGGATGTGATAAATTACGGACGGCGGCCGGGGCGGGCGGAGGTGAAGGTGATAAATTACGGGCGGCGGCCGTGGCGGGCTTATGACCATGTTCTTCAAGTGATTTAGCAAATGCGTTTGCCATTGTGTTTGCTACGTGGGCTTGCTCTTCTAGGAAACGGGGGTCGTCCGTATTATTGGATAGCATTCCTTGTACCCTGGCTGGTAAATAAGCCCTCCAATTTGTACCATAAGGGTTGATGGGTTCAATAATCCGAATAAAATGTACTGCGTTGTTTTCCAAATCTTGTGCCATATCTACAAGCATTTGTCGTATTCCTTTCAGTTCGTCATCAGCAAAATCGGATCCACCCCAGGGTTGCCGAATACCTTGCTCCACGATCAGTTCATTATATCTTTCCCTGAGTGCGTTTGCTGTTGGGTCTTTTGTATCTACTCCAATCGCCAGCGTAAATACAAAATGTTCGGGCAGTGCGTTTCTCCCGGGGGAAAAATGGTTCATTAGATTATTATTCTCTTGCTGCGTGAGTCTATCGTGATGATTTATATAAGGAAACCGGGACAGTAATTTGGCAAGTGTCTCCATTCTAGATATATATTATATACTTTGATTTTTTTATTCAAAAAGAATACAATACTTATTTTAATATTTTCTAAATAATTGGATAAAGTAAAATTATCGTTTTTTATGCGTCTTGGATTTTCGCTTTTTATAATGTTTCTTTTTACGCGTGTTTTTTTTCTTTGTTTTTGTTTTTGTTTTTGATTTTCTACGCATATTCTTTGTTTTTCTACGCGTTTTCTTTGTTTTTTTCTTTTTTCCATATGATTTCTTATATCCCCCTGTAGAGGAAACGGCTGAACCTACTAGCTTATAACTTTGACATTTCTCAACCTCATGACCAGATAGTTGTTGTATTAATGTAATAGCGGGCTCATCGTCAACGTCATTTAATTTGTCATCATGCCAAACATAACAATTTCCCCAAATTTTTTTCTGTTCACCCGGTTTAAGCGCATCCTTCATTTTAGCTGTTAATGTTGTTATTGCTTGCTCCGCATCAAATCCGTGAAAGAAACCACTTGCGTTTTCTTTATAGCTGATATTTTCTTGTTGCACGGGACATTTAACATCTTTACTGGCAAACTGAAATTTACTATTCCCATAATATGTTTTTTCTTCTGTTTTTTTTTCACCATTGTCTTCACCAAAGATAATATTATAATGTTTCCACACAGTTGGATCTGGATCGTCAATTAATAACGCGCATCCAACCGTAATTACATCCGCTAAAAAAGTCGCTCCGTATTTGGTTATGTCTGTATTATTTATATTAGCACGTAAATTGTTTTTTTCTTCGTCTCCTAATTTTTCAAGAATTAGTTCAATCAACTTAATGTCAGCGTTTTTTAGTATATAATTACCGCTGATAATGTGTGGATATACGCGGTTGCCTTTTTCGTATTTTTTTGAATATTTATCTTCAAAATCTTTCCCGTGGATTTGTTTGAGTAGACCGTTTAGCCTTTCGCCGTCTTCATTTAGTTTTATGCTGCCGTCTTCATTTCGTATTTTGCTGCCGTCTTCACTGACTTCTCCGAATTTATCTTCAATCATTTCTATTTGTTCTTTTTCATCACCCGGTTCTCTATGCAGCAATATGGGTCGCAACTCTCTTGGCACACTTGCAAAATAAGTATGTATCTCATTATCTTTTGCATACTTAAGTATATCGTAAATGCTTTCTGCTGTATCTTGTTGTAATTCTTTAAAATCGTCAAGGGTCTTTAGTGATTTTTCAACTTCCTTCTCTCCATCCATAGATAAAAAGACATGTTCGCCTTTGTCATCTCCATGTGCCCTAAAATTTGTAGGAGTCTTAAAAACATTTTCACCCTCTAATGCTTTTTTATGTGTATCAATATCCGCGCATATCGCTAGTTTTACATTCTTATTTTTTGCATCGCCTTCTTCTTTACCATACTTAATACAAAATTTTTCAAATTCACTAAATGTTAATTTTGTAGGTGCTCCTATAATAAAGAAAATGTTATGTGCACCTTCAGTAGCAGCATTTTCAACTTCAGTAGCAATTCCAGCCGCAATTCCAGCCATATATTATATACTTCTATTTTTTTTATTTAAAAAGCATACAATACTTATTTTAATATTTACTAAACAATTGGATATAGTAAATATTATTAAAAAATTGCTCAATGTGGGGTTCGAACCCACGACCCCGGGCTCATAAGACCCGTGCTCTACCAACTGAGCTAACCGAGCAGATAAATGACTATTGTGGGGTTCGAACCCACGCGTACGAATACACCCGATCTTAAGTCGGGCCCCTTAGACCTCTCGGGCAAATAGTCATAAGTAGCGGCGAGTGGATTCGAACCACCGACCTTTTGGTTATGAGCCAAACGCGCTTCCTCTGCGCCACGCCGCTATTACCCCACTTCATCCCTCACCTTCCCATCCCTTCCCTTCCCATATGTGGTCTGACTATTTAAAATTCTCTCGAATTTAATATTAGACCATCTCCGGACAGTGTGAATCGAACACACGACCAATTGATCTACAGTCAATCGCTCTACCAACTGAGCTATATCCGGCTAACCTTAGCCAACAATGCCACATACCCTTTCTTTTTTTCACTTCATTTCACTTCTTTTCACTTCATTTCTTTTCAGCCAACAACGCCACTTACCCTTAATAATAAATCATCCAACAAAGCAACATACCCTGCGTATTATTAGGTCGCCACCTAGCGCTCAAAACAGGGATTGAACCTGTGACCTCGCGATTAACAGTCGCACGCTCTAACCAACTGAGCTATTCGAGCATTTCATCTGCACTACAACTGCCTATTATTCTATAACCATATTTATTTAAGTTGTTTTTACTATTAATTTAATATTCACGGTTTTTAACACAATAAAAAAAGCAGAAATACAGTCCAAATATAATTAAATAAAAGATAAGTGTGACGGCATCGCCAATAGGTTTAAGCATTGGTGTATTATTTACATTAACATTACCCAACATTGCAGAATATGAATCCATAATATAATAATAAAACATACCAATAACTGCTTAAATGCTTTGTGCAATTTAATTATCTCTCCCCCCCACAACACACAAAACATGCAACAGCAACCCACAACACATGCAACAACAACCCACAGCAACCCACAGCAGCCCACAGCAACCCATGGCATACCACCCAGCAAAACAATAACTAAAATAAGTTAAATATATGTTTTAAAAATAAGTAAATGGATATCAATAATAAACCTACAATATGCTCTATAATATATGACAATTGCGTCTT
>Ga0208542_1000490_pt1 | contig 18018 bp, 5 predicted proteins | sample DEB08_DNA_3_FD_185495 | JGI IMG/M metagenome (GOLD analysis project Ga0208542, IMG submission 185495) | Aqueous microbial communities from the Delaware River and Bay under freshwater to marine salinity gradient to study organic matter... | ecosystem: Environmental > Aquatic > Marine > Coastal ... | reverse complement strand
ATACCCATTCAAGAATCGGGAGGGGGAACATTAGTCCCCCTCTTCAAACTCCCTGAATCTTTCCACCATCGTCTCTGTTATTAGAGACTTTCCAGTTATCTGCTGATATAAAAACAGGTCTTCAATGACTTCATTAAAAACATCTGGGTCTTCAACCTTTAGACTAAGTAGCGCGTCAGCACGCTTTGTTACATCTGTAATAGAAGCGTATACCGAACTTCTTCTTGGCAAACCACCTTTTGTCATAGCGTAGTCCGTATAGTTTTTGATAAGCTCATTCTGGCGCTCTACGTCAGATGGAGCTATCTGAACAACTACATCATACAGTCTTTGATATCCTTCTGAAGTACCAAGTTCATTATTCTTCGCCTGACTCTTTACAAGAGCGCGAATTTGATTATTCTCAGCAACCCTTTGAGTCTTGTAGTCTTTGGCTTTTTCAAGATTCTCATAGACACCAGCCATCTGCCAGTCTATGTTACCATAGTTATCAGTAATACGCCCGGTTATAGCGTTTTTAGATATTTCATCAGGACTCTTGACCTGCTCTTTGATAATAACGCCACTCTTAATTAGCTCTTCGTAGTTAGTCTTGTCAAGCTTATTGAATAGGATGTTAGACCAATAGTTTGTTCTTGTTCCAGTAAATACTTTTTCAAAAGCAACTTGAGTTCTCTTTGGCGACATTCCAGCTTCCATGCCCCACTTAATAAATGTTGGGCGAGTGTTGTAGTCTATCTCTATGCCTGGATTCACATCTGATGTTTCAGAGTGCCAAACAGATTGGTCATAGAATGTATCGTAATTACCATAGTATGCTAACAGGGACGATACTGTAGGAACCTGACCAAACAAGTTCATCAACAGGCTTTCGGCATTTTTAGAAGCTAGACCCTGACCAATCAGAGGAATGTTTTCATAGGCAAGTCTGACCGCATCAGATGCGTTGTTCTTGTGATGGTCAGTAAACATAGTACCATCTAACATGATTTGAGACAGTCTAACAAAAGGAGTCATTTCATATGGAATCCTAATCTTTATGTAGTGAGGCTCCCCTTGAGCATTTCTCTTACCAGTCAACAAGACAATGTTTCTGTTCTTAACTTCATCATTGATGTGCTTGAGGTCGTGGTCGTCCTCATCGTCATCGCGCATTCCGATAGCGTTATTGAACATCATGACAGCAGCATATCCAGCGGCAAACATTGCAATGTTAGCTGCAACGCTAGCGTCCACAACCCTGTTGTCTAATGACATATCATCCTTAAGCTTGACTCTATTTCCAAAGATTGAGCTTCCTGCCTTTGGACTCATAGCATATATAGATGTCTCAAGCGCACGAAGCGCGGCATTTGTGTAAGGAACAAAGGATTCCGCAAGGCTAGCGTGGGTTCCACCTACAGAGTAATCAAGGTGTTCACGAGCCTTAAGTGATGCCAATCTGCCTATGTCCTCATTGCTTAGATTAGGATTATTCTTTGCTATGACCTCTTTCTGGTAATTATAAATTGCCAGTCTAGTAGCCATTTCAAAGTTTTCCTGCATGAAAGTCATGGCATTGTATATCCAGTCTATGCCAGACTTCATCATTCTGGTCGCTTGAGTTTTCCCTTCTGGGGCGTTAAGGTTCTTGCTTAAGTCTATAGCCTCATTTCTGATATAGTCCATTGCAATTCCGTAATCGTAAGCTTCGCGGATTGACTTAGACTGAACCTGATAAATTGGGTTGTTAGAAGCCATAGCCTTTGCCAAGGCTGGAACGATATATCTAACACCACGAGCCATGGCAACAGGCATAGTCTTACCAAATGAATTGGTAAATGTCGTAACCATAAGGAAGTCAGCCATCAGGTTCACAAAGGAGAATGCTGGGTTAAGTATCGTAGCACCAAGTTTTGTGAAATAAGAACCAGATATAATCTTTATTGCTGCGTGAGTATTGAATGACTGTAGACCTCTCCATGAGTTGTAGAATGAAATAGGAACTTTCATTCTATGCTTTTCTCCGTCTATCAAAACCTCAATTACCGTGAATCCAGCATCTTGAGTCATTGCAGGGAATGTTCTTTGCCCCTTAACAATGGTTGGCTCAATAATCTCAACAATTCCATTTCCTGGAGAGTCCTGAACAAGCTCATAAAGTTTGACGCCAACATCATTTCTGCCTACGGCATTTTCATGAGACACCATCATGGCTCTCAACAAAGACATAGGATTAGTAATCATAGCAGCAGAACTTCCTCCAGCAAGAGAGACAACCCCGCTTCTGGCAGACTGCCCACGCAGGCTTACGTTGAGCATCTCTGCATCCATCAGTCTCTGTACGAATATTCTTGGAGAATACCCATATCTAACTAACGCTTCTTTTTGTGCTTCTGTAATTAGACCAGCGGCCTCTTTTTCCTCGGCTAGCTCTCTGGCAATGTCAAAGAATCTATTGGCTGCCTCATCAAAGTCAGCAAAGCTTTCTGGATAATCCTGCTCTAATGCTGCTAAAGCATCTTGGATTTCATCAACTGTTAGACCTTCTGGGTTAATCAAAGGATTCTGTAGTGTCTTGATTGAAGCTGTTGTTCCTTTGACTACACCAATTCTATATGGTAGGTCTTCAACAAGAACAAGCGATTCATCCAAAAGCTCACGAATAACAGAAAGCTCGTTCTCTATTTCAATAATTCTTTCAGAGCTTATGCCTTCAGAAGTAAGTTCAGCCATTAAAGAGTTCTCTCTTTTTTGAGCGTCTCTGAATTGCTGCTTGGCCACCTCTAGTTCTTCTTCCATTTGCTGTAAAGACTCATAGTCTCCAAGCGCCTGTTTCTTTGTAGAGTATTGGCTTTGTAGTTTGTCTAACCTTCTACGGTTATGCTCAAGAATTGTTTTATAAATAATGACCTCACCAATAATGTCCATGGTTTCTGTGGACATCATATTTGGATTTGAGCCAAATACATACTTAGCAGCCTCTTTAATTTTAATCTCAATAGACTTTCCTAATCCAGCACTTGTTCTAATAAATGCTTCTAGAACTTTTGCCTTTTGAGCATTCTCATCATTAAGAACGTCATTTATAAAACGGAACACTTCAAACTTCTTGTCAAGCGCCGTCTCACGAACTCTAGCTCTAACAGATTTATTCCTCTTCTGAATTTCTTCTATGTTCCTTCTGTTCTGACTGAGTTTTTTGGCCGCTTCAGTTCTTCTATATGCTCCACCTTTTCTGCTGAACATCAATGCAGATGGGTCAAATGAAGAGCTTGAATCAGAGACAATTTCTTCAATGATGTTACCTGCGGAAATGTCTAAAAGTTTCTTAAGTTCTGGGCGGCCCGCTACAGAAATGTTACTCTGCTTGACAACTTCTAACAGATAAGATTCAATGAGTTGTCTGGCCCCGTCTTCAGTGGACAAATCAACACCAGCTGTTATGTGGTCTATTTCAGACAATATATCAGATGTGAATGGGAACATTATCAAGTCTCCAATCTCATCAAGCATGTTGTCATTGTTGATGTCTGCGATGTATGACTCTACTTCCTCCTTGAGAGCTGGAACAAATACGTTGTCAAAAAGCTCAGGCAGGCTGTAGACATTATCGCCATACCCAACAGTAAATGTTTCCTCTGTAACTATTGGCGCACCATAATTGTTAAGTGCAGACTCAGACACAGACGGTATCTGGTAATCAACATTATAGTCTATAACGTCTCTAATAATATTGTAATCCTCATTTTGGATTTCACTATCACTAATTAGAGTATATGAGTTGACTACGCCCGCACCAATCTCAGCAGAGATGGAGTCTAGTATTTCTTGTTGCTTTGCCTTAAACTCGGCTGTTTGGTTTTCAGATACAGCAGCAATGTGTATTTGAGAATTAGAGCCATATCCTCTCTTTGCCATCTGGAGTTTTGCAAGAACACCCGCTGTTGTTGCGGTCTCAGGCTCTATAAATCCGAAGTCAACTATTACACTTCCTCTTGAACTTGGAACGCTTATTCCGTAATAAAAGCCAGCACCTCTATTTTCTTTTATACTTGAGGCTATCTGATTAAAAATAGACGGAATAGATTCTTGCTTGTCAAAAACAGAAATACCAGAAGGCCTTGAATACTTTGGCTTGTATTTAGCAAGACCAATCTTTTCAGAGTAAATATTCTCAAGATAAGCGCCCTTATCTAAGCTGTCTAGGTTTTTGATATAGTCATTAGCAATGCTTGCTTTTGCTCTACCAATTGGAGCCATGAAGCCGTATGTTTTGCCATTGAGAATGATAGACCCTCCAAATCGTTTTCCAAATCTTGATTCAGCAAGCAAGCTAACTTCTAGGTCTTCATTGCTTGGAACAGCAACCCCGCTTGGATGGTTGTGCAACATGGCAACAATAGCATTTGGGTACTCGTTATCTAGAAGGTCTGCAATTCTAGAGTTGATGCCTGCCGAGGTGGAAGTGTTAAAGTTTGTTAGATATACAACGTCTACAATCTTATCATTGTCTATGATTGCAAAGGCTGATGTCTCTCTTATTTTGCTTCTAATATGACCAAAAGCCTCAGCTAACTGTGTCATATCATTCACCGTCATTCCGACAGGATTAGCATCTTCAATTATAGAACTCCACTTTTTTGTGCCTAGGCTAGCAAATATGTCGTAAATAGCACCTGGTCTACTTGGGAATCTTTTTCTTTCGCTTATAAGGATTTCGGCAAGGCTATTGAATCTTGCTATTTTTTGCTCAATAAGTGATGCTGCTACATTTCTGTCTTTTATAGAGAAGTACTTATTGTTTGCTGGACGGGCAAAGTATCTTCTTTGAATCTCGTATGCCCTTTCTACGCCAGGTGCTGGAGTATACTCTGCTGGAGCAAGGGCATCTGCGTGAACAAACTCATACTTTTCCATGTTCATGCTTACCAAAGCAAGAGCATCTGTCAGCAATTCATCCGCATTGGTTAGATTATCTTTACCGTACATCTCTCCTAGTATGCTGGAGAGCATATCTTCAATGCGCTTAGAGGTTTCTGCATTAACCTTTAAAGTGTTCTTTGCAGTTTCTACGAAGTATTTAGACTTTATCTTATCGTCATAAACATCTACCTGGCTTTCGCTATTTAAGTCTGAAGAGATTAAAGCATCAAGAGCTGCAACAACCATGTTTTGATATATCTCAATACCGTTGTTGTAATCTTCTAAAGCAAATGAATTAAGTTCAGACAATAGGGTTGGGTCTTGACTTTCATTAATCTGCATTTGGATATAGTCTCTTAATGCAGAATTTTCAAGAATACCGCTAGAAGAATATATCTGAGCAAACCTATTAGCTAAGTCTCCATTCGGTTCGTAGAAGCCTGTTGTTTGAATTGCATGAAGATTCGTTATGCTCACAGGAGAGCCTGTTACATTCAGAACTTTTTTAAGTGCTTGCGCCGTTTCATTATTGCGAGAGTTGCTCTTGCGAGAGAACATCAGGCGCTTCAATGAGTCCATTTGCTCCATTTTGTTTTTTCGCATTTGCTCCTGCAAAGCAATCATATTAGGAGTTGTCGGAAGGGGAGATGTGCGCTCTAAAACACCAGACAGCGTATTATAAATCATTTCTGGTGAAACAATTTCTGTCTTCTCAAGCATTTGTTTGATAGCAGCTATTTTCTCTTCTGGAGTGGCTGCAGGAAGTTCATTGATTTCATTGCGTAATGAAGTATCAATAGCAACCCTCTTTACTCTTGAAGACTCTTCTTGAGAGTATCCAAGACTTCCAAGGAATCTAGCCATGGCTTTATCTGACTGCATCGCCTGCTTGAATGTAATGTCAGTCAATACACTCTTGCTCTTACCAATTTTGCGTCTAAGATATAATTTGCGTCTAATCAACAAGGATTTCCCCTCAAGGAAGAGTTCGCGCAGCATTGCTTCCTGCACATCTGTATTGACATTTGGTAATTTCTTGTCAAACAATCCAGCATTTAGTTTTGCAAACTCTTGAGCCTGTTTTCTTTCTTCATATATAGTTAGAGCAGCATTGAACCTAGTCAACATGGTATCATAAAGCTCCGATAGAGTAGTCTTCCCTCTTTGAGTAGACATAAGTGTCTCTATATCAGACAATAAGAAATTTACTATTTCTTGCCTTGCCTGTTCAGGATGCCCACTAAGTGGTACAGACATAAGCCTAACACTAAGTGATTCCACGATAGACTCAGGAATGCTTGGGAGGGCCTTCCGAATCTTTGCACTAGCAGACTTAATGCTTTGATTTAAAATCTCTGTAGCTGTTCTTCTTTGCTCCCTGACTTTTGTTCTTTCTGTCAGTGCATTAGCCTCGCGAACTAAACGGTCATATTCTTCTTGACTAATTAAGCCAGAAGCAAGAGCTTGCTTTCTTTGATAGTCTATTTCCTGAGATGCTTGAATACGCAGAGTCCCAGCATCAATGTCTTTTTGAAGCTGATTGATAGCTTTTGTAAAGGCACTAGAGCTTGCATACTGCTGATATTCGTAGTTAGAACTTGCTCTTTTTCTACGACCAATCTCTAAGGTGTTTGCGTTTATTGAAACAACAGGCTTGCCAATCTTATTTAAAAGAACTATGACGGGTCTTCTTCTAGCAATAAGGTTAGACTCAACGCCGCGCATTGTTTTCTGCCCAGAGTCAATAAGCTCCTGTTTTCTAATTCTATATCTATCTAGAGCATCTTCATACTCTTTCTTTGCGCGAGGTAAAGAGGTCTCTTCTAAAAGCGCAGCTACATCGTCCTTACCTTCCGCATATAGCTTTTGAATGTTGCGACTAAGAAGTTGATAGGCGGCATCTGCTAATGACAACCTTTCGGCCTCAACAGTATTTGCCATAGGAACTTTTTCCTTTAAGGCATTCCTGTATTTTTTGCTAAACTCTCTAAGGCTGCCAATCTTTGTTTGCTTATAATTCTTGCCCTTACCAGTCGGCCTTTTGATGGTGAGGTTTCTAAAATCATAAATAGCATAAATAGAGCCATCTTCATTATAAACTATTCTGGTCTCATATACCACGCCACCATCAAGAGCTTCTAAGCCCATGTAGTCCTTTATAGACATAATGCCTACTTCTTCGTCTACCTTTTGGTCTATTTCAGCCTGCTTTTCTTGCTCTTTAATAGCATTCTTTGCAGCCTTGCCTCTTTTTGCAGACTCTTGCTCTGTTGGCAGCTGAGACTTAGTAATTGTTTCTGATTCGTATTTTGAAACAACAGCCTGAGTTTCAGGAACTAACGATTTAATACGCTCCTCAAGAGCAGCAATTTCTTTTAGCGTTTTAGCCGCTGCATTCTTATACTTTCTTGAAGTCTGCCTTCTGTACTTTTCTTGAAGCGCAGAAAGTTCTTCGTGAAGTTTATTCATCTCTGCCAAGGCAGCTTCTTGAGCAGCTTTTCCGGCGGTACCAGTCTTGTCTACAAAAGGAGCCGCCTCTTCCTCTTTTGCCGTATCTTTTTTAGCAGCAATCTTTTTTGCAGTAGACTTTCCTTTTGCTGCAGTAGCTGCAGCTTTCTTTTTAGCCTTTGTGTCCGTAGATGGGTCGTATGCAGTGTCTCCCTTTTTTAGTTTTAATTCAAAGCCTTGATTATAGGCATAGCGCTTCATGTTCATCATGGTGCGCTTATTCCCTGCGGCGTGAGCCTCATCATACATTTTCTGCGCCCACTCATTTTTTGGTAGACGTTTATCATCTGCTATCTTCTTATCAGCAGGCTTCTTTTTTGCTGGGCGACCTTTTTTATCTGCTTTGGGCTTTGCTGGAGCAGGGGCCTCTTCTGTGTCTAATTTTTTAGCACGAGTAGCTCTACGGGCTGGTTTTGTTGGAGCTACTTTTTCTTTAGTCGCTTGAACATCTCCACTTGTTGCAGTCTTTTCTGCGCCAGTTTCTTGGTCAGGGGCTTGCTCAGCGGCTTGCCTTGTTTGCTCACTACCCGGTACTTGTTGTTCTGTAGTCGTTGTAACATTTGAGAATGTTTTTCTTATGTTTTGAATTACTACTGATTCAAGGTCTTTATTTGTTTGAAGTCGCTTCATGAACTCACTTAGAGTCATTTGGCTACCTCTACGACCTTCAAATTCATTAATAAGATTATTTCCGAATTCTTCTGCCCCAATAGCGGTAAAAAAGTCAGCAATAAACTCTACAACAGAACGTGTTATCTGTCTAGTAGCGCTATCAAATTTGCCGTCAAATACATCAGCAAAGAATTCTACAATGGCTTCTTCCTTTCGTGAATCAGCATCAAAGTCTTGATATTCTAGGTTTGCCCATTTACCGTAAGTCTGTTTATTACTAACACGCTGAGCTATTCCCTGCACATTTGCATACAAAGAATTAAACAGGTCTGGATTCTCTACCCGCATTTTTCTAACTAGCGGATGAGACATCTCATGGAAATAGAAGTTGCCCTTGCTCTTTTCTATATTGACGTATATAGTATTTGTTTTAGGGTCCCAAACAGCATTGACATCTGTTCCAAAAGACTTTTCAAATGCCTCTGATGTTGGTGCAAAAGAAACATTAGAGCCTGTTAGGCTTGCAAAAGAATTTAGGTCTCTTAATACACGAGCAGCTTTTACTTTAGGTATAATCCTTTGAACCCAATTAAGGTCTCTTTCCACAACATCTTCTGCTTTTGTTGTAGATAGGTTTTTGTTTTCAACGGTAGTAAAATCAGCTACATCTTCTGCTTTAATCTCGCCTCTTATACCAACAGTTCCTACAGCTTGCTCAACAGCTTTTTTTACAACAGCCTTTGAAACAATGCTACCGCGCTCAGACTGCTTTTGCTTAATAACGGTGTTATTTATCTCTATCTGCTTGTCTAATTCAGCAATCTTTTCCGTAGTAGCGCCCTCTTTTTGTGCTTCTAGTTCAGCAACCGTCTCCTTTAAGAAGCTTATTCTGTCGTTAATCTTGTTCAGATTCGTTCTTTCTGTTTCTGAAAGACTATTTAAAAAGTCTATGTCTTTGGCGTACTCCTTATTCTTAAGGTCTACAAGCTCTGTTATAGCCTCTTTAGCCTGTTCTTTTTGGGCAGGGGTAGAGTCTTCTGTAATGCCTGCCTGTATAGCTAATATCTCTTGGTCTATAGCCTGACGTCTTTCATTGTATACGGTCCCTGTATTTAGATTGTTATTTAAAGCAACCTCTACAGCTCCGGGGCCAACTTCGCCGAACATTTCAGCAAAGATGTCTGGAATATCCGATGCTTTGATTTCACCCTCTTTTCCAAGTATACCAGCAACCTCAGAAACGCCACCGAGTCCAGCTTGAACGCCTGTTTCTTTAAGTAATGAAAGTCTACCACCTTTATTAAATACATTCCCGGCCAATGCGCCACTGAAAGCATCAACAACGGCAACTGGGACAGCGTACTTTCTTGCTGTCTCATACCATTGCTGTCTAAGCTCAGTATTTTCAAGCATTGCCTTTACGTCTTCTTCATTGGTTAAATCATAACCAGCCTCTTGTGCTTGCTGATTCATTTCAGCAGCCATTGATATGCTATAGGAAGAGACTCCGGACAAATACGCAGTTGAAGAAGAGCGACCTGCTTTATTTACTATGTTCGCAATTTGGGCGGCATTTTCACCTCCAGCTGCTAATATTTTTGATGATACCAATCCAGCAACAGCGCGAGGCCCAATGACGCTCATTGGGTCTTCAACAGCAGCAGCGAACATGGTTGGCAAGAATGTAGCTAAAGATGGAATAATGAGCTGAGTCGTTGTGCCAATGGGGTCTTTAGCGAATGCTTTTATCATGTGGTAGCTCACCTGCCCAGGGTTAGCCATAGTGCTAGCTATGCTAAATTCCCCCCATGCAGTGAGATTTCCGTCTTTGTCAGTAGTATTAGGAGCAAATGTTCTACTTGTAGCCTCAAGCTCCATGTATCTCTCAATGTCTAAGCCAAATCCATTTCGTTGATTTTGCCACAACAAACCTTTTTGAAAGTCTACAATTCCGGTGGTGATTTGATTTTTTAAATTCAATTCGCCAGGCCGTGGAATTGAGGTCCCTCCAGCAAGTGGCCCCATTAAACTGGTTGATTGAATAACTTCAGCAATAGGTAAACCAGCAATAGCTTCTTTAATTGATTTGCTTAGTGTATTGCTTGCTACTCCGGCAGCCGTTATAATAGCTCTATCTCTTGCCTCTTTTTCGGTCTCTTCAAAAAAACCTAAAAAACCACTAGATGGAGAAACATAAACTTGTTTTTCTTTATCCGTAAGGACTGGAAGAACAAGTCCGTCAACCATTTCAAACTCTCTATCTACCCCAGTGACTGACTCAAAATCAGCAAGGGTTCCTCTATACGCAGTAACCTCTGGAGAAAGTCTATATTGTTGAGATGCAGCTAAATCTTTTTCTTTCTGAATCTCTTCCTCCCTCTGTTGATTTTTTTGAATTATAACATCCCTAAAAATGTTGGCAGCAGTCATAGACTGCGACATTTCAGTAAAAAAACCTACAGGGTCTGGCTTTAGTTCAGCGTCAAACTCTTGCGTAAGAGATGGAGATACAGACTCTCCAGAGTCGTATGGAAAAGATTTTTTTTTTAAATCAGTTGCCTCAGCAGAAGTTATTGGAGCTACAGACGGTGAGCCAAGTTCAGGCTGTGTAACTGCCTGACTAATAGCACCGCCAGTGGTTACTCTTTGAAAATTGTCAAATTGACCAAATACTTCTTGACCACCAAACTTATCATAAACCTCTCTACGTTTTGCTGAACCTAAATCAGTCGTATCAGACATTGAGGTTACAAAGTCTTGAAACTTTCCGAAGTTTTCTTTACCACCAAATGTTTGATAAATACTACGGAGATATTCTATGTACTTTTCTTCCATAATTATTTGAATGCGTCAGCATTTAAGTTGCCTAACTGAGTCTTGTTCCAAAGATACCGAAGCTTTTCAATATCCGTGCTAACGCCTGAAGGATAGTTGTAGTTGATGCCTCCAGTTATGGCCTGTAATATTTCAGAAGCAACTACTTCCGGACTCTGAACAGGTTCTAGTTTTCCAGTAGCCTGTTGTTTGACCTTACTTTGAAGACTTCTGATTTGGTCTTTTTCTTCTTGTGTTCTGATGTTCTCACCCTTTGCAAGTAGCTGTCCAAGGAGGGCAATGTCATTAGCGCTACCTCCAACAAGTCTATCTCCCGTTATTAGCAGTTGACCATCATTAGTGAATGAATACCCCTTAATGCTAACGTTAGAAACATCACCAGCTTCATCCTGAACAGTAGCAACACCTTTTACACTAGCGGACAAAGTTTGTCTCTTAGCGCCTCCAGGAGCAGCGATTACTCCAATAGGAGAAGATGTCAATATAGCGTCTCCAGCGCCCTTACGAATGCGAATACCATTGTTTGCGGTAAGAATAGTTCCCTTAGCTTGAGATGCCGCAAGTGGTGTTACTTGATATGTTCCATCTGCCACATTGGTAAGAACACGCTCAAGAGCTTTCTTTCTAATCTGCTCTCTTTCTTGAGGCTGAATAGAGCTGAACTCTTTTGCAATAGACTCAGGCAGGACTCCGGAAGTGAGCATGGACTCTCTTACGTCATCATAGCCATCCATGCTTCCTGTTGACTTGATATAGGCAACCTTAAGGACTTCATCGTCCATTACCCTATTCATCAATGCATCAGAAGATGCCAATTCATAAATGTCCTTGGCTACATATCCACTTGCGTCTTTGCGAAGTTTTCTAGTGGATGGGTCAAAGACATTGGACATTGATACCGACACCTGTGATGTGTCCCCGTATGTGCTTCTTTTTAACTCACCAAAGCCGTCAATAAAAGTCTTACCTGCAGAATTCTCGTTAATCAGGTAGGATGAACCATCCATCTCTGTTAAGTTGATTCCATCAAGAAGTTTAATGTAGTCTTGTGGCTTGCCAGTTGAATATGTTTGCCTTCTGATGTCAGCCAAAACATCTTGAATCCTGTTGGCGTCCATTTCTTTTGGTGCCTGCTTGATAAGCTCCGCCTCAGCCGATATGCCTCCATTAATTGCTTGCTTTTCTCTAGACAACGAAGCCGTAAATTCAGCAATGTCTTGATTGGTAATTGGGCCAGACATAGCCTTTTTCATTACTTGCGAATACCCCTCTGAAGCAATCTTGTCAAAATGTTCTAGGCCCAAAGCGTGAACGCCATTAGGAGCAATAGAATAATTATCCGAGAGAGTCTTTCTTAACTGACGCTGATTTTGTACAAAGTCTTGAATATATTTAACCTCCTGCTGGGCATTTTGAAGCATCATATTAGATGCAAACTGCGTATATCCAGAAGTATCAAATGTTACGGCTAAACCTTTTTTACTAATCTTAGCCATTTTATCCAATATTAAAACCTAGAGCATTTCTGCCCCATAAACCAGCAGATTGCTTCATTGCATCTGTTTGCATCTTTGCAATGTTGTATGTGGCATATCCTTGTCCTGCGCCAAACACATTCGTTGCCCCAGCTGCCTGCATTTGGTCAAGCGCCTGATTCTCTTGCATAGCAATCTGATTCTTAAGGGCCTGACTTCTTTCTTGTGCTGAAGCTAAAGTCATTTTTGCACGCTGAAGGTTTTCAAAGTCAGAGCGCTGCGCTTGAAGCTCGCCCATATAGAGTCTAGCGCCGCCCTCTTGAGCGCTTCTAGCCGCTAGTTGTTGTTGTCTAAGTAAAGAGCCAGCTCCAGTAGCTCCACGCTGAGCTGCCTGAAGGCTTGATGCGTATTGAGAAGCAAGACCACGGCGGGCCATGTCAAATGCCTGGCTTGTAGACTGAGATAAGTTTTTTGCTGTTTGGACATTCTCTTCGTAAATCTTGTTTACAGAAGTATCAATGTCTTGTCTTTTTCTTTGGCCTCGCGCAACCTGGTAAAGCCCCATGCCCGCTTGTGCTATATAAGGCAAAGCAGTAAGCACCGCAGCATATGGATTTGCAGCAGCGCCTGCCCCAGCAGCAATCTTAACCATTTCTCCAATTACATTTTGAGTCATTTTAGTGTCCTGTTGAATCTTTAATGTCTGTTAAAATACGCTCAACCTTAAAGCTTGCTGGCATTGTAAACAAAGATAGCAATTTTGAGCCTCGTAATCTTTTACCACTCAGCATGTTCGCCGTAGTCAGTTTATCTCTTTTGAAACTCGCTTTAAAAATGTTTTCCAGTTGAGTATAATCGCTAGAGGTAAGTTCTGTAGCATGAGTTTCACTTGTTAGTCTGAATTTTGATGGAGCTGAATTGCCCTGAAGCTGATGAGAAACTGGAAGACTTACTATGCCATTTTGATTGTCTAAATAATAACCAAAAGATGAGGCTTGAGCTGAACCATAAAAACGCACTGAACTGTGGTCATTGTGCTTGTATAACTTACCTTCCTTAAATGAATAAAGCTCTCCAGTAATTGTTACAAAAGCTTCAGCTGAATATGTATCAAACCCTCTCCAACGCTTGAAGTTTGTATTAAATGCGTGCGTACATGGAATGGTAGGGCGAGCAGACGAGAAGTTATACTCTGATACTGAGATAGTTATGTCTGCATCGGTTCCAGAAGTAAGGTCTGTACCTACTCCAGATATTGTTAGTTCAGCAAGAGGCCCATTGCCTAAAAATCGTGCATATATAGTTTGCCCTGATGGATATACGTCTACTCCAGCGTCAAATACGGTATTGCCATTAAAAGTTATAGTTAGACCTGTGACATCGTGGTCAGGCGTTATTTCTACAGTTACAACTTCGTTAGTAGACGCTGCTATAAAAGTGCTAAACGGCCCAGAGTCAAAATCGTAAGTCTGGTCGTAAACGGTGCTAACAGAATAATCAGACCAGTAATCTGTTACACTTCTGTATGGCTCAAGAACAGACACAAGGTATTCTTCGTTAACGGGGTCATAGCCACCAATCACTTGAATTTTTGAGCTTTTATTTCTTGAAATGTCTTTAAATACAGAAATGTACTTGTATTGACTTATCTCAAACAGCCCGTCTTGAGCATAACGAACAGCAGCGCCCTTATTTGAATCTACAAAATAGACAGCCCCATTTCTTTCTACTACAGATTCAGGATGTGAAGTGCCATATCCGCCCTTAAGAACATTGATAGAGCCAATGACATTTCTGTCTATTACAAGGTCTGCATTCTGACCTGAGGCAACAAGCTGAGACTCTCCAATATATATAGAAGCGGTATTATCCTCTCCAATAGCAAGCATAACAGTTCCTATCTCTTCAACCTTAGAGGCTAGCTGTAATTTATTTACTTGAGAAAGGTCTGCTGGAAGCTGTTCCTCATTAACAATATCTACATAGTTAAGATTATTGTTCTTTGTTCCATTGGTATAGACTCCGCTAAATGTGATTGCTGTCTTTTTTTGCTCGTTTAGAATATCTGTAGAGTATTCTAAAAAAGGTAGCGTTCTTCCAAAATAAGATTTATATGTACGAACAGTACGAGCATATTCGCCGTTTGTATTTATACACAAATAATCTTTTTCTTGATTGTTTGTGTTCCATGGCTCTTCATAGCTAAATCTAGTTATTGAGCAATCTCCTTTAATCTTACAAACCGTGGGCAAACTGGTAGCATCAAACACCAGTCCCGTCTCATGGTAATTTATAAAATCGCCAATATTTGGTTTTCTAAATATTGTAGCGACTCCATAATTACATAGGTAGTTGTTTGGAAATTGACCTGCGTTGTTAGGGTCTTCATAAATCAAAGTCGCCGAGTTGGTATATCCCAAATAGTCCGGAGTCCCTCCCAATTGAGGAAAATCTTGAATTTGAAATATTAAATGACCATCTTGTTCGGCAAGGATTTCACCCTCTACATATTCTTCATAGAATTGACCAGTATTGCCTTGGTATGACGCAAAGTTTCTTCTCCAAAGAACAACCCTCACAAAGTCTCCAACCGCATACTCCCATCCAAGCCCATCCGCAATAGCATCTCTTAAACTAAGAGCGTAATACTGAATAGATTCCGTTGAGTATGTATCAGACAAGTATTTTTTAGAGTTTGCTATTTTATAAGTTCCATCATCTTGTTTGATGGCATATCGCAAACCAAACTGATACTTTACTCCATTTGACAATCCTGTAGATGTCAAGCTAACAGCATTGTCTGAGCGAAGATTAAACTGTATAAAGTCACTATATGCTCTGTTATCAGAAATAACAACTTCGGCAGTCTTTGCCCAGCCTGGAACAGTGCCAGATGTAGCTGTAGCCAAATTAAAAGATATGAAATCAGCGATAGTCGTTCTCAATTCATGCGCCGGTGTTGGCTCATAAACTTGCCCAGTAGACAAAAAAGAATCAGTGCCACTACTATCTCTATAAGGTATCTCTGCAGTTACATTAAGTTTTGTGACCCCATTAGTGCGCCCTTGAGCATCTCTGTATATAACTCCTACATCAAAGATTGACCCCTCCATGAACGCTGGGGCTGTTGTGGTTCCGGACAGTTGATACGTTATAGACGGAGTTTGACCTAGGCCTTGACTATATGTAGTGTTGGCGTCTAAACCGTCTTTGTAGTTAGAAAAGAAAACCCTGCTTTTAGCAGCAGCTAACGCCTTTACATCATAAGGGGGAAGTCCGGGAACTAGCTCAACATCTGTAGTAGCAATACCTTGATAAACTTGCTTAGCTGTATAATCTATAGATAAAGCAGTAGTCCCAGCATTGTGGTTAGAAAAAGCAGAAGAGCCTTTCTTCTCACCAGCAATGAAGTAAGTAGAAGACTCACCGTCAAACCCAATAAACTGTACAGTCTCAACTCCGGTATGTATTTTTTGGTCAAACAGAATAGTGACAGTTATCTTGTTAAGATTATACACCTCCGTATCATGTACGTTTTTAAGTACAGACGCAGGTGATGCCGCACTAATTCTTCCATCAAGATACACAAAACGATAATGAAAGCGCAAAAACTGACGAGACAGCTTTACGTTCAAATCTCCAGAAGTGATTTCCGTAATCTGAGGTGAGTATAGTGGCGGTCTTACAATAAGATTAACATAGTCATTGTCTAATCCACTGGGCGTATTATTTGTCCAGTAATCAATGTCTATGGCTTTTACTTCTCCGACTCCAGTAGAGTATACAAGAAAGTCATTGACGATGGCTGATGCTGTGATTCTTGACCTTTGGAAACCCAGTGCATTGCTTCCAGAGAACTGACTGTTGGATACCAACTTAATGAAAGAGCTGCCGTTGTAGACGTAAATTGCATGCTTTGAGGTGATTGAGTTATGTACAAAAAAGAAAACTTTGTTGTCTCTTTCAAACGGAAGAGCGCCAATACAGGTGTTGATGCCGCTTTCTAAAGACGAATTTGCAATGTAGGTATTTCCAAGGACATTCTGAATATCTCCAGTGTCCCCCTCAATAAAGTCAACTATACGGGTGTTGACCATAGAAACAGCGTCAGCCTGAGTATGTACCTTGTAGCTGTCGTCTGCATTTACCCCAAGTAGACTCTGAACTATTTGTCTGCTAATTGGCATAGTCTACTTATTTAATTGCTAAACCATATGATTGCTTGTAAGACTGAAGTATGTCTTCTACAGATAGCTGGTACTTTCTTGCTCTCAATAACCTGTAAGCGTTTTGCCAATCTCTTCTTGCTTGAGCTTTGTCATTGACTTGAATGCTACGCTTACCGTCCATGTGCCTAAAGCGAATGTACTGCGTTAAAGCTTCAACCGCTAATGGGTCCACAACAGTAGACGGAGTTTTTTCTTCCGAAATATCTAAGTAAACAAGATGCAAGTCCATGCTGCTAGCATTGGCAACAGCCAACTGAGATGCTGACTTATCGTATTGCCATACGCAAGAATTACCGCCTGGGTTTCCAAAAAGTCTTCCCTTTGGCTCGCCATGAACATTAAAATTAAAACCATTATACTCATACTCGTTTCCAATAGTCATTGAAGCACGAACGCCCTTTGTGACATCTAATCTTTTAACTGTTATTTGCGTATCAGCAAAAGTGAATAGAAAGTCAGAACCTGATGACAATGAGGTTGCAGCATTAAATGCGGAAAAAGACAGCTCTTGAGTTTTTGCGATAGACACATAATGACCACCGTTTAGGTGTTTCACGTCAATAATATGTCCAATGGCAACACTACTGTAAGAAGTAGAGTTTGGTAAGCTTATCTCTTTTATGTTTCCAATGGTGTCAATCTCCATCTCCTGCAATCCGTGCATAGCATAGTTGTAGAAGTATGGATACATATGGATAGTATATCCAGTTTCAAGCAAGGCTCTGCGGACTACTTGGTCAATCGTCATTTCCATTATCTAGAAGTATTATCGTCCTGAGCCTTGTCCTGAGGTAGGCGTGCTCTCATAAGGTTCAACACCTGCTCAATAACCGTAGCCTCCATATCCGCAGGAATAGGAAGTAAATCGTTTTCATTAAGTGTGGCAATGTCTATCGCCAGCAATTTAATTTTTACTCTGTGGTTAGAGGCGAAATCACTGCTAGCCAAATACACCTTAATACCGCCATCCCACTTATACCAACCTCCAGTAGCTCCACCAAACGAGTTTGAAAAAGCATAGTACTGATTCCAGTTAGGATACAGCGCCATAAAGGTTCTATAGTATGCGTTGTCTATTGGGACAAGCTCGTATTCAATGTTGTCTACTGTGTCCTCAAGAATCACCTCATAAAGGCCCATTCCATGAGGAGCAGCGATGGGCATAATTGGAAGTCTAAAGAAAGAACGCTCGCCGTCTGCCGTAATGTTTGTTACCGTGTAGTTGGTAATAAGAGCATTATCAGGCAGCCTGTAGTCGTTAAGATTAGTTTCTTGTAGCCTTTCAACTTTTAAAAGCCTATTTATTTGCTGAACAACCAAGTACTTGATTTCCTCAATAGACTTATAACTGTCTGATGTTAAGGAAGTTCCAGAATATTGCAGGTATATCTGCTCTGCAATACGCCCAAGCGTGGGTTCATAATAAGTAGCGTGTGCCATGTTATGAGCCAGAG
>Ga0208542_1000487_pt1 | contig 18084 bp, 40 predicted proteins | sample DEB08_DNA_3_FD_185495 | JGI IMG/M metagenome (GOLD analysis project Ga0208542, IMG submission 185495) | Aqueous microbial communities from the Delaware River and Bay under freshwater to marine salinity gradient to study organic matter... | ecosystem: Environmental > Aquatic > Marine > Coastal ... | reverse complement strand
CGATGCACCTACTTGGGTAACCGCAGCAGGATCTTTAGGATCCGTTGCAGCAGAAGCTGCAGGATCGTTTACGGTAGAAGCTACCTCTGATAGTGCTGTAACGTATGCTAAAACTACAGGAGATTTTCCAGGAGGTTTTACTTTAAATGCTTCCACAGGTGTGATAAGTGGTACCGAGAGCGGTGCTACGGCAGAAACTACTTATGCTTTTACGATACGAGCAACTGATGCCGAGTCTCAAGTTGCAGATAGAGCTTTTTCTATTACGGTAACAGTGGGAATTAATAATGGAGGACAGTTTAACTAATGGCTACTACATATTTAACAAGAACATTTTCTACACCCACATCAGATAAAATATTTACTTTATCTACTTGGCTAAAAAAGTCGGATTTAGGAAATACAATAATGATACTATCTGCTGGTTCAGATGGTAGTAACGAATGTAATTTAAGATTTGTTACGGATCAATTACAATTTGCACAAGATGTTGGTGGTAGTGCTGAATTTAATATTTCTACAACAGCAGTCTTTAGAGATGTTTCAGCTTGGTATCATGTGGTATTGTCTGTAGATACATCACAAGCAACAAGTAGTGATAGAGTAAAAATGTATGTTAATGGAGTGCAACAAGCAGTAGGTGGTACTTATCCATCTCAAAATATTGATACTTTAATTAATGCGTCAGCTTTACACTCTATTGGAAAAAGAAATTATGATTCTGCACAATATTTTGATGGCTCAATGTCACACTATCACTTCATAGACGGCACAGCTTATGACGCATCAGCTTTTGGGGAAACAGATGCAACAACAGGAATATGGAAACCTAAAACTGCACCTAGTGTTACTTATGGAACTAATGGTTTCTTTTTAAAGTTTGAAAATTCAGGTGCTTTTGGAACAGATAGTTCAGGTAATGCAAATAACTTTAGTGTGAATGGTACAATGACACAAACAATAGATACGCCTAGTAATGTTTTTGCTACTATGAATCCATTAGCATCACAAGCTGGTAGTAGTGCAAGTTCAACAACTAATACTTTTTCAAATGGGAATTTAACTGTTACTGATACAATTTCAGAAACAGCAATAGCAAATTTAGGTGTATCTCAAGGAAAATGGTTTTGGGAAGTAAAAGTAATAACTGACCAAGATGGATTAGCTATAGGTGGTGCTAATCAATATTATAATTTAGATGCAGAACTTGGTTATAATTCTCCATCTTCTCCAACTGATGCAAAAGTATTTGGTTACTATGGTGGTAATGGAAATAAATTTATTACAGTCGGTGATGGTTCACAATTTACATCTTATGGTTCAGCTATAGCTGTAAATGATATTGTAGGTGTTGCTATGAATTTAGATGATAATGAAGTTACATTTTATTTGAATGGTTCATCACAAGGTACATTTTCTATAACTGCTTTAGGAAGTGGAGAAGTATATTTTCCAGCAGTAGGAAATTGGAGTGGTGGAACTATTACTGTTAGTTTTAACTTCGGCAACGGCTACTTCGGAACAACTGCTGTATCTTCTGCTGAAAATCCTGATGATGGTATAGGAATATTTGAATATGATGTACCAACAGGTTATAAAGCACTTTGTACTAAATCAATTAACGCACAGGAGTACGATTAATGGCACAGATAAATAAATCATCAGATTATTTTAATACAGTTATTTGGACTGGAAATGATGTTTCACCAAGAACCATAACAGGGGTTAATTTTCAACCAGATTTTACTTGGACAAAAAGAAGAGATGGTGGTGATGGAAATACAAATCATAATTTATACAATTCAGTAGTTGGTGCTGGAAATAATTCTGAATTAAGTTCAAATGGAACTGGTGCTGAAGGTGATAGTGGTGCTAGTGAATATGGATATATAAGTGCTTTTGCAAGTGATGGTTTTACATTAACTGATGGAACAGATGGTAGTTATGAAGATTTATATACAAACCAATCAGGAGGAACATATACATCATGGAATTGGAAAGCTGGTGGAACAGGTGTATCTAATACTCAAGGAAGTATCACATCAACAGTTTCAGCAAACACTACAAGTGGATTTAGTATTGTGTCTTGGACAGCTAATGGTTCAAATGGTGCTACTATTGGACATGGATTAGGTGCTACCCCAAATATTATTATATCAAAAAGAAGAAGTGCTATTGGAGATTGGCTAGTTGGTGGTTCAACTGTTAATACTATAGGTGGTGGAAATAATAAATTGTTATTATTAAATAGCACTTCGGCTATAGACACAAATTCAGAAGTTTATCAGACAATTGGCTCATCTACATTTCAAGTAGGTATTAATGCGTATATAAATACAAGTAGCTCAACAATGATTAGTTATTGCTTCGCAGAGAAAAAAGGATTTAGTAAGTTTGGTTCTTACACAGGAAATGGAAGTGCCGATGGAACATTTGTTTATACAGGGTTTAAACCAGCTTTTATTATGACAAAATCATATTCTGGTTATACAGGATATTGGACAATACATGATGCAACAAGAAATCCATCAAATGTTTCTTCAATGTCCGCATTATGGGCTAATGCTTCTGATGCTGAAAGTAATGCTTATGAATTTGACATATTATCAAATGGTTTTAAAATTAGAAGTACATCAGCAACCTTAAATCAATCAGGTGCAGGATATATCTACATGGCATTTGCAGAAAATCCTCTAGTAGGAACCAATAATATACCAGCTTGTGCAAGGTAGTTATGATGAAAATTAATTTTAACCTTGCGAAGAATGAAACTTCGTTTCAAGCAACCAAGAATGAAACTTCGTTTCAAGCAACTATAAAATATTATGCCTAAACAATCATCTACAGAAGTAAAATTGGAATATATCTGCAGAGAAATTAAAGAGCTTAAAGAAGAACAAAAGCAACTAAGAGCTGATATCAATAAAGGCAAAGGTGCTATTTGGTTATTGATTACTATTTCTGGTATTATAGGTGCGGCTTTATCTTATTTTAAAACTAACCCTTGACTATATTGCGGTGCAACATTATATGCACCTACATGATACCTTATAACAACGATGAAATGGAGTGGTTGAATTATGTTTAATAATCCTTTTAAGTTTCCAACTTATGCGGAATGGAAAGAATCTGTAGAAAAAATCAATGCAGATATAATGAAATTCTACAAAGATTGGTTTGCTGATTTTAAAAAATATTTGGACAAATAGTTTTATTCTGTCATATTAACTAGTATGAAGTTTACACTAGTTATGTATATTTGTTCTATAGTTTTTGGAGAATGCGGTAATGGAATTAAAGATCCTATTGTTTATCCAACGCATAAAGATTGTGCAATAGCTGGATATACTAAATCTTTAGAAATTATTACAGACATGAATGAAACAGATGTTAATAAAAATAAATTGTTTTTTTCCTTTACTTGTACACAAGCAAGTTACATCTAACAAGATATAGTGTTATCTATTTACACACACACTACATAGTAGTAAAGAATCTTAATGAGATTCAAAGGACATAAAGTTTTAGTAATTGGTGATACACATGATTCTCCTAAATTATCACAAGAAAGATTTGCTTGGATTGGTAAATACATAAGACAATCTAAACCAGATTATGTAATTCACATAGGTGATTTTGCCTCATTTGATAGTCTTTCTTTTTTTCAAAAAAATTCTACACAAGCTGGTAAATTAAAAGATGCTTTTATGATTGATATACAATCAATGAATAAAGCTATGTATCTTTTAAATAAACATATAGGAAATTATTCTGTACCCAAACATATTACTATGGGTAATCACGAAATAAGAGTTCATAGGTTTGAAGATAATATTCCTGAAATACAAGGCATGATGAAAAAAGAATTGTATGATGCTTACAATAAATATGGATGGTCTTATTCAGAATATGGAGATTTTAAATTTGTAGCTGGTGTGGCTTTTACTCATTGTCCATTAAATATAATGGGTAAAGAATATGGTGGTAAAAATTGCGAAGTACAAATTGCTAATGATACTTGCCATGATATTGTATTTGGACATACTCATAAATTTAGAGATTGGAAAGCACCTAAGATAGGTGATAAAAAATTTGTGCGTGTACTAAACGTAGGTTGTGCATTACCTTCTGGACACGTAGAAGAATATGCCAAACTAAATATGACTGGTTGGTCATGGGGCATTGTAGAACTTGGAATTTGGGATAATCATATTCAAGAATCTAAATTTATTTCTATGGATAGACTCGAGAAAGAATTTGAATGATTTTAAATATAGAAAGTTGGGATAGTAATCGTTGGCCTAATTTTAATGTTAACGAATTTAAATGTAAATGCGGATGCGAATCTATTTTATTTAGTAAAGATTTATTAGATTCTTTACAAGATTATAGAGATAGATATGGATCTGTAATTATTACTTCTGGTTATCGTTGTCCTAAATACAACTCGGAAATATCTACTACTGGACATGATGGCCCACATACTACAGGATTTGCAGTTGATATAGCTACAGATACAAACTCACAATATAATATTGTACGTTTTTATTTATCTAGTTATCATGCAAAAGGAATTGGAATTGCTAAAAATTTTACTCATATAGATTTTTTAACAACTGCAATGTCTGACAAATATTCTGTTAGACCTAATATGTGGAGTTATTAATGTTACCTGCTTTAAATATTATAGCACCTTTAGCTAAAATATTATTTAATACTGTAGATAAAGCTGTGCTTGATAAAGACCAAGCTGAAAAAATTAAAGCACAATTAAATACACAATTACTTCAGTCTGGAACTGAAGAACTTAAAGCTGCTGCATCTATTGTAGAAGCTGAAGCTAAATCAAATTGGTATGTAGCTGGATGGCGACCTACATTAATGTATGTATTAATTTTTATATTAGTTTGGAATTATATTTTAAGCCCAGTAATAAAAATATTTACTGGTGATATTATTTCTTTTGATTTGCCTGGTGATGTTTGGACTTTATTACAGATTGGATTAGGTGGTTATGTTGTAGGTAGATCTGGAGAATCTATTGCTAGAACATTAGTTAAAAAATAATGGCAAAAAAAGCTATTATATTTTCACCTAAAAAACATATTAAAAGAAAAGGCAGGCACAGTAAAAAAGATAAAAACAAATATAAAGGACAAGGTAAAAAATGAAACGATGGTTGTTAAAAAAATTATTAACATTTTTTAGTAGAATGGAAAACAAAATTTGGAGAGAACTTTATGTTTGTAATAAACAAAGAAATAAAGATTTTTCTAAAATAATTTCATCTCAATCTCCAAACCCAGGAATGTTTAATGAAACAAATACATATGAAAAATAAATGAAATGGTTAAATCTAAAAAAGTTAAATCATTTCTTTGCGGAATTTGTATCGTATGTAATCGTAAGTTGTTTTCTGATAGCGGCAATTGGATTATTAATGCTGCACGTGTGTATGTATGCCATGAACCTTGTTTTGAGATATATCTTTTGAATACCCATCAATTTATATGCAAAAATCAGTCAAAAACACCCTAATTTTTAACAAATGAATAGCTTGATATACCTAAGGTCATTTTAAATACAATGCCCTTTAAAACGCTTTATATTGCGTTTAAAGCTAATTTAGCTTATTTCCCTTTAAAATCTCGTTATCTTGCTCTAATTGAGCAATTACACACTTTAATATCTTAATAGTGTTTTCTGAAGACTTGCAGTATTGATCATTAAAATTAAGGATGCTTGAAGCAAATCCAACTATTACTTCTTCTGGTGTTGAATTATATAAGCAATCTAGTACAGCAAATTCTAGTGCATTCTGACTAATTTCTGTACATTTATTAATTCTTAGATTTTTTAAATCTTTTTGTAAATCAATTACTTTCATAAAGTTAATGTAAATATTAACTTAAAAATAAAAACTCACATAAAAAAAGGCGATTAACAATTAAGCTAACCGCCCTTTCTCTGAAGTACAAGACCTCGTTACCCATGAACTAGTAACGATTATGCTATTTTCACAAGTTGTATTAACAACTATTACAACAGGATAGCGAACCTATTTGCAATTTCTAAAACTGATCATCAAATGGTATATCATCTGATTCTGTATTTATTTTATTTGTTGTTGGTGTATTAGTTGATTTAGAATCTAACATTCTAATTACACCAGAATATCTAGGAACAACAACTCCTTGAGCATATACTTTTTTACCTTCTGAATTTGTATAAGATCTAATTTCAATTTCACCTTCTACATATAATTTAGATCCAACTTTAGTATATGATTCTAAAGTTTCTGAAATCTTTGGATCCCATACAGTAATAGTATGCCAAGTTGTTTTATCTTCTAATTTGCCTTCAGCATTTTTAGCTTTTTTATTTGTAGCTAAAGATAGCTTAGCAAATTTATCTCCGTTTTTAGTTGTTTTAATTTCTGGATTATCTCCAAGATTACCAACTAAGATTACTTTATTGATCATTATTTAACTCCTTTGTTTCTGGTTTGATCACTTTATGTTGAACAGTAGCACCATTTGTTTTAACTACTGTAAATTTTTGTTTCATAGATTCTACATATTTAACATTGTCAAACATGCCCATGAATACATCTGCTGCCATACCTAAATGACTAAATGCTTTTGTCATTGCGTCAGTCATAGCTTTCTTTGGTGCTTCGTCATCTAGTCTTTCTTTTTGAAATAATGGATTGACAGCACAAACTGGGCCATACCAATTAAATGGTTCATTTAGATTCTCTCTCCAACCTATTTTAAGTTCTGCAAATATACAGTTGTCTGTATAATGATACTTAACTTCATAAGTCCAACCTTGTCCTACTGGGCCAAATGCATCTGTCATTTTCATAATCTGATACATTGGATCTGTAGTAGTTAATGTCTTACCGAATTTACTAAAAGGTTTTGTATATTTAGGATCTGTGTGTTTGAACTGATCCCAAATTCTTTTGCTTTCTTTTTGTTCTTCGCTCATACGGATGCTCCTTTTGTTAGTTGATCATTTAAATGGTCTTTGCTTACGACATATACATAAGCATTTAATCCACTAGAATTTTTTCTACGTATATTAGTACGTTTAATTTTATTTAACTTAAATAATTCTGTTACTCTTGGTCTAACTGTAAACGGAGTTAAATTTAATAACTCAGCAACTTCGTCAGCTGTTGCACCATAATTACCTTTATTAATAATAACATAAAAAACTTGTTCTCTAATAGTTTTAACACCTGCATCAATTAATTCTGCTGCTGATTTAGATGTTCCTTCTTCTTTATATCCTGCTGATGATGGGTATTGCTTCATGTTTATTCCTTTCTGCATCAAAGTTTTCGAATGATATATAATCTGGTGGTGCTATTTTGTTTGTAACCATGTGCCAAAATAATACCTCAGCATTTAATAATCTTTCAATAAAGTTATCATCTCTTGGTATTTCAATAACTTCATGTTTTAAATTACCAAAAAATACTGACAATATAGATTTATTACTGTTAGCTACCATCATGTAATGTTGCATTTGAGCATTGTATTTAACCGCAACTTTAGCTGATGTACTAAAAGCATTTGTATGTTTAGCATCAAAGATTGTTCCATCTTTTAATCTACCATCTAAATTAGCTGTAATAAAATCATATTTTGGATGAATTAAATGTAATTGTTTATCTTTTACTTTTGTTTTAAATAATCTTTCAAACCATTGAATATTTAAACTTTCTGTAGCTATTCCTATTTGAACAGGCAATACCTCAGATAAATCTGCTGGTTTAGTTTCTCCTACTTTTTCTGACCATAATTGATACCAATCGCCATCAAAAATTCTTGTAGCATCTGAACCGCCAATAGATTTAGTTCTGTCTTGTTTCGTTTCTTTTTGTTTTTTTTTCACTTACACCTTCTTTCTTTGTATAGTTTAAATTGTTAACATTCCAAAAAGATAATTTAATTTTTTTAAATATATTTTTAATTGCGAAATCAATTTCTTCTGTATTGCAATGTGTATTAAAAGTTATGGTAACAAAATGATTCTTCATTTTTTTTTACCAGCAGCTGCCATCTTTTGAAATTTGGCTTTGCCATATTTTTTTCTGCCAATAGATGCTGCTAAAGCTTTAGGATCTTTAACTCCTTCTGCTTTTAACTTTGCTGTAAGTGCTTTAAATCTTGCACCTGTGCCAAGTTTAGCTTTCATTGTTTCTCCTTCCATAAAGTAATATGTTTAATTCCATCCCAATAATATCCATCAATTGACCAATTTTCGAAAAATAATTCCAGTATCTGTTGCTCTATTTTTTTTGATTTTTTCAAATTGTTTTTTTTTATTTGCTTTGTCAATTCGCATGAGTTCATCAATTTTTTTAATTTGTTCATTTGATATTTTTCCTTGTAAAAAATTATTTGCAAATTTTAAATAAATTGCATCGTTAAATTCTATTTGTCTGTAGAATTTTAAAATGTTCATTTTCCATTTTTGTATTCTATTATGATATGCTGAATAATCAACTTGTAGTTTTGGACTTGTTTTCTTCTTCATTTTTAAAAGATTCCTTTTCAAATTGTGCTAAAGCTGCTTGTAATTTTTTATTGTCAGCTTTAAACTTTTGTACAATAGTTTTGGCTTTAACTAAATAATGAGTAGCATCTAATAGTTCTTCTATAGTTTCTGTAATCCATTCATCAAATGGTCTTTCACTTGATGCCATAGTTTTGCCAAATTTGTCCATTCCTTCAACATGTCTTTTAACAATAAGTTCTATTACTTCATTACATATAGGATCTTTTGTTATACCTTCTTTTTCATCTATGATCATTTTTTCTCCACTAAATTTATTTGATAACCTAATGCATCTGCCCAACAACAAAATAAATAACCTGAAGGTTTTCTAATACCTACTTCCCATTTAGAAACTAATCCTTTAGCTACACCAAGGATTTCATCCATTTCTAATTGTGATATTTTTTTCTTTTTTCTAGCTGCAACAAATTGCGGTATCACGTGTTCGTGAAAAGTTTTACCTAGTGCTGGTTGTATCATATTGATTTCAAATCATTTTAGAAACGATACCTAACAACGCACATTTTTGCAATAGCAATTGTGCGTTTATCCCCTCTAGCATTTTACCACAAAATACAGCTGTTTTCACAGTTTAGAGGGGATATTGGTGTATTATCTAGAATAAATACACCTATTAAAGACTTAATCTGATATCTCAGATGCTTTAAATTCTGATACTAATTGATTAAATATATTATATGTTTTTTGATTATTTTTTTTCCAAAAATATTCTTGATGTTCTTTAGATCTTAAATGATGCAATATTGTTGTATGATCACGATTAAGTGCTAATCCAATTTGAGGTGTGCTTAAATCAGTTACACACCTTAAAACATTAATTATTATTGATCTCGGCATCACATACATTCTGAATCTTGTTTTGCTTAACAATGATAAATGAGAAACATTTAATAATTGACATGCTCTTTTAATTATTGGATCAGTTATTGATTGGACATCAACTATTTTATATTTATTAGAAGTATATTTGATTGGTTTGTTTATAACAACAATATCTCTACCTTTATTAATTTGTTGTAAAGCTAATCTATAACCAGCTTTAACTCCTAATTTATACATAAAGTTATCTTCTTTAGATATGTTTTGATATTGAACAGGATTTAAAACTTGTTTTAATTCTTTTTTATGTTCTAATTTCATTATAAGACTTTGTTTTTATATTGAATTATAGCTTCTATATCAAATAATTTTGGGTACATTACTTGATATTTTTCATATGAAGTTATAACATAATTTTGAGTAGATGTAGAATACAATAATGCTAAAAATAATATTTTTTTCATTTTATTTCTTTTGATAATTTTTTAGCTTTGTACATAAACATTTGAGGTTTTATGTGCATAAGCCAATCAGACATGGATGGTATATAACCACAGTCTTCTATAAGATGTTGTTCGGCAATAAGTTTTATTGGAACTTTTTTATTATTATCTAACTCAATATAATCGCCATATCGCTTTATACATTCTTGAACACCTTGTGAATGATGTCTAATTGCTCTATGCCTAAAGTCTGGATGAAAAGCTTTTGTTTCATCAAACCAATTATGTATAAATAAATAATCGTCTATTGTTCCACCCCATCTAGCTACACTAGATTGAGCATGATGTACTGGTGTTGCCATTATGCTACCTTTTTTTTAAATTATTATTAATATTTTCAATACAATCCCAACAAAAAACATTATCATCAATATAAATATTGTGTTTTTTTTCGTAACTTTCAATGTCTTCATTGGAATAATCAAAACAATAAGAGTGTAAATACATTCCTTCAGCTTTATTTTCGTCTTGTTCTCCTAAATGAATGTAATTTTTACATCTTTCGCATTCTCTATAAGAAAATGCTTCTTCGGATAATTCATCTTGTTTATCTTTTGAATAACTATCCCATTCTTTTTTAGTTATCATTAAGCTACTTCTCCTTCTTCGTATAACTCGTCATATTCTTCTATTGTTTGATTGCCATCTAATATGTATTTTTTGGTATTAAGATCTAATTTAACTGAACCATTTACGCTGTATTCACCAGCAAATGATCCAAATTGATTTAATGCACCTGTTGCATACATAAAAGATTCTAATTGTGAAGCATCATTTAAATCTACATTAGTACCACATTCTTGATAAAAATATGTTATTTGTTTATTATTATCATGTTTAAATAATTTGTATTGATTTACCCAATGTGTTTTTAATGATTCTGGTTTAATTTCATTATCATTTTCGTCAGTAAATTTAATTTCATCAAATCCACCTTCGTCATGTCCACCAGAAAAATCACCTACAATATAAGTAATTTTATTTTTATTAAATTGATCTTTTAAAGCATCAATTATGTTAGATATATTTTTATTACCATATATTTTTTCTATTCTACTTTCTTCACTCAACCAATTATAATTTTTATCTTTTGTAATAGTTTTAATTGGTTGTATTGTATATGTATGCATATTATTTATCCTTTCTGTTTATATATTTTTCTAAATGCTCTCTAATTAATGCGTTAATCACACCTGTATGAGTAACGTCATATTTAATACACCAATCTTTAAAGTCTTGGCATATATCATCATTAAGATATACGCAGACTAGATTAGGTCTATTACCTTTTTTCCTTTTTTTAGGTAGTTTGTTTATATCAATCATATATTTTTTTTTTTGTTTGTGGGTATGATCTGGGAAACTCCCTTCGGCCATACCCTAACCGTTTACAGTATTTTAGCTGCTCTTAGGCGAACCTTGAGCATACAAGATTACTGTATCACTTTTTGAGAAATAGGCTTTTTTAATTAGGTCATCACCCCAAATCTGGACATTTTAATCGCTTCCAAATGTTTAACGATACATCAGCGAACCTATTTACTCTCTATCCTTAAATATTGTGTTATTATTTAAGTCTAGATTTTTTTGGCTGGACAAACGTTCGCAACTGATTGTTGTCATTTAACTTATCTTAACTAGTATTACGCAATAAGCACCAAAACTTTTAAGCTGCCATTGCTAACCAGTAATTACTGTTTAACATGTCAACTACTTTTTGTTCTCGTCTTCTAATGACCAATTGCTTCTGACCTCTTGTAATTGGATGAGAAGACCAATGAGTTGCTGTTTGATATACTGCAAACATTGTATTACCATATGCAACAGCATATTTGTTCCACGCATCGCCAAGCTCACGCATTGCATTATCACTCGTACCATGTGAAAGTAAATTATGTGCAATCTTGGCCAATGTGTTTTTAAATAAATGTAAAACTTCAACATTGGTTACCTTTCTTTGCATTAATTTAAACAGATCGTTGCCTAATGTTTTTTGTGCTTCTAAACCAGCACCAAACATATCTGCTGTATATTCTGTTTCTTTATTTGTATTGTGTTTGTTATATACTTTAAATTGCCAATTTGGTCTAACTAAACCATTCATGCAAAGTACATAGACAGATCCAAATATAATTTGTTCTGCCCATTGTGTATCGTAACTTGCATAAATTCTTAAATGCGGGATTGTTTTTTCTTTGTAGTTATCCTTGACAGGAACTCCTTCGTTCCAAAAATAAACATCCCTTTTAAACTTGCTACCATTATCACTAACCCAGTCATTAACAGTAATTTTATTATTGACAAAATGATTGCCGAAATGATTAAAAATACTTTCATTTATTTTCTCCACTAATGTTTGATATGATCTTATTTTGTATTTATTAGATACAACAGCTAATGGTTTATCTGTGTCTGATCTAACTAATGCATACCTGTTCGGTATCTCCAACTTATCATCATCACCTAATTCGTCAGATAAATAATAGATTTTTTTCTTATTTACCGAGAATAAAGCATGTGGATTTATTGTGCGTAGTTTGTTAGCATCTCCGATGTTATTAACTAAATTGTTCATACGAACACCTTTCTTTTGTTGATCCTCTTACTTTTCCCCCTGATTAGTGAGAGGATCGTAAATTAAGTCTGTTTTTGTATTGGTCAAGGAACGGGCTCAAACCGCTGAAACAGAAAAACCTTGTTGTAATATTAATTATTTTTAATACTGAGGTAAAACAAAATAATTAACCACCAAACTTTTAATTCTTACTTTGATTATCTCTTTTGTATTCATATCTTGCATCACAAGCATCTAAATACAGAATATATATATCTTCTTCAGATAGAGATAATTTTTGTAATCTTTCTGTAAATTCTTTTTCTTCAATTTTGCATTCTGCATAATCAAAGTGAATTTTATCTATTTCATCTTGTATTGTTTGTTTGTATTTTGACATATTTAATCCTAATTAAACATTGTTTCGAATGACTTTTTTTTGTTTTTTTTAACTATCTCATATGGTATTTCAATTTCATTTGGCATATGTGCTTTAATAGCATTGTAAATACCTATGAATATTCTAATTATTAATCCAAATGGCAAGCCCATTAGTCTTAATAAATTTAAGCTAGCAAATCTTGCAGCCCATGTCATTATTAGTTTTATCATTATGTTTCCTTTCTTTTGATTAAATTTATCTATCTCTTGATATATTAAATTCTTTTATGTTATTTATCATTCCTGCACAAAAAACTAACATATGCCATACAAATATATCATATGGATATTCTCTTGTTTTGCAAAAATGAAATGATAAATCTTGATCTTCATACAACTTATCTTTGCATGTTGTTTTATTTAAAAAAAATGTTTCACATGAAAATGGTCTTATACCATTAAAAGATATATGTTCATCAGTTATTGTAATTTTATTAAGTGTTTTATATTGTATATCTTTAATATACATCATTTCGTTTTGAATTTGGATCCATTCTTGATCTGTAAAATCTCTATATTGATGCCAATAATTAGTATATCCCATAGTATATTCTTTCTGTTGCATTCGGTATCTCCGAATGAATTACTTTTGTGCCGACACAAAAAAAAAGCCCCCCATGATCTTTCGACCATGAAGGGCTGATTTTATTACTTACGTACTGAACTAAGTGCTTCTTTAAGTTTTTCCAACTTATATTCCTTAGTTACATCTTTGACAGTTGATTTCTTGTTAGAATATGGCTGATATTTTGTTTCAAATATCTTTTCATATTCGTTGACATATGCATGATAATAAATACTTGCTCTTTCTAACGAACATTCTTGAGCTTTCTTTTTAAAAATAAGCTTGTCAATGTTTTCATTGCTTATTTCGGTGATAGTTTCACCTGCATATGCATTCTGTAATTGATCTATAGTTTTATCATATTGTGATTGGATCCAATTCATATTGGAATACCAATAATTACAATATCCTGATAGATTCATCTTGGCATTATATGCCCACTGTTCTTCATAAGAACAATCAACAAATTCTGCAACAGATGCTTTTACAGTCTGTTTGATCTTATTTTCGTCAATATGTAAATCCATCTTGTCGATAAGATCATCATTTCTTGATATATGGTTTTCTGATACGTTCATGTTTTTCTCCTTTTGTTTAGTTAACTGCATTTAAATTGTATATATGAAACAATTCTTGATCATACTCCATCACCTTAGATTTATCTCCAAGTGATTCCGCATGCTCTCTTAATACAGATATTTCTTGTACTCTTTTGATACCATGTTCATCCAACTTGATCTCATAGTATTTTATCATGTCATTTATGTTCATCTTGTTCTCCTATATGTTAAATTAATGTCCAATACACGGACACCGTACGTCAACAAGAAGGGGCCCATACTGCAAGTGCTTGGCATCCGCAGGATGCGACATAGCTGCCACGGTGCGCAGCACATGGCATGGATGTCCACTTGTAGTATAGGGATGATTTCTTGTTACGCTAGGTGAACCGTGTGCCTTGCCGCGGCGAGCGGCATTCCGTTTCAGCGACTAGCGTTGCGACAGGGATCGTTACCCCTTGGGGATCAGACACGAAGTGGCTGAGGTGAGCTTTAGCGAACTAGAGCCCGACACGAAGTGGTCGCCATTAGGTGTGTAAAGTTGACACAGTTTTGTAATACAAATACTATTCATGGTGTGTTGACAAAGGTCTAGCAACTAAATATAGGTTGAGCTAATAATGGGAGTTGACAGTTATTTTACGCAGATTATACTTGCGTACATCGTAACGCATAATGAGCAAGATAGATAAGCTAACAGATAAACAGAAACTATTGGTTGATACCATCGTAGCGGATGGTTGTTCCATAAAGGAAGCTGCTAAAAAGGCAGGATATTCAAGTAATGGGAGTGAGGAAGCAGGAAGAATAACTGCTTCACGTACACTACGACTTCCAAAGGTACAGCAGTATATGACAAGTCGTATAGCTGACACTTTAGGTCTAGGTGCAGTGAGTGCTTCAAGGAAGCTAATAGAACTATCAGGTAATGCTAGATCAGAATACGTACAGCTAGAAGCAAGTAGAGATATATTAGATCGTGTGGGTATGCGTGTACCAGATAGGGTAAAGCATTCCATAGAGGGCGACATCAAGATCAATATAGATCTAAGCTAGCACTGAGAGTTAGGGTACGTAACCTAGTCGGCACGTACAGGAATTGAATCAGTCACCACACCGAAGGGGTGGGGGCAAAACCACCCACGTGTGGGTGATGATTCCTGTTATACACACATTAGAGGTTAAAAAAAGTACTTTGCAGTCGGCATCAATCTTGGTATAGAATTGGAATGACAAAATACAAGATAACGATTTGGGAGAAAGATAACCCTGGCTCAAGCAAAGAAATATTTGTAGAAGCCGAAAGTGATGTACATGCAGTACAAATGTGTTCTGCAAGTATGGTAAGAAACCAAAGAGCAACATTTGAGGTAGTAGATGGTAGCGAAAGTATATCAAAATCCTAAAGGTGGATTAAACGCAAAAGGTAGAGCGTACTTCAAAAGAACAGAAGGTTCTAATTTAAAAGCACCCGTCAAAAAAGGAACTAATCCTAGAAGGGTTAGCTTTGCAGCACGTTTTGCTGGAATGAAAGGCCCCATGAAAGATTCTAAAGGAAGACCAACAAGAAAAGCTTTAGCATTAAAAGCTTGGGGATTTGGTTCTGTAGAAGCTGCTAGAAACTTTGCTAATAGGAATAAAAAATCATAATGGTTAAAAAGGGATTATACGCAAATATTAACGCTAGAAGAAAAGCGGGTACATCTAGACCTAAGTCTAAATCTACCATAACTGCAAAAGCTTATTCATTAATGAAAGCTGGCTTTCCTAAAAAGAAAAAATCCTAATGTCCTTTACTAGTACATTGAGTATTAAAGATAGAAACAGATTAAGAGCAATTGTTAAGAATGTTCATTTAAAATATTACCCAAAAGATATGATAACAAATTATGAGGCAGATAAGCTTATTGATTCTTTTGGAGAACAAACTGTCTATCAATTATTGAAAAATAATATAGACAGTAAGAATGTCGATTAATTTTACTTATAAGCCAGACGGAGCAGTTCTCAAAAAATTTATGAAATCAAATGCCTTCTTTCGAGGGCTACGTGGGCCAGTTGGTTCTGGCAAATCTGTTGCTTGTTGTGTAGAAATTTTTAGAAGATGTTTATCCCAACAAAAAGGATTAGACGGAAAACGTAAATCCAGATGGGCAGTAATAAGGAATACAAATCCACAATTAAAAACAACTACGATTAAAACATGGTTAGATTGGTTTCCTGAAAATGATTGGGGAAACTTCTTATGGAGTGTACCTTATACTCATAGAATAAAAGCTGGTGATTTAGATATTGAAATAATATTTTTAGCATTGGATAGACCTGAAGACGTTAAAAAATTATTATCTTTAGAACTTACAGGTGTTTGGGTTAATGAAGCTAGAGAAATACCTAAATCCATTATAGATGCTTGTACTATGAGGGTAGGAAGATATCCATCTATGCGAGATGGTGGTGCTACTTGGTATGGAGTTATCTGTGATACCAATGCTCCAGAAGAAGATCATTGGTGGCCTATTATGTCTGGAGATGTTCCTACTCCAGATCATTTATCTAGAGATGAAGCATTAATGCTTGTTAAACCCGATAACTGGGAATTTTTTACACAACCACCAGCATTGAATGTTCAGATAGATAAAGAAAACAATATCTTAGGTTATGAGCCAAATGAATTAGCTGAAAACAAAGAATACATAACTCCAGAATATTATTCTAATATTATTAGAGGTAAAACAAAAGGATGGATTGATGTATATGTCTTAAACAAATTAGGCAGCATTGAAGAAGGCAAACCTGTTTATATGAACTTCAAAGAAGAAGCACACATTGCTGACGAAAAAATTGAGATAAATCCAAACCTTCCTATTTATGCTGGACTTGATTTTGGATTAACACCTGCTGCTGTATTTGGGCAAAGAACAGTATTAGGTAAATGGAATATTATATCTGAACTAGTTTGTTTTGATATGGGTGTAACTAGATTTTCAGAATTACTTAGAAATGAAATAGCTAAAAATTTTGCAGGTATGGAAGTTAATATTTATGGTGATCCTGCTGGAGATTTTAGATCTCAAACAGATGAAAGAACACCATTTCAGATACTGCGACAATATGGCATCAAAGCAAGTCCTGCTCCATCTAACGATGTAGCATTAAGGATAGAAGCTGTGGATATGACACTAACAAGAATGTTAGATGGTAAAGCTGCTTTTCAATTAAACAAAGATTGTATTAATTTAAAAAAAGGTTTTAATGGTGGATATCATTATAGACGATTACAAACTTCTGGTGATCGTTATGATGAAAAACCTTTAAAAAATAGATACTCCCATGTACACGATGCTTTACAATATCTAATGATGGGAGCAGGAGAAGGTAGGGCTATATTAGCTGGTAAGACACAATCTAGACCTGTTATTGCAAAAAAAGATTGGAATGTCTTTGATAAGCTAAATAGCAAAAAGAAAAAAACGTGGAACATCTTCAAAAAGAATATTTAATATATTTTCACGAAAACCCAGATCCAACTAAAGTATCTTGGTGGATTAAGCTACTTTGTAGAAAAAAAAAATTTAGACACGTTGGTGCTTTAGGTTATAATCCATACCATGATATGTGGTATAGCTTACAATATACACACGAAGGAATAATTCATCAGTTTGTAACTAAAGATGAATTATATAATATATTGGCTTATTTTAGAATAAATGATTATAAAGTTTTAAATGTTCCTGTAAAAAAAGAATGGAAACTTATTTGGATTAAAGAACATAGTTGTGTTAGTTTTATTATGAGATTAATAGGTTATCATTCTTGGTTTGTATTTACACCGTATCAATTATATTGTGCGTTGAAAAAAAAAGGAATAAAGTCATTTTGGGAAAAATAATAAAGGAATTACATTATGGGCGGAATATTTAGCACACCAAAACCACCAGCACCAGATCCTAGACTGGAAGCAGAAATGAAAGCTGCTGAAGAACAAGCTGCTGCTGACAAAGCTCAAGCTGAAAAAGAAACGGCTCAATTAGAATCTAAAAAAAGACGAGG
>Ga0208542_1000486_pt1 | contig 18110 bp, 15 predicted proteins | sample DEB08_DNA_3_FD_185495 | JGI IMG/M metagenome (GOLD analysis project Ga0208542, IMG submission 185495) | Aqueous microbial communities from the Delaware River and Bay under freshwater to marine salinity gradient to study organic matter... | ecosystem: Environmental > Aquatic > Marine > Coastal ... | reverse complement strand
AACCTCTCCAGATGCTAAACGAACAGTAGTGTAGTCCCCATCGACACCCATAACTTGGGCTGCTGCTCCAGCAGATCTAACCATAATTCCACCTTTGCCAGGGGTTAATTCAATATTATGAACATTGGTGCCGCCTGGGATATCTTTAATTTTCATGCAATTTCCTGGCTTAATTTCTAATTTATTTCCTGAGTAAATTTTATCTCCAACAATAACACCTTCGGGAGCCAGAAGGTACGAAAGCGTTTTGTCTTCATACTCTACTAACATAATATTAGCACTTCTGAACGGATCATGTTCAAATCTTTTTATCACTGCTGCCATTTCAAATTTATTTCTTTTGAAATCTATTATTCGATATCTTTTTTTATGCCCAGCGCTTCTATGTCTAGAAGTTATTCTTCCTAGGTTATTTCTACCTATAGATCTTGTAATCTGCTTTGTTAAAGTTTTTTCAGGCTTACCTTTCCAAAGATGTGAACGATCAACTAAGATGGTTCCTCTCATTGACTTTGTGTATGGTCTGTAACTTTTTAATCCCATAATTAAACTCCCGCAGCGATATCAATACTTTGACCTTCTTTCAAAGTAATTATCGCTTTTTTGTATCCAGATTTTTTTGCAAGTCTTCCTCTTACAAACTTAAATCTTTCTTTAGAATTAAGTGTATTGATTTTTACAACGTTAACTTTGTAAAGTTTTTCAATACTTTTTTTAATTAACTTTTTTGAAGCATTTTTTGATACTTTAAAAGTAATTTTATTTAAACTACTCATATTAGTACTTTTCTCAGTAATTATAGGAGTTAATATAATATCGTATGCGTAATTTTCGTTACTCATTTGGTTAATCTATCCTGTAAAGTTTTTAAAGCTTCTTTGGTAAAAAGAACTTTTTGAAATTTGATCAAATCATATACATTTGTCCCTACGACATTTAATTTTTTTGTATTAGGAATATTTTTTATACTTTTTAAAAATTTATCTGAAATTCCTTCATGATGAACTATTAAAGCAGATTTAGTTTCTAATTTATTTAAAAAATTATTAAAAGATTTAGTTTTAAAACTATCAAGTTTTGGTTCATCAAAAACATTTATTTGATTGCTTAAAGCCTTGCTTGATAAAGCGCTAATTAATCCCAGATTTCTAACTTTTTTATTTAATTTTGTTAATCGAGTTTGTCCTCTGTGTCTTGGACCATGAGCAATACCTCCACCAACAAAAATTGGTGCTGTAATGTTACCGTGTCTAGCTCCTCCAGAACCTTTTTGTTGGACTATTTTTCGTCTTGAACCTTTTACTTCTCCTCTAGATTTAGTATGACCCTTTTTCTTTCTTTGATTATTTAATTGCCAATTGATAACTAACTGAATCAAATCTTTTCTTGGCTTAAATGAAAAAACTTTATCAGAAACTTCTTGGGTTCCTATTTTTTTACCCTCAATATTAATTTCTTCAATTTTCATGTTATTTTTTTTCACCTTGTTTTTCAGAGGAAGTTTCAGGTTTTGCAGCTTGTTTTTCTGCTTTTGCTGACTCTTTAGCTTCTTTAGCTATATTTTTCTTATCCTTTTTGTCTGATTTTGCTGTTTCTAAATCTTCAAAGTATGATTTTAATCTTTCTTGAACTGTTATTTTATTCTTAATTTTAACAGCCTCCCTTATCTCTACATAAGTGTTTTTGCTTCCAGGAATAGAACCTCTCAAATACAACAGGTTATTTACCAAATCAGTTTCAACAATTTCTAATCCCTGGGTAGTTCTAAATCTATCACCCATATGTCCTGCCATTTTTTTTCCCTTAAACACTCTTCCTGGGTCTTGTCTTTGTCCAGTTGATCCGTGAGATCTGTGCGAAACTGAAACACCATGTGTTGCTCTCAATCCTCCAAAATTCCATCTCTTCATTACTCCAGCAAAACCTTTTCCGATTGTTTTGGATCTAATATCTACGTATTTTTTATCTTTTAATATTTCCAGAGTAACGTCTGTCCCTGGTTTAAATTCAGAAACATTATCCATTCTGTATTCTTTTAATATTTTTTTAGCTTCTAATGATCTTTTAGCAAAGAAACCTTTCATTGATTTAGTAAGTTTTGAACTTTTTACATGACCATAACCAACCAGAAGTGCTGAGTAGCCTCTTTTTTCTTTATCGATTACATCTACAATTTTTCCGGGTTCAACTTGTAATACAGTCACAGGTACTGCCTCTCCACTTTCGAAGAATTTTTGCGTCATACCAATTTTTTTTCCAATTAGTCCTAGTGTCATAAATTAAATCTTTATCTCCACATCAACACCTGCTGCCAAATCAAGTTTCATTAATGCTTCAATGGTTTGTGGTGTTGGTTCTAAAATATCAATTAATCTTTTATGAGTTCTTGTTTCAAACTGCTCTCTACTTTTTTTATCAATATGTGGGGATCTTAAAACGGTATAAATTTCTTTTGTGGTTGGTAATGGAATCGGACCTTTTATTTGAGCTCCAGTTCTCTTTGCAGTGTTCACAATCTCAATCGTTGACTGATCTAAAATCTTGTGATCATAAGCCTGTAATCTAATTCTAATTTGTTGCTTTTCCATAATTTATGCTAATTTTTTAGTAACTTCGTCTTGGACGTTTTGTGGAACTTTTTCATAATGATCAAAGCTCATGGTGTACTGTGCTCTACCTTGAGACATAGATCTTAATGTATTCACATAACCAAACATATTCGCTAATGGAACCATCGCATTAATTACAGTTGCGTTTCCTCTTTTTCCAGTTGAACCGATTTGGCCTCTTCTACTATTTAAATCTCCAATAACGTCTCCCATATGATCTTCTGGGGTTACCACTTCGACTTTCATTATTGGTTCAAGAAGTTTTAGACCTGCTTTGGTACAAGCTTCTTTAAATCCCATTCTTCCAGCTATTTCGAAAGCTAGTGCGCTTGAGTCCACATCATGATGCAATCCATCTAAGAGAGTTACTTTGTAGTCCAACATTGGAAATCCTGCTAATATTCCCGAATCTGCAACTCCTTCAATACCTTTCTCAACTCCAGGAATAAATTCTTTTGGTATCGCTCCACCTTTGATTAAATTGTCAACTTCTCTTCCTTTTCCAGGAGGAAGTGGTTCAACACTTAGTTTCACTCTAGCAAATTGACCTGCGCCACCGCTTTGTTTTTTATGTGTATAATCTACTGTAGCTGTGCCTTGTATTGTCTCTCTATAAGCAACTTGTGGAGCTCCAATGTTAGCTTCAACTTTAAATTCTCTTTTCATTCTGTCGACAATAATATCTAAATGTAATTCACCCATACCTTTGATAATTGTTTGACCAGACTCATTATCTGAAGAAACTCTAAAAGAAGGATCTTCTTTGGCTAAACGTGCAAGAGCTTCACCCATTTTTTCTTGGTCACCTTTAGTTTTTGGTTCAACTGCAATTTCAATTACAGGTTCAGGAAATTCCATCGGTTCTAATATGATTGGCTTAGAGGCATCGCAAAGTGTATGACCTGTAATAGTATGTTTTAATCCAGCGAGTGCAACGATATCTCCAGTTGATGCTGATTTAATATCTTCTCTATTATTAGCATGCATTAACAACATTCTACCAATTCTCTCTTCCTTATCTTTGGTGCTATTCATAACACCAGTACCTGCATTTAAGGTTCCTGAATAAATTCTGATAAAAGTCAATGATCCTACAAAAGGATCGTTTGCAACTTTAAAAGCAAGTGCAGCAAAAGGTTCGTCATTTGAGAATTTTCTTACTATTTCTTCTTCAGAACCTGGTTTAGTTCCAGAAATTTGAGCAATATCAATAGGGCTCGGTAAAAAATCAACCACAGCGTCTAATAATGGTTGAACACCTTTATTTTTAAATGCAGATCCGCATATTACAGGTACAAATGTAAAGTTAAGAGTGCCTTTTCTGATACATTTTTTTAAATCTTCATTAGAAATTTCTTTTCCTTCTAAATATGCTTCCATTAATTTTTCATCTTGCTCTACAGCAGTCTCGACTAACTCTTTTCTGTATTTTGCCGCTTCATCTTTTAATTCAGATGGGATTTCAATTTCGTTAAATTTAGCGCCTAAACTTTCATCATCCCAAATTATTCCTTTCATTTTTACTAAATCGACAACACCTTTTAGATCAGACTCCAGACCTATAGGTAATTGTAATAATAAAGGCTTGGCGCCCAATCTTTCTTTAAGCATATCAACACACATAAAAAAGTTTGCGCCTGTTCTATCTAACTTATTGATAAAACACATTCTAGGAACTTTGTATTTATCCGCTTGTCTCCAAACAGTTTCAGATTGAGGTTCAACGCCAGCAACACCATCAAAAACTGCAACGGCACCATCCAAAACTTTTAAAGATCTTTCTACCTCAATGGTAAAATCAACGTGTCCTGGAGTATCGATAATATTTATTCGATGATCTTTCCAAAAGCATGTTGTAGCAGCAGAAGTAATAGTAATTCCTCTTTCTTGCTCTTGTTCCATCCAGTCCATAGTCGCAGCTCCGTCATGAACTTCACCAATTTTGTGAGCTTTTCCTGTGTAGTAAAGAATACGTTCAGTAGTAGTAGTTTTACCAGCATCAATGTGTGCCATGATACCAATGTTTCTATATTTATCTTTTGAAATTACTTGATCCATAAAATTACCATCTAAAATGCGCGAATGCTTTATTAGCTTCCGCCATTTTATGTGTGTCTTCCTTTTTCTTTATTGCATTACCTTTATTAGTAGATGCATCCAAAAATTCTTTGGATAATCTTTCTTGCATAGTTTTATCACCTCTTTTTTTAGATGACTCGATTAACCATCTAATTGCTAAAGCCTGAGCTCTATCTGATCTCACTTCAACAGGTACTTGATAAGTAGCTCCACCCACTCTTCTGGATTTAACTTCTAAATTTGGTTTTACATTTTTGATTGCTTCATTAAAAACTTCTAAAGGATCTTGCTTAGATTTTTCTTTTATAATATCAAAAGTTTTATAAACTATTTTTTCTGCTACAGTTTTTTTTCCATCTATCATTAATGAATTTATAAATTTTGTGATTACTTTGGTACCGTATATTGGGTCGACTTCAACTTGTCTTTTAACTTGCGCTCTTCTTCTAGACATAATTATTTAGGTCTCTTAGTTCCATACTTGGAACGTTGTTGTTTTCTATTTGCAACACCTTGAGTGTCAAGCAAGCCTCGAACAGTATGATAACGTACACCAGGCAAATCTTTAACACGACCGCCTCTAATCATCACCACAGAGTGTTCTTGAAGATTGTGACCTTCACCTGGAATATAACTTGTAACTTCAAAACCGTTTGACAATCTAACTCTTGCAACTTTTCTTAATGCTGAATTCGGTTTTTTAGGAGTGGTGGTATATACTCTTGTGCAAACTCCTCTTTTGAGCGGACAAGCCTCTAACGCTGGGACTTTATTCCTCGCGATTACTTTTTTTCTTTTTCTTTTTAACAACTGATTAATAGTTGGCATATAATCTTTTTAATTTATATTTTTTAAGGAGAGCTTACGTAGAACTTGTAAATCGGTAGTTGTTTAAAGCTATAAAAGGCCTTACGTGCTACCTTAAAAATTTCGCTATTAATACTGATTTATTTTACCAGGTCAACAATAAGATTGTTTAAAAATCCAATAAATTGGATAATTTTAAATGATTATTGAGCCGCTTCTTCTACTGCCGGAACCTTATTTTTTTTTAGCTTGTCTTGAAGTTCTATATCTTTAGCTTTGGCTACGTCATTGAGCCTAATTCTGCTCATACCGCTACCCGCAGGTATCAATCTACCTACAATTACGTTTTCCTTTAAACCATAAAGATCATCAGATTTACCCTTAATTGCAGCATCAGTTAAGACTCTAGTAGTTTCTTGGAAAGAAGCCGCAGATATAAATGATTTAGTTTGTAAAGAGGCTTTGGTAATTCCTAGGAGAACAGGATCTGAAGCAATTTGTTTTTTTCCTTCTTTTTTTAATTCTTTATTAAGATTTGTTACATCGATTTTATCAACAATTTCTCCTAATAAATAATTACTATCACCCGGTTCTTTAATTTCCACTTTTCGTAACATTTGTCTTAAAATTACTTCAATATGTTTGTCATTAATAACTACACCTTGAAGCCTGTATACTTCTTGCACTTCATTAACAAAATATTCAGTTAAATATTCAATACCTAATATTTTTAAAATATCGTGAGTCGCTGGACTTCCATCTAGCAAGTATTCTCCTTTAGATATACTCTCACCTGGATTAAAGTTCACTTGTTTACCTTTGGGAATTAAGTAGTTTGATTCAACTCCACCATCACCTTGAATAGTAATCTTTTGTTTTCCTCTTATTTCTTTTCCAAAAATTATTTTACCATCATTCTCAGCAATAATTGCTCCATCCTTTGGTTTTCGAGCTTCAAAAAGTTCAGCAACTCTTGGTAGACCTCCTGTGATATCTTTCGTTTTAGAGGTTGCTTTAGGCAATCTTGCTAAAACATCACCTGCATTTACTTTTGCCCCATCAGATACTGACAAAATAGTCTCTGGAGATAAATAATAACGTGCTTCATTTCCATCTGCTTTTTTTACTACTTCATCTTTGCTGTCTCTTAAAGTAATTCTTGGTTTTAAATCTAAATTTTTAGATTGTGATCTCCAATCCAAAACAATTTTTGAGGAAATACCTGTCGTTTCATCAGTCTTGTCGGATATCGAGGCTCCATCTATTAAATCAACATAATTTACAATACCTGCAGTCTCAGCAATAACAGGTAAGGTATAAGGATCCCATTCGCATATTTTTTGATTTTTCTTTACAGGCTGATCTGGTCTTACAAAAAGCTTTGTTCCATAAGGAACTTTATAAGAAGCTTTAACATATCCATCTTTTTCTATAGTTATTTCTATGTTTCTTCCCATAACAATTAAATTTTTTGAAGAATCTTCAACTAAATTCTTGCTAACTAGTTTTAAGATTCCGTCAGATGGTGCTATGACCGATGATTCTTCTTTAAACGATGCTGTTCCACCCACGTGAAATGTTCTCATGGTTAACTGAGTTCCTGGTTCACCAATTGACTGCGCAGCTATCATTCCGACACACTCTCCAACAGAAACTGGTTTTCCTCGAGCCAAATCTCTGCCGTAACATTTTTGACATACACCCTTTTGATTTGCGCAAGTGATTACAGAATAAACTTTACAAGTTTTAACACCAGCGGCTTCAATTAAATCACATTTTTCTTCATCAATCATTTGTTTTTTCTTAACAATTGTTTCTCCAGTAAGTGAATTTTTAATTTCCTCAGCTGCATATCTTCCAAGAGCTCTCTCAGCTAAGCTTACCAATACATTTCCACCTTCGATAATTTCTCCAATTGTTATTGGCTTATCACTTCCGCAATCGACTGATGAAATAATTACATCCTGTGAAACATCACACAATCTTCTGGTTAAATATCCTGAGTTTGCAGTTTTTAAAGCTGTATCAGCCAAACCTTTTCTGGCACCGTGAGTTGAGGTAAAATATTCTAAAATTGTTAAACCCTCTTTGAAATTTGAGATAATTGGAGTTTCAATAATCTCACCGGATGGCTTAGCCATCAATCCTCTCATACCAGCTAACTGCTTCATTTGAGCTGCTGATCCTCTAGCTCCAGAATCTGCCATCATAAATACCGAGTTAATTTGTATTTTTCCTTCTTTATCTTTTTTAGGAGTAGAAATAATACTCATCATTTCAGATGCAATTTTATCTGTACACTTAGACCACTGATCAATTACCTTGTTATACTTCTCACCTTTAGTAATTAAACCTTCAGAATATTGATTCTCATACTCTTCAACTAATTTTTTTGCATCTTTAATGATATTTTTTTTACTTTCAGGAATAATCAAATCGTCCTTGCCAAATGAAATTCCAGCTTTAAAAGCATTCTTAAATCCCAATGACATTAATCTATCACAAAAAATTACAGTTTCTTTCTGACCACAAAATCTAAATACCTTGTCGATTACTTCTGAAATGTTCTTTTTTGATAAGGTTCTGTCAATTAATTCAAATTTAATATTTTTATTTTTAGGTAAAATATTTGAAATTATAAATCTACCTGCTGTACTCTCATATTTTTTAAAAATTACATTATTTTTATCATCTCTAGTTTCGAACCTAGAAATAATTTTCGAGTGAATATGAATGTTTCCGCTCTCAATCGCCTGCTCAATTTCATTAATATTTAAAAAGTAACCTTGAGGTTTTTCATCTTTATTTTCCAAAGGTTCTTGGGACAAATAATAAATACCTAGTACCATGTCCTGACTAGGAACAATAATTGGTTTACCATTTGCAGGATGCAAAATATTATTTGTTGACATCATCAATACTCTTGCTTCCAATTGTGCTTCAATACTCAAAGGTACATGAACAGCCATTTGGTCTCCATCAAAGTCAGCATTAAATGCAGCAGTAACTAATGGATGTAATTGAATAGCTTTCATTTCAGTCAACACTGGTTCAAAAGCCTGAACTCCCAATCTATGTAAAGTTGGAGCTCTATTTAAAAGAACTGGATGCTGTCTAATTACATGATCTAAAATGTCCCAAACTTCTTGTTTTTCTTTTTCAACAATTTTTTTAGCTTGCTTAATAGTAGTGGCATATCCCAATTTATCTAATCTGGCGTACACAAAAGGCTTAAATAATTCTAAGGCCATTTTTTTGGGAAGTCCGCACTGATGCAATTTTAATTCAGGTCCAGACACTATTACTGATCTTCCTGAGTAATCAACTCGTTTACCTAATAAGTTTTGTCTAAATCTACCTTGTTTTCCTTTAAGCATTTCTGCTAATGATTTTAACGGCCTTTTACCAGTCCCAGTTATCACTCTTCCTCTTCTGCCATTGTCAAAAAGCGCATCCACAGATTCTTGCAACATCCTTTTTTCATTTCTAACAATGATATCTGGAGCTCTTAAATCCATTAATCTTCTTAATCGATTATTTCTATTTATAACTCTTCTGTATAAATCGTTTAAGTCTGAGGTGGCAAATCTACCTCCATCCAAAGGAACTAACGGTCTAAGTTCAGGTGGTATTACAGGCAAAGTAGTAAGTATCATCCACTCAGCTTTATTTCCTGATTGAATAAAAGACTCTATTAACTTTAATCTTTTAATTGTTCGCTCTTCATTAACTTTTGAAGTGATAGTTTTTAATTCTTCCCTTAAACGGTCTCTGTCAGCTTCCATATTTAAATTGGCCAAACAATCTCTTATAGCTGACGCCCCAATTCCTCCAGTGAATTGATCTTCCCCAAATTCTTCTTGTGCTTTTAAATACTCTTCTTCAGTAATAATCTGATTTCTGTGAAAAGGGGTTAAGCCTGGCTCTATAATTATAAAATTTTCGTAATATAAAACTTTTTCCAAATCTTTCAATTTAAGATCTAAAGCAAGTGCAATTCTGCTCGGTAATGATTTTAGAAACCAAATATGAGAAACGGGAGTAGCAAGCTCAATATGCCCCATCCTATCTCTTCTTACATTTGATTTTGTTATTTCAGTTCCACATTTTTCACAGATAATTCCTCTGAATTTCATTCCTTTATATTTGCCACACAAACACTCGTAATCTTTTACCGGTCCGAAAATTCTAGCGCAAAATAATCCATCTTTTTCAGGTTTAAATGTTCTATAATTGATAGTCTCTGGCTTTTTAATTTCGCCGAAAGACCAAGATTTTATTTTTTCAGGGCTAGCTAAAGAAATTTTTATTTTAGAAAAAACATCCTTGCTTATTTTTTTTGAAAAAAGATTTGATAACTCTCTACTCATTTTTAATTAAGCTCCAAATTTAAAGCCAAAGATCTAATTTCTTTAACTAATACGTTAAACGACTCTGGAATTCCGGACTCGAAATCATCATCGCCTTTTACAATTGTTTCATAAACTTTCGTCCTACCTGCAACATCATCGGATTTGACCGTAAGTATTTCTTGCAAAGTATAGGCTGCTCCATATGCCTCTAAAGCCCAGACTTCCATTTCTCCAAATCTTTGTCCTCCAAATTGAGCTTTTCCACCTAATGGCTGTTGAGTAACTAAACTGTAAGGACCTGTAGATCTTGCGTGAATTTTGTCATCTACCATATGGTATAATTTCAACATGTAAATAATTCCCACCGTAACCTCTCTGTCAAACTTCTCTCCTGTACGTCCATCGAATAAGGTAGTTTGTCCACTTTCAGGCAAGCCTGCAAACTTAAGCATTTTTGTTACATCTTCTACACTTGCCCCATCAAAAACTGGCGTTGCAATTGGAACACCGCCGCTAAGATTTTTTAATACTTCCGACAATTCGTTAGTATTAAAATTTTGAATTTCTTTCTCAATTTCTTTGTCATTATAAATACTACATAATGCATCTTTAGTATGAGAAGCGTTTTTAATATTTTTTTGATATTCGTTATAAATATTTTTAATTTTTTCTCCTAGCTCTGAACACGCCCATCCTAGATGTGTTTCCAAAATCTGACCTACATTCATTCGACTTGGCACCCCTAAAGGATTTAAAACAATATCTACAGGTTTTCCATTTGCCATGTAAGGCATGTCTTCTGCAGGAACAATTTTGCTTATTACTCCCTTATTTCCATGTCGACCTGCCATTTTATCACCTGGCTGCAACTTTCTTTTCATCGCAACGAAAACTTTGACCATTTTCATAACGCCTGGCAACAACTCATCGCCTCTTTCAATTTTATCTACCTTATCATCAAAACGAACTTGAATATCTTTTTTAGCTTTTGAATACTGTTCTTTTAAAATTGCCAAGTCTGATAAAGATTTTTCAGAGTCTGTGGACACTTTAAGAGTATCAGATAAAGACAACTCCAATAAAATTTCTTTTGTTAACTTTGTGCCTTTGGTAATTTTTTTGTAATTATCTCCAAGCGTAGTACCTTCTAAAATTTCGATAGCTCTACTTTTTATATTCATCTCAAGAATGGTTTCTTCGGCTTGTTTGTCATTTAAAACTGACTCGATCTCTGCTTTTTCGATAGATAAAGCTCTCTCATCTTTTTCAATACCATGTCTATTAAATACTCTAACCTCTACAACAGTACCTCCTGTGCCAGAAGGCATTTTCAATGAAGTGTCTCTAACATCAATTGCTTTTTCTCCAAAAATTGCTCTTAATAATTTTTCTTCTGAAGTTACTTTTGTATCGCCTTTTGGAGTTAATTTTCCAACCAAGATATCACCAGGTTTTACCTCAGCTCCCACATATACAATTCCTGACTCGTCCAGATTTCTCAAAGCTTCTTCACTTGTGTTTGGTATGTCTCTAGTAATTTCTTCAGGTCCTAACTTAGTATCTCTTGCCATTACATCATATTCTTCAATATGAATTGAAGTAAACACATCTTCAGAAACGCATCTTTCAGAGATTAATATAGAATCCTCAAAGTTGTAACCAAGCCATGGCATGAATGCTACCATGACATTTTTACCTAAGGCCAATTCTCCAAATTGAGTAGAAGGTCCATCAGCAATAACATCTCCTTGTTTAACTAAATCACCAACTTTAACCAGTGGTCTTTGGTTAGTACAAGTATTTTGATTTGATCTTTGAAATTTTTGCAAGTTATAAATATCAACGCTAGACTTGGTTAAATCTTTTTCTGCCAGAGCTTTAACTACAATTCTTTTTCCATCAATTTTTTCTACTACACCTTCTCTTCGCGCAACAATCGTAGCACCTGAATCTAAAGCAACATCTTTTTCCATTCCTGTTCCAACCAAAGGAGACTCATTTTTAATAAGAGGAACAGCTTGTCTCATCATATTCGATCCCATTAAAGCTCTGTTAGCATCATCGTTTTCTAAGAAAGGAATAAGTGCTGCAGCAACTGATACGACTTGTTTTGGTGAAACGTCCATGTAATCAATGGTTTCAGGCTTAGCAAGTTCAAAGCCTAAATTTTTTCGACAAGACACTAACTCATCTTTGAAAGAATTATCATCATTTAAAATTGAGTTAGCTTGCGCAATAGTAAATTTTCCCTCTTCCATTGCTGAAAGATGATGTATTTCTTTTGTTACTTTTCCATTTTTTACAACTCGGTAAGGACTTTCTATAAAACCGTATCTATTAACTTTAGAATATGTTGCCAAACTATTGATTAAACCAATATTTGGTCCTTCTGGTGTTTCAATTGGGCATATTCTTCCGTAATGTGTTGGGTGAACGTCTCTTACTTCAAAGCCAGCTCTCTCTCTTGTTAATCCACCTGGTCCTAGTGCTGAAACTCTTCTTTTGTGAGTAATCTCTGCAAGGGGATTGGTTTGATCCATAAATTGAGATAATTGCGAAGTTCCAAAAAATTCTTTTAAAGATGCTGCGATTGGTTTTGAGTTGATTAAATCTTGTGGCATTACTGTATCAATTTCAACTGAAGACATTTTTTCTTTAATTGCTCTCTCCATTCTTACAAGACCAATTCTGAATTGGTTCTCTACTAATTCACCAACAGATCTTACCCTTCGGTTTCCTAAATGGTCAATATCGTCTACATCTTCTTTGCCGTCTTTTAATCTTAGCATTTTTGCAACAATTTTAATTATGTCATCTTTAGTTAAAACTGTATTTTTTACATCCACATCAAGGTCTAATTTGTTGTTTAGTTTTACTCTTCCAACATCAGATAGGTCGTATCTGGTGTTGTTAAAAAATAAATTATTAAATAAATTTCTAGATGTTTCTACAGTTGGTGGTTCGCCTGGACGTAGCACTCTATAAATGTCCATACAGGCTTCATCTGAGTTATTATTTTTTTCAACGACCAGCGTATTTCTTAGATATGAGCCGATATTTACGCCATCAATTTCAGACAAATAAAACGTCTTAATTCCTAATTTTTTGATCTTTTCTGCAGTCTCAGAGGTTACTTCATCTCCTGATTCAAAGTAAACTTCGCCAGTTTTTTCATTAATAATATCATTTGCAAAATATCTACCTTGCAATTCTTCAAAATTAACTACGATATTTTTTAACCCATCTCTTTGAAATTTTTGAGCTAATGGAAGAGGTACTTTAGTTCCTTCTTTAGCAATTTTTTTATTAGTATCAGCATCTACAAGATCAAATCTTAATTTTGCATTTTTATATTTTTCAGGAAAAAATTTAGTTTTACATGAACTATCATCTGCCAGATCAAATTTTACTGGTTCATGAAAAAGATTCAAAATTTCATCCTTAGCATAACCTAAGGCCATTAATAAGGTGGTTACTGGAATTTTTCTTTTTCTATCAATTCTAAAATATAAAATATCTTTGATATCATACTCTAAATCTAGCCAAGACCCCCTGTAAGGAATAACTCTACAATTAAATAATAGTTTTCCACTTGAATGTGATTTTCCTTTGTCATGATCTAAAAACAATCCAGGACTTCTATGCATTTGATTAACAACTACTCTATCTGTACCATTAATAACAAAGGTTCCTTTATCAGTCATTAAAGGAACATCACTCATGTAAACTTCCTGCTCTTTAGCAGATAAAATTTGTTTGGTTTGTGCTTCTTCATTGATATCGTAAGCAACTAATCGCAAAGTTACTTTCAGAGGCGCAGAATATGTTAATCCTCTTTGCTTACACTCCGCAACATCATACTTTTCGTTTTCAAAACGGTAAGAAATATATTCAATGGTTGCATGACCAGCAAAATCTTCAATTGGAAAAACTTCTTTAAAAACTTTATCTAAACCTGATTTTCCTTCTTCATTTAATTTTAAAAAGCTATTGTAGGAAAACCTTTGAACTTCAATTAAATCAGGAATTTTTAAAATATTTTCTAGTTTACCGAAACTTTTTCTAATTTTTTTTTTATCTGTAAAAGATAAATGCATAATTATTTCTGTTATCCAGTTTTACCTGGATTTAAATTAGTAACGTTAAACTTATTTTAAATCTATTTTAGCACCAATCGCAGCAAACTTTTTTTGCAACTCTTCAGCATCTTTTTTACTTACACCTTGTTTTAATTCTTTAGGTGCTGCTTCGACTAAATCTTTAGCTTCTTTCAAACCAAGTCCAGTAAAAGCTCTCACTTCTTTGATAGCACCAATTTTATTTTCTCCAGCTGATGCAAGAACAACTGTAAATTCATTTTTTTCTTCCGCTGGAGCACCACCTGCAGCAGCTCCGCCTGCAGCAGCTACAGCAACTGGAGCAGCAGCTGTAACACCCCACTTCTCTTCCAGAACTTTTGACAATTCTGCAGCTTCTACTACTGTTAATTTTGATAAATCTTCAACAATTTTATTTAAGTCAGTCATTTATATTCCCTTGAATTATGAGGTTAATCTTTTTTTAAACTTTTTGCGTGCGCCAAATTAGCAATTTTTGCGCCAGGTGCAAGCAAAATACTTATTATTTTTTGAGCAGGAGCTTGCAAAATACCTACTATTTTCGCTCTTGCTTCACTTAGTGTAGGTAATGTCGCAATTTTAGCAACATCCTCGGGAGCCAAAACTTTAGTGTCCATTACTCCACCAATAATTTTCAACATTTCATTATTTTTTTGGAAATTAACTAATGTCTTCGCTAAAGTTATTGGATCTTTAGAAAGGGCAACCCCAGTTTGTCCTGAAAATAACGATATTGCTTCTTGGTGCTGAGTATCTTTTAAAGCAATTTTAGTAATTCTATTTTTTGTAACTTTTAATAAAGCTCCGGCTTCACGCATTTTTTTTCTAAGTTCATCAAGCTGGTTCACATTCAATCCTTGATAATGATAAATCATCATCGCAGCATTTTCATTTAAAGTTTGCTTAAGAGTATTGATGTAATTTATTTTTTGTTCTTTATTCATTATTAGTTACCTAAATTTAATCTAACAGATGGTCCCATGGAATTCGTTAAAAATACACTTTTAATATAATTTCCTTTAATTCCTGATGGTTTTTCTTTTTCAATTGCATCACACACAGATTTAAAGTTATCAATAATTTTTTTGTCTTCAAAATTAACTCTTCCAATTGATAAATTTAGGTTTCCATCTTTATCACATCTAATCTCAACTCTACCTTTTTTAATGTCAGCTACAGCTTTAGATATGTTAGGCGACACAGTTCCATACTTAGGATTTGGCATAATACCCTTGGGTCCCAAAACTTTACCAAGTTTTCCGACTTTAGACATCATGTCAGGTGTTGAAATTAAAATATCAAAATCAATTTTTCCAGAATTAATAGTTTCAATGAGCTCTTCAGATCCTGCAACATCGGCTCCTGCTGTTTTTGCTTCTTCAATTTTGCTACTTGGACAAACTACAGCAATTTTTATTTTCTTTCCGTTACCATTTGGCAAATCTACCGTAGTACGTAAAACACTGTCAGGTTTTGATTTATCCACTGCAAGAAAAAAACTAACATCTAAAGACTCAATAAACTTTGCTTTAGATTTTTCTTTAATTACTTTTACAGCTTCTTCAATCTTTAATGGCTTATTTTTATCAAAATCCTTGACTAATGCCTGATAACGTTTCGATCCTTTTTTTTTACTCATTATTCTATTACCTGAATTCCCATGGATCTTGCAGATCCAGCTATAATTTTAATTGCCTGTTCCATATTAAAAGCATTTAAGTCTTTCATTTTTGCTTCTGCAATTTTTTTTAATTGCTCTTTAGTAATCGTTCCAGCTGAAACTCTTCCTGGTTCCTTGGATCCGGATTGTAATTTCAGTGCTTCTTTAATTAAATATGAAGCAGGTGGAGTCTTGATAATGAAATCAAATTTTTTATCTTTATATATTGTAATAACTACTGGAACGGGTTGTCCCATGAAATTTTTAGTTTTGTCATTAAAAGCTTTGCAAAATTCCATTATATTTATTCCACGTTGACCCAGTGCTGGTCCTACTGGAGGAGCTGGATTAGCCTGACCTCCTTTAATTTGTAATTTTAAATAACCAGTAATTTCTTTTGCCATAATTATAATTTTTCAACCTGAGTATAATCTAAATCTACAGGTGTGGGCCTACCAAATATAGAAACTGAAACCTTAAGTCTAGATTTTTCTTCATCTATTTCTTCAATTAATCCATTAAATGATGCAAAAGGACCGTCTGAAACCTTAACTTGTTCTCCAATTGTGAAAATTACAGAATTTGTTGGGTTAGACACACTTTCTTGCATATTGCCCAATATTTTTTGCACTTCTGTTTCTGCTATTGGTGATGGCTTTCCTTGAGGTCCTAAAAAACCACTTACTTTTTTTAGACTTTTAATTAAATGATAGATTTGGTCAGTCATATTTAATTTTGCCAAAACATAGCCGGGAAAATATTTCTTTTTAACTACAGTTTTCTTTCCTTTTTTAATTTCAGTTACATCTTGTGTGGGAACTAAAACTTGATCAAAATGATCGGATAAATTAGCTTTATCTAATTCTTCCCTAACCTGTTCAGAAACTTTTTTTTCAAATCCTGAATATGACTGAATAATGTACCATTTCATCATTTTTAATTAAGCTCCAATTAGGTAATTTAGACCATATTTAAATATTTGATCCAGTAATAAAAAAAACAAAGAAGCAATTACTGCCATAGTAATAACCATTACAGTTCCCATCAAAGCCTCTTTGCTAGATGGCCATGTAATCTTAAAGATTTCTTGCTTAACACTTCTAAAAAAATTTAATGGGTTTTGCATAGTTAACTGTTTCTCAAAACTGGCAGGAGTGGAGGGACTTGAACCCACAGCCTCCGGTTTTGGAGACCGGCGCTCTACCAGTTGAGCTACACTCCTTTATAGAGTTTTACTCTAAAATTTTAGTTACTACTCCCGCTCCAACAGTTCTTCCACCTTCTCTAATTGCAAACTTAAGATTTTCATCCATTGCAATTGGACTGATTAAGGTAACTGTCATTTTAGCATCATCACCTGGCATGATCATTTCTGTTCCTGCTGGTAAAGTTACTTCACCTGTCACGTCAGTAGTTCTAAAATAAAACTGCGGTCTATATTTTGTAAAGAATGGAGTGTGTCTTCCTCCTTCTTCTTTTTTCAAAATATAAGCCTGAGCTTCAAATTTTGTATGAGGTTTAATTGAACCTGGTTTTGCAAGAACTTGTCCGCGCTCAACTTGTGTCCTTTCAATACCTCTAAGAAGAACTCCAACGTTATCACCTGCTTCACCTGAGTCTAGAAGTTTTCTAAACATTTCAACACCTGTGCAAACAGTTTTTTGAGTGTCTCTTATACCTACAATTTCTAAATCTTCTCCCGTTTTAACTTGTCCTAATTCAATTCTCCCAGTTACAACTGTTCCTCTTCCTGAAATTGAAAATACATCTTCAATTGGCATCAAGAAAGGTTTATCAATTGGTCTTGCTGGTTGAGGAATAGTTTCATCAACCGCTTTCATTAGAGCAAGAATAGGTTTTACTCCCATTTCCACGTCCCCTTCTAAAGCTTTTGTAGCAGAGCCTTTGATGATTGGAATTGTGTCACCAGGAAATTTATAAGAAGTAAGGAGTTCTCTAATTTCCATTTCAACTAAATCTAAAAGTTCTTTGTCATTTACTGTGTCACATTTATTTAAAAATACCACAAGCGCAGGAACTCCAACTTGTCTTGCAAGAAGAATATGCTCTCTAGTTTGCGGCATTGGACCATCAGCTGCATTCACAACTAAAATAGCTCCATCCATTTGCGCGGCACCTGTGATCATATTTTTTACATAGTCAGCATGGCCAGGGCAATCAACGTGGGCGTAATGTCTTTTAGCTGTTTCATACTCAACATGAGCAGTTGAAATTGTAATTCCTCTAGCTTTTTCTTCAGGAGATTTGTCAATTTGATCATAAGCGGTAAAAGTTGCTGCTGATCCTTCTCCAGCTGTAGATAAAACTTTTGTTATAGCGGCAGTTAAAGTTGTTTTTCCATGATCCACATGTCCGATTGTTCCAATATTACAATGCGGCTTAGTACGGTTAAATTTCTCTTTAGACATTATTTTTTTTAATCCTTATTTTTTTGTTAGTTTTTTTTTGGAGCGGGTGAAGAGAA
>Ga0208542_1000480_pt1 | contig 18258 bp, 19 predicted proteins | sample DEB08_DNA_3_FD_185495 | JGI IMG/M metagenome (GOLD analysis project Ga0208542, IMG submission 185495) | Aqueous microbial communities from the Delaware River and Bay under freshwater to marine salinity gradient to study organic matter... | ecosystem: Environmental > Aquatic > Marine > Coastal ... | reverse complement strand
CTTCTTTATCTAGTACATCATATACCATTTTATTATCGTCACCTTTGTACATAGACACATAAGGTTTTTGTTCAGTGATGTTATCTGCCCAACCTTCGATTATAGCGTCTTCAATACTTTCTTCTTTGCCGTATTCTTTTGTTTTGTCTCCGTACTCTTGTCCTTTAATATTCTTAAATTTTTTGAAGTCTTGTGGATCTTTTCTAACTTCATCTTTATATGCTGGATCTTTTTGCATTTTATTGTAATCATCTAGATATCGTTTTGCTAATTGAATTGCAATTTTTTTATTTTTTACGTACTCTAATGATGGTTTCCAAAAAGGTGCTCCTTCATTGCCAATCTCATCAGCCATTGAACTAGCAAAATTAGAAATAGTATCTTCTTCATCTCCATGAGATAATAATCTAGAACCAATATCGCTAAGGATAGTGCTTAATTTTGTGTTAGGTTCTGAAGTTTTTAACACTTGATTATTAAATTGATCTTTTGTGTCATCTTTTCTTAAAATTAATTTTTTGTTTGGATCACTTAAAAAAGATTGTATCGAAGGTGCTCGATCAACAGCTGGAGCATCTTCTTCGTCGTCGTATTCTGACATAATAGAATTAATTAAAGGTAACACTTGATCCACTCTCTCATCAAAGTGTTTTAGAGTAAACTTATCTTTAAGTGTGTTCTTAGTTTCGTCGTCAATTTCAGCAATTGTGCTAGGTTGGAAATTTGCTTTAACTGATTCATAATTTTTTTGTTTGGAAAGTCCTTTAACATACTTTCTCATTGTTTCTAATTTCATTTTGGCTTTTTCAATAATGTCACCTGCTGAATCATTCAATTGATCTTTGGTAGCAACATATCTAGAAAACGAATTAAGTTGAGCAATCTGTTCGCTCATTTTAATGATATGTTCGCCAAATTCATCGTGTGGTAATCCACCGTTGGCCACGTGTCGTTGCATAGCTCTTGCACCAGCTAAATGAACCACTGGATACTTAAATCTCTCACCATCTGCGTTTTCAATATATAATGAATTAATGTGTCTTGTTCTAGCACCTGGCATTTCAGATTCAACTGGTTTAGAATGTCTCACGATCAATCTAGTTTTATCTAAATTTTCATATGAACTTTTCTTTGTGCCTGTTAAACTTTCTGCTACTGTTGCCTTTTCAAGACCTGCTAGTTTTGTAATTCTGTTTAATTCTTCTGACATACCGTCAGTATTTAGCGTATTGTTGTTGTTTGCTAGATTCTTAAAATCCTGTTGTGATAGGTTAGGCTTAGTAATATCACGCACATCAAAGCCTATTTGATGCTCAACTGCAAAGTCTTTAAGTTCTTTTAGGAAAGAATACCAGTTGGTTTTGTTTTCGTCTTCTAATTTTTCCACTAATCCTTTGTTATAGAACACTTTCATAGTTTCACCATCGGCTAAACTGATACTAACTCGACCAAATTCGTCTGAATTTTCACTGAATTCAAAGTCAAAAAACACAGCATCTCCAGGATTAGCAGTTACACCGCCCATACTGTCGCCCAATTGAATGTTGGCAAACTTGCTTCGTACTTTATTGAATAGGTCGTTTGACGTTTTTGCTGAAATCATACTGTATTTATTAAGAACCTAGGTTGGCAAATATAGGCATTGGGGCAGTCCATTCGGTGGTTCTGTCAGTCCAACGTTCGAATATTTTGGGGTCAAAATCCGCTAATACTTTCATCATTCTAGTAGCCAGTAGCATAGCAGATACAAGGTCATCGTGCTCGCCTGGTTTACCCTTGTAGGACACTCCTGTGGCCACGAAGTTTTTAAGTTCCGATATCAAAGGTTTAGAGTTTATTTCTAATTTGTTATTTTCAACTAACTCTTTAAATTTAGCACAAGCATCTATTTTGTGTTTGGCAGTGGTATTAAATCCTCTTCTAAACTTACGTCTGTGTCCTTTTCGTATGGGCTCAGATAGGAACATACCTCGAATGTTTTCTTCTCCTATATCCATTACTCTCATTAAAGCCGCTTCTCCCAGTGTGTTGTTTTCCATAGAATAGAATATGCTAGGAGATGCTGTGGAATCCTGTTCCATTATGGTGTCGTGAATATATTTGTTAATTTCTTGTAGTATTCTTATTTGATGATTGGCAGGTGTGGTGTTATGATGCCATTCTGCTACCTGTTTGAATGTGGGTAACTCAACAACCTGTATAGCAGAGTAGTCTCCTCCTGTTCCAATTGACGGATCCAGTGCCACCATATAGGTGTGTTTAGGTTTGGGTTTAGAATACCAACGTACCTGTCCCATATTCCATATAGGATCTATACCTTCCATTTCTACCAATCGTATGCTTGAAATTAATGTTTCGTCAAAGATTAAGAATTCACATTCATGCTCTCGACGGAATCGTTCTTCACCGATTCTGGATTTCTCAGCCGCGGCCCATGCTTCATCTCGATCAGGGTGTTCTGACCAGTGTGCTTTCATAGCATAGAAACCATTAGTTCCTACCACATTGTCATTGCCATAATCATCATATCGTTTGAGTGCTTCTTTCCAAATAAGTGCGAACTGATCTTCATCTGAGTTTGGTGTAGAAGTAATCAAACATTTTCCTCCTGTGGACAGTGTAGGAGACAGTGAAGTCCAAAATTCTTTGGCCTTTTCAGGCGGTTGAACGAATGCAAACTCATCGCAGTAGATCATTGTTAAGGACATACCTCGTCCTGTGTTTTCTGTTGTGGTGGTTGCCATGATTTTGGAACCATTATCAAATTCTATAGAGTTTCTGTTGTACTGTGTTACTCCTGCTTTGATCCAAGATGGCAACATCTCATAACCATAACGCACTCGAGACATAATGTCTGATGCTCCTTGATATTTGTGTGCCGCAATTAGGATCTGTGAATCTGGTCTAAACATTGCATACCATATAAGGTATCCTGCCGCACAGGTGGTCTTGCCTGTCTGACGTGGTAGCATCGCGATACTGAATCTGTGATTGTTATAACTTTCGATCAGTCTTTCTTGATAGGGAAACGGGTTGAAAGCCATAGACCCTTTGACTGGATGCTGTATCTTGATAAAATTTTTCATGAAGTACAGGGGTCCTGTTTTAGGATCCATGCATTGTTCCAATTGAAGTACCTGCTCGTGAGTATACTTGTGTTTCTTATTGGCTTTTTTTACCTGTTCTGAATCTAAACTTACGTATGCCATAATTTTACAGTATTTAAGTAAAAACTATTACTTGATTTTAAAAGTATTTGTTACATTAGTCCACTTAATTGGACCAAACTCGTCTACGTGTCCTATCTCCAATGAGTGTATGATACCTTCTATATAATCATTCCAATAGTCTACGAATGTTTTCATTCTGGGATATTTAGGTGGTACGTCCAACGTTTGCCACCAAAATTCATTGAGTACATTGGAATAGTCTGGCATCTTGTAGATAATCTTTATCGATGTTAATCGTAATCCATCAGAATATTCTCCAAAGAATCTCATAAAAATATTTAGTGATTGTTGGTAAAAAAAATTATGCTACTGTAATTGAAGAAGCCGCAACTACTGTTGAACCACTGATATCAACTAAATTTGGTCCTACTGTAGATCCGTCGTCAACGGAATCACCGATTCTTCTCAATTGAACTTGTAATTCAGAAGCACTGTTTTGGCTTTTATCTAAAACCATGTGAATCTTTCCTGAAGCATCGTTAGTGATAAAGTATGCTTGAGGATTGAATTCTTTAATAATTTGTTCTACAGTTTCGTTAACAGCATCATCTTCTGCTCGTAAATCAACTGCTACGGTGTCACCTTTTTTGATTGTGAAAAGATAAACGTTACAGTTAGGACTATACATTGTGCCTACTGTTGCTTGTAAACCTGTTTCTCTAGTAACTGTTGCCATATGTCTTATTTACCTTTCTCAACTGCTTTAGCAATGTCGTGTGCTTTTGTGATTGTGCTCTTTTCTAATGGTGGAGTATCACCAGTAGATTTCATTGCTTGTGCCATACCGATCGCATAAGGATTTTTTGCCTTGGACGCTTCTGTTTGATATGCTTGTTTGAAACTTTCGTACTGTGCTCTTAGAGAGTTTGATAATTCTTCTTCTGACAATTCATTTTCGCCAATAGCCATTGGGTTATCACCACCCGCCGCTTTAACATAAGCACCTTTGGCTCTGTGTAAATCATCACTGCCTTTGTTTGTGATTGCGTCGATACCTTTTACAGATGTATTAGGTTCATTAGCATATGTTTCTTCTGCTTTACCGCAATTCTCACAGTCACAATCTGCACCGCAGTTGCCACCACAAGAACAATTGTCATCACATCCACAGCCTTCTTGTTCTGCTGGGTTGATCATTTTGTCATCCACAGGTTTTGGTTCAATACCTGCCAGTTTTAAAATTTGCATTAACACGCTCGCTTCTTGAGGAGTTTCAGCAGTCATTGTGATTGCTTCTTGTACTGTTTCTTTTTTCATTTCTTTATCCTTTGCCGCTTTTGCCATTGGTTCTGTTTTATCGCCGTCTTTGTCTAGATCTAAAAAGTCTGGTTTTGCTTCTTGTACAGACTCTTGACTCATACCTAATTCTTTTTCTAATTTTTCAATTTCTTCTTCTGTGTCTTCTGGATTACCATCCCCTTGACCAGCCATTTGAGCATTATACTTTGCTTTTAAATCTTTTAATCGTGCGTGTAGTCTTGCTTTTTCGGCTTTGTCCGTGGCAATTCTTTTAAACTCGGCTTCTGCTACTGATTCTTCGTACTCGTCTGGATCTGGTATGCTGGAAGTTTTTGAAAAGTCTCCTGCCTTTTTGGCCTGTTCCACTCGATCATAGAAGAAATCTATCAATCCTTCTTCACCTTTCTCCACCGCTGTCATCAGCATATAAGTAAAATCTTCTTCAACACCGTCCAAATGATTGAAGCGGTTCATGAAATCTATTTCTGTTTGACCATATTTTTTTAATTTTTCTTCGCCTTTTTTCTCATCGGTGGAAATGATATGACTGTGATCGATTATCAGTTCCATCAGTTTAGGTCCATATCGTTTCATCATCTTGTCAAAATATGCAACTCTTGGATCGGAACTGTATTTGAGAGAGGATGCAGTTCTCTGTTTGTCGTCTAATTCTGCTACTGGCTGTTCTGACTCGCTGAATTTCTCACCACTGAACGGATCTATGCCTTTGGCTCTGAGTGCATTGCCGATCTCTTCGACTTCGGCCTTCATTGATGGGAATATAGCATTCAACTCGTCATAGGCCTTGCCTTCTGGATCCTGCCTGCTGTATCCATCCAACTCTGTATCACCTGTTTCCATGTGTGCTTTGAAAATTCCTTCGGCATAGTTGTAGACATCTCTGGTTTTCATCTTGCTGTATTTCTCGTGCCATTTTTTGAATGCCTCAATCTGTTGAGTTGTGATTGTTGCCTCTGTGACTGGCTGTTCAAATTCTCTCAATTTGTTTAGGATGTCGATCATTTCCATAAATTATTTTCCTTTTGCTGGATGTGGGTTACCTTTGACAGGTCCTTTGTGTGCCGCTTTGACCGGAGAAGCAGAACCTTTTTCTTCTTTAGGCTGAATGTCTTGAGTTTTGTTGTCTGTGCCTTTTTCGATCTCGTATTTTTCTTGTTTAGCTTTTAATAATTCTTTTAATAGACTTTGGTTTGCTTTGTCACCATACACTTCGTCTGCTTTTACTTTTGGTGCGTCTTTGTATTCAACGTCTTGTAATTTTGCTTTGAATTCTGAAGTGGGTTTTGCTTTCATTTCTTCTTGATAATCTTCTGTAGGCTCGCCTGGCTTTCTTACAACGATTTGATTTACAGGCACGTTCATGTAGTCAGCCACATAAGAACGCATTTCAAATGTAGATGCTGGATAGTTAGTTACAGCATCAAATATTGTGACAGAAGTATTTTTTAAACCTGGAAAATCTAATGGAGTTTCTTGTATTGGTGTTTTTTTGCCTTTAGAAAGACTCTTAACATCGTACTTTTTCAACGCTGTTTCCATTCTCGCACCAAAATCGTCAGATATGTCACCAGCAACTTTAATTTTATACTGGTACTCTTTAGTGCTTTCTGTTAAATATTGCTTAAAATTACTCATATACAGCATTATTTAGTCTTTTTTCATTAGTTTCTTCATTAACTCGTTACGATCACTGATGATAGTGCCTTCGCTTTCTATAGGACTACCTGTGTCGTCCACACCGTCTTTGTCTAATTTTAACTTCTTAAGTTGCAGTTCGACCATCTTTAATTTATTCGAAATCTTGTTGTTTTTAGCATCTATAGCATTACGCAACATGGTAGAAGCCACTTCAAATATACGTCCGGAATAGCGTGAGTCTACATTCATACCTAGATCCATTAGATTTTTATAGGATTCTTCTGCTTCTACAGCCAGTTTATCCAATTCTAAATCACTCAGTTCTCCTAGCCCTTTAACCTGTGGCAATGCGGCCGCAATCTTGTCAAATTCTGCATAGGTTTTTTCCAATGCTTTGGCAGTTTTAGGATCTACATTTTTAGGGATATGTCTATCACTGTCTTTGTCTTCTCGTGCTTTTTCTTTGGCATCCACTTTTTTAAATGCATCTTTGACATTTGGTAAATTGAGTATGTCTTCTAGTTTCTTAGTCATCTAGGTATTTACTTGCGTTTACCTTGGTGGAATAATTGTTCTTCACTGAGCACTCTGAATGTGATTCTATTCTGTCGAGCATATGCATTTGCGGCTTCCCATTTGGCGTGATTGATAACCACCTGTGTTTTCTTAGCAATACTTTTACCAGCATCACGCATATTGGTTTGACTCATTGGTTTAACTTCAACCAGTTCAGCGTGTTTACGACCGTCTTTGTCCACATACACTATAAAAAAGTCTGGCACATAGATAGTGTATTTGCCTGTGATAGGATGACGATATGGAATTTTAATTGACTCAGAAGCCCACTGATACACATTTGGATGTTCATCACACAGTCGCATAAAAGAGTGTTCCCAACTGCTTCTATAGGTAGGAGTTTTTAATCCCACATATTTGGCAGGATTCTTCATAGTAAATTTACCGTGTGCAAATTTCATTGTAACTATGCTTTAATATTTCTAGAAACTAGATCTTTGGTTTGTCTGTCGTTTTTTACACCTAATCTACTAGATTTATATCTGTTAGAATTTAGTATTAATGTTAATAACTCATTGAGTTGAGCAAGTTCGGTTTTCTTTAAAATATCTAATATTTGTGTCACAGGCACACCATCTATTTTAGCCTGTTTTAATATTACATAAGAAATTTCTTCAGCAGGTTGTCTATCGAAATTTCTTTTTACAAAAAATCCCACAGTAGCATCATAATCATTGGCATTAAACTCAAATGGTTCTACATACTGATTTTGTGTAAGATTGTCTATAGTTTTTTTTAAAGTGTCTTTATCTTTTTGAGGAAGATTTGTATAAAACTCAGCCATGTTATAATGATGCCTTTTCTGCGTTTAAGTTAACTTGATTATTTGCTCTATTGATATACAAATATCCATCACTTACTAATTTAGTTGTGTCTGTTAGTGCTCTGCTTCTATAGATATTTTTAATAGAATTATCTGATGCATTATATTCTATTTCACTTTCATTAATACTAAGACCTTTTCTCGACCCTACCACTTTATAATAGATACTGGCCGCTACTCGGTCTTTTGCTACTTCGTTATTTTGAATCAAATTAAACGATTCTGTAGGTGACAAATATTTTTGTGTATCTAGTATTGGATTAGTAATAATTTTATTATTTGTAGTTGTTTGATCTAATTTATTTGCACCAACTAATCCAGCAACAGCGGCAGTTCCGGCTAATGCCGCCATATAATAATTGCCAGCTGGCGCGGCTATAATTGTGCCTGCCTGTTTGCCAATATCTATAACACCTTCTTTAACTATTCCTTTTAATTCTTCTTTGACTGCTTCTTTTGCTTTAATCTTTTTAGCGTTATTATAAGTATTAATTGCACCAACCACAGCACCAAAATAATCTCCTCGATCTGCATTTTCTATAACTGAGCCAATGCCATCTACAATACCACCAGGACCAAAAATACTCGTAGTTCCTCGACCTAATACACTCAATGGAGATGGTTCTAAATCATAATGCAAAGTTGCAAATCCTTCCATATTGTTTTTTCTAACTAAACCAGTACCGTATAGAACCGTTTCATAAAATATTTGCATAGTATTTGTCATTAATCCTTGACCGTCTGTTTGATCTAATGTGTCGTGACTAAAAGATCCAATAATTGGATTAACTAATGTAAATCTTGTAAATCTTTTTTTATGAAGAGCAAAAATTTCAATTGCTTTTAACAGTGGTTTTTTTCTAACGTTAGCATTGTCCATACCAAACTGAGTTGCAACTCTATCTGATCTATACATATCGTCTTTTGTAAACCCATTAGGACCGCCCACATTGCTTACACTGATCGAATCTGCAATATGATATTCATAATAAGATTTCCAAAAAGCATTCACAGTGTCTGCTTGGTCATCATGGAATGTTATTGTAACTGGATTATATTTTATTCTAGTTCCAACATATACTTTTTTATTATATTGAAGTTTTTCTTCTAAGTTCATATCATACCTAGGTAACTCGCAACTCTTAACGAGCATATTAAGTTCTAATTGTTCGTTTGTAGTAAATGGCCTTGCTGGCACTGTATTATCTATAGTGAATACAACGTGAAATAACCATTTTTGTTTGGGAGCAAGTTTATGGTTGTCGTCTAGATATAAACGACTCGCATGACGAAAATCTTTCATTCCTGGAAGACCGTTTGAGAAGCCTGATAAAAAATTATTAATACTTGGCATAGTGTTATTTATAGCCACAAAAAAAGCGTCTTATAATGACGCTTCTTTTGTTTTAAATGCTATTTAAAATTATATACCACCACCTGTGCTCAATGAGCCGATAGTTCTTGTTAATTGTGTGCCAATTCCGGTGCCTTGTGGAGTTTGTACTGCATTGTCATATCTTACTGTTAATGTGATTGTTACTGGATCGCTTGTGCCGTATGCCAATGTGTTGTAGTTCACTGCCTGTACAAATGAGCCATAAAGTTCCCAAGTTTCTAGTACGCCTGGCGCTGTTGCACCGTTACCACCATCAAGCATTTCAATTCTTGTGGTGAATTTGTAGTCAATGCCTGAAGCCGCTGAAGACTGTTCAAAGAAGTCAAACTGTTTCTGAACTTGTTCACCAACCAATTTAGATACTGCGTTGTTAACATCATCTCTAAGAGTGATTGAGATTGATTCCCAAGTGTGTTTACCAGCAAGTCTGACTCTTGAGTTGTAAACATCTAGTGTTACTTCATCGAATGTTAAATTTGGTCTTGAAACGTCAACTACTTGTTTAGTTAATTCTGATCTCGGTGTAGATACACCAAAGTTTTCAAGAACTACTCTAAATCTATATTGTAGTTTTGGCATCAACAAACCTTGTGATGCTGAACTTTGATCGTTTGCTAAAGGTACTGTAAATTTACTTAATGTTGATATTGCCATGTGTTATGCTCCTAGTTTCGCTATTTCGCCTGTGTTTTTAATTCTCAAAGGTATGTAGATAAATTCCACAGATTTCACAGGTTCAATCGCTATGTCTACATACAGTTCATTTCTATCGATTCTAGCCGCAGTGTTGTTTGTTTCGTCACACACAACTAAGAAGTCATACAGTGCTCTTTGTCCAACTAGTTCTAATAAGAAACTGTCAATTGCTCCTTTGATTTCATTTCGAGTTAACTGATCGTTTGGCTCAAATATAAAAGGTTTAGCAATTTTGTCTAGTTGTGTTCTTAGATACACTGTTAATCTTGCCACGTTAATTCTGTCCAGTGCTGAACTGCCCGTTGCTTTGGTTAAGTTACCGAAGTTAACAATACCAGTGCCTGAGAAGAATGTAAGTGGGTTAACTTTAACTTCGTGCATACTGTCTCTCACAGATTCACTCAATGAAACTGTTTGGAATTCACCACTTGCAGAGTCAATGTATCCAACTGCTGTTGCGTTGTCTACTAATCCTCTTCTTGTACCTGCTGGAGCAAACCAAGGGTATCCAACGTTGTCATTGTTTGCTAGTGTTCTTAGCATCATATGACTTGCTGGAACCACAATGTTGCTACCTGTGTTGTCAGTAGTTCTTCCTGATGGATAAAACACTCCTAAGTATTCGCTTGAAGTTACCAATCCGTTTTCGCCGTTGTCGTCTGCACCTGCTGAGTTGTTCGCCCAGTTAGTGATTGCAGTTGCTGAACTAGCCAATCTCATTGGTGTATCACCTATTACAAATGATGTATAATTTCTATCAGCATTTAGATTAACCATTTCTGAGATAACTTCAGTATATCCTGGACAAGAAATTAGATTAAATCCTCGTTGATCTTCTCTAATCGCTTGGTTTGTGTTAATTTCTGATTTAAGTTGAGCAACAATTACTTTTCTCACTGCTTTTCTACCAAATGTGCCTGAGCCATTTGCATTGTTAGCAGATTTTGTTGTCCATCTGTCTGAGAAGTATGCCGCAACTGATTCATTAGAATATCTAATGTTACCTTTGCCTGAACTACCTGAACCTGGATAAGTTGTTGTGTTAATGTAGTCTGCTTTGTATTCTTTCACATTGTAACCAGATCTTCTTGTGTTGTACAATAAGATACCTTTTGGATACAATGCTGGATCTGGAGCATCTGGATCTAAGAAGTTATCACTTAATAAATCTTTAATACTTGCCGCAGTACCAACTCCTCCTTCACTGCTGGAATCAGTTCTGCCAGACGCTTTATTATATCTAGCATCAGCAAACACAACACCATTTTCTGTAGTTTGGTCAGTTGTATCAACTGCCGCAAAATCTGCACCGTCAGCTAATGATGTGTCGTATCTGTAAATTTTTGGAAAGTTTTCTAAATCACTTGTATCAATCCATAAGTCACCGTTTACTAGTGCAGTACCGTCTGACTGAGTAGTAGGTTTAGTTGCTGAGAATTGAGGGCCATTAGGATCTGAAGTAGTTAATGCTGAACCATTGAAACTACCATTTTGGTAACCTACCCAAGTAGTACCATTATGAACCATAATATCTGCTTCTAAATTTGTGTCATACCAAAGTGTTCCATTTGCTGGGTTTGTAGTAGGAGCAGTTATTGAAGCAGTGTAAGATAATCTCTTCCAGTTAGAAGCAACCACAGATGCAAACTGTTGAGTTGAGTCTTCTGTAGCACCCGCTGGAGCATCATACAAGTTGTCTACCAGTGTAGCAGAGTTCTCTGTGTATGTTCCGTATGAGTGAGCATTGGTTGCACCAAAACCCGCATCATCTAATGGAGTTCCTGTAACGTTTGACATTCTGATTTCACCACCTAGTGCGTGTGTAATTCTAATTGCACCAGTTGATAATACTTCTGCAGAAACATTAGTTAAACCTGCCGCCGAAATTGCCGCAACAAAGTCATTCGCCGCTGTACCATTTACTGTTGCTAGTACCGGAGTTGACATAGTGCCACTTGTTTTTACTGATTCTGAAATATAAAATGTGTTACCATTTGTGAATGTTGGAGCAGTGTCGTTTGATGTGACAACTGTTTTTCCACCTTCGTATCTAAAAAGTTGGAAGTCAGCCGCTTTATCTGTAGCATCAAAAGCACCAAGTATACTTTGTTCAGTTATGTTATACTGAGTATAAAGTGTTCCTACTGCAATTCCTGATCCACCGTTAGTTGGATCAATACCATAAATTGCTGAATGATTATTTGCATAGAAAGGAGCGTCTACTACACTCCAAGCTTCTGTGGATGAGTTGTAAAGTTTTACTGCTATATCTGCACCAGCATTTGGAGTAGTTGTTTTAAACCAAACTGATCCAGTCGCCGCATTGTCTTCAGCAGTTTTCCACTCTGGTCTGTTGATGTGTGAAGACTGTTGGAATTTTGCACCAGCACCAATTGCTGATTTCCAATCATCACTGCCTACCTGTACCCAAGTATTTGAAGCTGTTTTATAATAAATTTTGTTTGTTACGTGAGTAGTGTTAATTGCATAATCACCTAATACTCCGATTGAAGTTAATGGAGCACCTGTCGATAAACCACCAACTAAATCATCTGTTGATGTAATATAGATTGGATCGACTGTTGTGAATGCTTGATCTGTTCTTGACCACTCAAAAATACCTGGAACTGTTGAACTTAAATCAAACCAGTATGAGCCATTTGTAGGAGATGCTGTTGGAGCAGTTGCACTACCAGTTAATTGTCCTAAGTCCACATTCGCTCTTAATACGAACGCTCTGTTAGCAATACCTAAGAACGAGTAAGCCGCTTGTAGGCCGTATTCGTTTAACTCATATCCATTTAATGAATTGCCTGATGAATCTGTATAAAATTTTGGATCTCCAAAAGTTTCTGTTAATTCTCTTTGTGAAGATATCAGATAAACTGAGTTTGCATTTGCAGATCTTGTACCTGCCGCAATGCCTGTTCCTGAACCGTTGTATTTGTTACTTGCTGTAGCAACAATTAACAATGGAGTTGTTCCTGCATCTGCTGGAACATAGAAACTCTCATTTATTACTGTAACTTCAACGCCTGGTGATGTTAGTGCCATTTAAATTCTCCTTACAAATTTGTAGTACTAGACTTATTTATAGCATTTTAAGGTTTTTGCGTCATTATCTCGACTTTTTCTGGTGCCTATATAGGGTACGTAAATAGTGTTATGCAAAGACCCTTATGCACAGTCTGTAATCAAAAACCCAGAGCCTATGGCTATAAAAAAGGAGACAAGATCTATTGGCGTAGTAAATGTGACACCTGCATTAGAAAAGAAAAAAATTTAAAAACAGGTGGTGCACCTAGATGGTTTTTGTCTGGCTATCGTAAAAAACCTCGCTGTGAATTGTGTGGATTTAAAGCAGTACAAGACAATCAAATGGACGTGTATCACGTGGATGGCAATAAAAATAACGTCAGCAGTTATAACTTAAAAACCATATGTGCCAATTGCCAGCGTTTAAAAAGCACTCAAGATTTGGGTTGGTCTATTGGTGATCTTGAAGTAGATGACTAATCATACTGTCCACACTGGTGTATAATTCTTGTAGAGTGCCGTTATTGTTAATTTCGTAATCAAATTTACAGCCAATCCAATCCCACTCTGATTGATGAGCGCCAGACGCCTGCATTTCTTCTCTGCTGGGTATTTCTCCTCGCTTAACCAGCACTATTTTTCCACCCTGTTTTCTAATGGTGTTTATTTCATTCACAAATCGTGTGTCACTGATCACAGTGTTTTCTCCACGATATCTTGCTACCAAACTGTCTACCCATATAGAATCTAACATATTTTCTCTGCATACTTCAGTGCCAAAATATTGCAGGATCCATCGAGGAGTAATTTCTTTGCCAAACTTTTCTGACCAAAAACGATCTGGCTGTTCTCTCCATTCTCGAGACTCTTTGCTATGACCTTCTAACAGTGCTCTATCCCAACCAAATATATTTGCTGTGGCATCTTTGAGACTCTTGGCAAAAGAATCTCTTTTAAAATTGTGTTGTTTAACCAATTGTTCTGCAACTGTGTCTTTGCCAGATCCAATCAACCCTACTAATCCTATAAGCATAGAATTATACTACAAGGTTTTTAATCTTTTTGCAATCTCTCTTTTGACTTTTTTTGTGGTTAATAGTAAATGTTCACGCATTTCTTTTTTGTGTGCTACATTAACCATATTTTCCAATGAAGTGACGAAGTCTTCTAACTCTTCTAGGGTAAGATCTTTAATTTTTTTCGTGCCTGTGTTTGCCATAATCAAAATTATTTAATATCTTCTTATAAAAAATAATAAGGCAATAAAAAGGATTAACCAATAATAAAACTGTATGGATTGCCACCATCAATATAGGTAGTAATTTCTTGATCTAATTTTTCCATTTCCATTTGACCTTGCTGTTTAAGTGCATCGCCATTTAGACTGGTTCCACCTTGTGGTCCAGCAATAGTACCAAATTTACCTCGAGCTTCTCCTAGTATGGTTTTACATACTGCTAGAGTGTAATCTCTAATCCATGGTTTAGAATAGATATCTCTCAACAGATTGATGTCTGGTCTATAATTATTAGTGTGTAATAACACTCTCTCAGAGTCGATTCGAGGACGCTGAGTGATTGTTAATGTGTGAGTCACGTGATCAAAATGAAACTGAATAAATGATCCAAACATCTTACCTACTAATTCTTGATAAGAAGCAAAAGCAAAATATGTGGCAAGTCCACCTGCCGCACCTGCTCTCAATAGATAGGTATTAGTATAAGCAAGGTTGAATGGTTCAAACAGTGTACCACCTTGACCGTCACTTCTAGATCCCACTGTGGCTCTGCCTATTTCTTTTACATTTATAATTTCATTTGGTAGAATGTATTTGTTTTGATCTTTCACAAGATCTAAAAAAGCATAACTTTCTTCCACTGAATTGTTTGATCGTTGACGGAATCTGTTAATAGCTCTTTCCAGTGCTATTTGATAGTGTTTAGGGTCTAATTCCACGTCAATCATGCCATCTCCTAGCATTGCTTTAACGTAATCAAATACTTCTTGTTGTGCGGTTTGTAACTCTGACATAGCAATATTTATCGTAAAGACATATTCAATAAATATGACTATATGCCAAGATTGTCACTTTACAAGCCAGAAAAAGGCAACGATTATAAGTTCTTTGATCGCACTATAAACGAGATGTTTACAGTGGGAGGAACCGATATATTCCTACACAAATACATAGGACCCTATGATCAAGGTGCTACTAACAAAGACGGTGATGCATCGCCTACACAGCCAAATTACAGTGGCACTGAAACCAATGAAAGAACCATACAAGATCTGCTGTTTTTAGAGAACAGAGATAGAAAATATGACAATGATATCTACACAATTCGAGGCATTTACAACGTACAAGACACAGACTTTAACCTATCACAGTTTGGTATGTTCCTACAGAATGACACTATATTCTTAACTGTGCATCTAAATGATGTTGTGGAAAGAATTGGCAGAAAACCCATGAGTGGAGATGTGTTAGAATTCCCTCATTTAAAAGATGATTACAGTTTAGATGCTTCTATCCCTATAGCACTTAAAAGATTTTATGTGGTAGAAGACGTAAACAGAAGTTCTGAAGGATTTTCACAATCTTGGTGGCCACATTTATTAAGATTAAAATTAAAAACACTGGTTGATTCACAAGAATTCAGAGACATCCTAGGCGATGCCACAACATCAGGCAGTGTGGCAAGTTATATGAGTTCTTACAATAAAGAAAGAGAAATCAATGATGCCATACTAAATCAAGCAGAATTAGATGCTCCTAAATCAGGGTTCAATTATAAACAATTTTATGTTACTCCAATAGATGAGCGAGGCAATGTGAGAATAGATGGTGCAAACTCAGATGAATCGATTGCTTCTGACAAACCAATCAATGCTGTCATCGACACGCCAGCCAGCAGTCATTATGGATTCTACTACAATGGTGATGGTATTCCACCTAATGGTTATGTGGCAGGTGCTGGAACCAGTTTTCCTACGTCTAATGTCAACAAAGGTGATTACTATCTACGATTGGATTTCTTACCTAACAGATTATTCCGTTTCGATGGTACACGATGGATTAAGGTAGAAGATGCTGTGCGACTAACTACTACAAACAACAACACTAGAAATACATTTAAAACAGGATTTATTAACAACAGTAGCAGTGCTACAATCAACGGATTAACAGTGGAACAGAGACAATCACTCACAGATGCTCTAAAACCCAAGGCGGATAATTAATGCTTCATTTTTACGACGGACAGATAAGAAAATTTTTAACTCAATTTATGCGAGTGTTGAGTAACTTTTCTGTTGAACTAGGCAAAGGTGCTAATGGTCAAATTACACTGAGACAAGTGCCGGTGGTTTATGGAGATTTAACTCGTCAAGTGGCCAACATCATAAGAAACAACAGTGAAAACTTCCTACAATCTGCACCAAAGATTGCGTGTTATATCACAGGTTTGACCTATGATCGAGAGCGAATGCAGAATCCTTATTATGTAGAGAAACAACATCTTAAAGAAAGAAATTATAATGATGCCACTGGAGAGTATGACAACACGTTAGGAGCAGGTTACACTATAGAAAAAGTGATGCCATCTCCTTTTAGATTGAATGTGAAAGCAGACATCTATACCACGAACACAGATATGAAATTACAGATAATGGAACAGATTCTTTATCTATTCAATCCAGACTTTGAAATACAAAAATCAGACAACTATATCGATTGGACCAGTCTAAGTTATATAGAATTAGGTGATATCAGTTTTAGTTCTCGAACTATTCCAGTGGGTGCTGACACAGAAATAGATGTTGCTTCTGTGTCTTTTTCAATGCCTATATGGTTATCACCTCCAGTAAAAGTTTCAAAATTGGGCGTGATACAAAAAATTATTATGAGTATCTACGATGACGAGGGTGGTATTAACAAAGGATTAATAGACGGTACATTATTATCGAAATCTTATGTTACTCCAAATAATTATTCAGTTTTCTTGTCAGGCAATCAGTTGAGATTGTTGGGCAGTACAGGAATTAATGTAGGTTCTGGTGGCGATGGTTACTATACTGGAGCACACGCGGCGTCTAATCTTGATCCGTTTGAACAGTTTGGACAACCGATCAACTGGAATGCACTGTTAACACAGTATGGAAAAATCACTAATGGATTAAGTCAAGTTAAATTAACTCAAGAAAATGGCAATGAAGTGGTAGGCACAATTGCAATTTCTCCGTTGGATGAAACAATTCTTTTATTCACAATAGACACTGACACTATTCCGTCTAACAGTCCTCTAGAATCACCGGTGTACACTGCTGGTTTAGGCACTGTTAACAAAATTATCAATCCATTAACGTTTAATCCTGGAACACCCACAAATGGCACAAGATATCTTATAACCAACAATATAGGTGATGCTGATAACAGTGTAGATCCTAGTGCTTGGGGAGATCTTGTTGCTAGTACCAATGACATCATAGAATACAACAGTTCTACTGGCAAATGGTCTGTGATATGGGACGCTACTGATCCAGACAGCACACAATTATACATCACAAACTCCAATACTGGCATACAGTACAAATTCACCAACGGTGCTTGGGTAAAGAGCTATGAAGGCATTTATATTGGCGGTAAGTGGACAATTGTGCTATAATTAGATTATGCAAGACAATATTATATGTTCAGGAGCATTATTTTATGCTGTCAATACTAAACGTTTTCTATTCTTACAGAGAACTGATGGTAAAACTCGAGGTATGTGGGGACTAGCAGGTGGTCAAGCCAAATTTCAAGAATCAGCATTTGAAGGGTTGAAGAGAGAAATACAGGAAGAAGTAGGTACAACTCCCACATTCAAAAAAGTCATACCATTAGAGTTGTTCACGTCCAATGATCAAAAATTCTTTTTCAATACCTATGTGATTGCTGTGCAAGACGAATTCTTACCACAACTGAATCGAGAGCATTCGTCATATGCTTGGTGTGCTTTTGAATGCTGGCCTAAAAATCTACACGCAGGATTAAAGAATACTCTTAACAATAAGAGTATCAAAGGCAAATTACAGACCATACTAGACCTCATAGTATAATATTACCATATTATGGTAAATACCATATATGGCAAAATTAGGTGATCCCACAGATTTCAGTTATAGAGTAGCAGAAGTTACTAAGATAGTGGACGGTGACACTATCGATGTAATCATCGATTTGGGTTTTGATATTCTATATAAGAGTAGAGTGAGACTGTTTGGTATTGACACACCAGAATCTAGAACTTCTAACGCAGAAGAAAAAGTCAGAGGATTACTCAGCAAAAATTTCTTAAAAGAGCATTTGAAATCGTCAAAAAAGATTGTGATCAAAACGCACAAGGGTGAAGAAACAGGCAAATTCGGCCGTATTTTAGGCGAAATTTTTATTGATGGAGTCAACATCAATCAAAAGATGTGTGACGAAGGCTACGCTGTGGCCTATTATGGTCAAAATAAACAATTGGTTGAATCTGCACACGAAGCCAACAAGCAAAAATTAATTGCGGCTGGCATTCTCAAAAATTAAAAACTACATTTAATCTGTCCGCCAGGCACAG
>Ga0208542_1000478_pt1 | contig 18266 bp, 16 predicted proteins | sample DEB08_DNA_3_FD_185495 | JGI IMG/M metagenome (GOLD analysis project Ga0208542, IMG submission 185495) | Aqueous microbial communities from the Delaware River and Bay under freshwater to marine salinity gradient to study organic matter... | ecosystem: Environmental > Aquatic > Marine > Coastal ... | reverse complement strand
AAGTGAGTGCGTTCGTGTTCACTGATCGCGGCACGCCGCTGAACAAGCGCGCTTTTCATCGGCTGTGGGACAAGGTGCGCCAACGCGCTGGGGTGGTGGATGTGCAGTTTCACGATCTGAGGCGCTACCTGGCGTCCGAGATGCTAGAAGCAGGCGGGCGAATGGAGGATGTTAAAACGCAGTTGGGTCATGCTGACGTCAGGACGACGCAGCGCGCCTACGCTGTGGATAGCCTGTGGAAAGCTAAGCAGGTTTTGCAGGCTGTCCCCTCACCACTCGACTTGTCCACACGCTGGAGTGAGGGGCAAGGCTAGAGAAATCAAGCGAATATTGGTCGGGGCGAGAGGATTCGAACCTCCGACCCCCTCAACCCCATTGAGCCATTTTTTTAACTAAATGCTGCCCGCACCAGCACTATTCGCGGCGCAGAATTTTGGGCAGCTGATCATCGAAAACAACGTAGTTTCGCGTGCCCTCGCCGGCAGCGCGGGAGCCACCGTCGAAGTATTTAATGCCGGGGATGCCGATGGAGTTTAGGTATTCGGATGCTGCTTCCGGCCCAAACCCTTTATCTTCCACGAGATATTTATATAATGTTTTACCATTAACTGGTTGTGTTTCCTTGGAGTATGGGAACTCTTTTCCAGCGGCCTTGAACTTTTCTACAAGCCCATTCCTAACGCCCTGCCACTTCGCCTGAGCTTCATTTGTTAAATCTGCAACTGCCCTACGCACACTCTCAGGCTGCTCACTCAGCGGCGCATCCCAGTCCAGCATGTTAGCGATCTGCTCGTCGGGGAGGTCTACGTTGTAGAGGTGGCCGGTGTTACGCACTGATACTGCATTTCGCGCTTTCAAGTCCTGAAGTTTTTGCAATATCGGCGTGTAAACTTCGTCGCCGGTCGTTTCCAGTGCATCCTCCACGTATTTGATCGATTTATCCACGTCGCCAAGATTCGCCACCAGAAAATCATCTACCTCGGCGTCGCCAGTGCTGCCTATAATTTTATTATTTGCATACACTGGCTTTCCGTCCACGTCAAACGACGTCCCAAGAAACGAACGATACTCGCCCGCGACTTCCGGATTCTCCGCAAAATACAACCCATGCCCATAAGCCTGCGCGCCCTCTCCCGTTCCAATTTTGGACAGGTCGAAGGCGTCGAACTGGTGAGGTGACCCGTGGAAAACCGTCGCGCCTGCCACACTTGGGACAAACGGCAACGCGCCCAGCGCGCTCAGTGCGTAGTTGCCGAGCGTCCGCGTTTCTGGCTGGTTTGCGTACATCTGTGCGTCTGCTGCTAACCCGGCAGCGTCGCCAACAATCGGCGCGAAGGAGAGCAGCCCGAGCATGTCTTGAGTCGCTCCCGGCGTAGATCCGATAGGCGTCGACATCGGATTCGCCAGCAGCCCACCAGGCGCCATGACAGAGCCAGCCGGTGCTGAGTCGTAGAACCCCTGCAGCGGGTTCGCATCCACCAGCGGGCGGCGCCGGTCAAGCAGGCCGCTGACGATTTTGGTGCTGATGATGTCGTCGAGTAGGCTCATCGTGGTCTTGACTGCCTCCCCCAGTAATTTAAAAATTCAGGCGTCTTGTATCCCCGAGTCCACTGGTCTGCTTCCATGATGCTGTTGAACGGAATCGCGTTTCCTGTCCGCTTTGCATTCTCAAGCGCCATCCAAGGATCGTCGTACCGGACCATCTCGCCGTTGTTAAGTTGAATCACCATAGGAAACGCCCACGCCCGCCCGTCTTCATCCATCTCGGCTCTCATAAGGTGCGTTTGCAGCAGGCCGCCCTGAGTGGGGATCGAGTTTCCTGACTCTGGCGACAGAATCCGCTGGACGAATCTTTTTTCTTTATGGGCTGACAGCACATCTCCGAGCAGAGATGGCAAAGTCTCTGCGGGGGAAAGTAAACCTCTCATCAATATTTACCCCCTATCGCTGCGGCGCCACTACGCCGTACGCACTAAACGTCAGAGCGCTGGCTGTGCCAGATTGGATCCCGAGACTGTCGCCTGCCGCCAGCTCGATGCCGGCGTCTGCAAAGTTGACTGTCATTGAGTCATTCGCGGCGACGCTTTTCCCGTAGTAAAGCGCGTTCGTCGAGTCGAACGTCGTGCCGCCGACATCGTGGTGAAGCCTGAATGTGGCAGCGGTGCCGGTCACGTTAGCCACCACAAGCAGGTTCATCTGCGTCTTGATGGTGGCGGTAAATAACGTGGCCGTGGCTGTGTCGCCGGGTTGTGATTGCGCGAGCAGAGCGCCTGGGGCTAGGGGGGTCATGGTTGAAGCGCCATCGCCGCACCGCTGCTGCGGGCTGCGCTAAGTAGACCCTGACCAAAGGCTGGCGGCGCATTCAATAATCCGCGCGTCAGGTATCGCTGCGTCGGTCCCCACATTGCGCGCTGAGCCATCAAAGGCGTTCCCAGCCCAGCCGCAGCGCCTAATGCTGCGGCTGGCGTAATTGCACCGGACAAAAGCCCGAAAGTCATACCGCCGGCCCCGCCCTGGCCTAAAGCTCTGAGCGCAAGTTCTCGCTGAGCTGTTCCCGAGTTGGGAACATTATCAGCGACAAAACGTCGGCCAATTCGAGCAAGATCTGCCACCCGTTGATCTCCTTTGCCGTATTTCATAACGGCTGGCAGCCTGCGCTCCATTTCATTAAACAGCTTTTTGGGGCTTACCTTCCCGTCTGATGTCGCTTTTTCGATTGACTTCAGAACAGCATATCGCTGGTCAGTTTGAGCAAGTGCAGCTACATCTTCTGGGGTTGCAGATGACTCCCATGCCTCTTTGAGGGCGCCTCGATTCTTGTCCATGACTCTTGCGGCGGTTGTTGAGCCAGCCCCTTTCCCGCGATATGCGTCATCAACCTCGTCGCGCAGTGTCGCGTAGATTCCTTTGAAATCTCGCGCAGATATTTCCGAATTATTTTGGAAAAGATTGACTGCCTTACGAACGGCAGTTCGCGCTTTCGGCGACATGAAATCATTGAGCTGATCTTCAGCTTCGATGAGAGAGTTAAGCATGTCTTCAGTTTCGAGCTTCACCGAGTGACGACTCAGAATGTCGTCATAACTCTCACCCAACGCTTCTTTAGCTGAAGATAGGGCGGCAGGGCTTGCTTCAGTTGCATTATCTAGTCCCGCCCGACGAAACAACGCCGCAACCCAAGCTTCATGCTGCGCGGCTTTTGCTTTTGTGTTTTTGTCTCCGACCAGAGGTATGTAGTCGAGAACGCTATCGACAACCTCAAGAAACCTGCTGCCAGTTTTGTTTGCTGCGCTTGTTGGGATCCCCTCTCTCTCTGCTGTTCTCAAAAGGCCAGCGTTTTCGGCGGTGGGCGTTGCGCGTACTGGGCGCAATGCTCTGCCAACAGCATTTCCTAGCAACTGACCTCCAGCACCGCCACCGGCGCCGAGCGCCATGTTGGCTAGGCGGCTTTCACCTGTGACAACAGGTTGAGCAGCGCCGAGTACTCCTCCCAGTGCGGTGGCTCCCGCCATGGTGTTGACGCCAGGAATAGCCATCGTGGGCAAAGTCGCCGCAACATTTCCGGCAATGTTTCCAACCAAACCACCAGCAGTGGCGTTCAGTGGTGCATCAAGGCGTCGCGACTCATCAATCCTAGCTTGGAGCGCCTGCTGGTCACCGATGCCCAAGGCTTGCTGCGCGCCGCGGCCAAGGTTTGTAAATGCTTGGCCGACGCCAGCTAAAGCATTTTCAAAAAAAGAACCGGTAGGGTCGTAGGATTCTTTAGTTTGCGCGACAGGAGCTTGCTCCACTTGCGCTTTGACTTTAGCAAGAACCTCCTCTTCAGTTGCGCCCTCTGGTGCAGTGACTTTGTAGCGTTTGCCGTCAGGCCCAGTGATGAGATATCTAGGCATTCGCTTAATCCTCTAAGTATTCAATCTGCCAGTCTGATGCTTTTGTTTTCAGGCGTTCGCGTCGTTTTTGCAGCTGCTCTAGCAAAAGGTCAACTGCTTCAAGAGCAGCTTTATCAGATATTGATCGATCCTCCAGAGTTGTCTGCGCTTCGCGCAGCATTTGCTGTTCGTCCTTAGTAATTTCTCCTTGCCCTTTAAGCTGCGCGCGTGCCGCAAGCGAAAGAGTGCTGATGAGCTTTTTGCGCCTTGCCTCCGCATCTAAGGCGTCACTGCTCATAAACAAGTCCGGCCTGTATTGGTCGACCTTGCCGTATAGATCGGAAAACCCCGGCGCTTTCCTGAACTGCTCAATCTGCGTCTCAAGGTCGTCCATCGAATCAAATTGAGCCTGTACCGTTTGCTCCGCTTCGCCTCGACTTTTCCCTCTTTCTTGCCCATACGCAGATGCTTCAGCTTGCGCCTGCCTTAGATTCGGTTCAGCATCTGGGGATATCCCAATCGGAATTTCCGCAAGAGGAGCCCCTCCTGGGTCTGTCGGGTTAGGCAATACGCGACGGTTGCCAATATCCAACCACTGTTGGGCGCGTTTAAGGCGCAAATATGCTTGTCGATCTTCGGGGCTTAGGCTAAGCCAGTACTCAAATTCTCGAACAGCCGAGGGATCTTCAGATCCGCCAACCCCCGCATTGAAATTTTCTTCAGCAAGATCCTGCGCCCTTTCATCAAGGCTTTGCTTCCTTTCAGCAATCCCCTGCCCGTGCAGATAGTTATCCATCTGCGCCTGCATAAACGCCTGCGCTTGCTGCATTTCCATTTGCTTGCGCAACTGCTCTTCTCGGTAGGCACGCGCCTGTGCTGACGCCAGAAGACCCTGATTCACGCCCCGCCACGGATTGACTGGCCGGAAGCTCGGGCCAGAGTTCGCCAAGATCCCCTGACCGATTTGGAAGAGCGGGTTCGCTAGAAGGCCGTCACCCAGCTGATTCAGTCTGTTAGGCATTACTTAGCCTCCAAACAAGTTGTAAAGCTCAGACCCTGCGCCGAGCAGAGAAAGTGCGTTGCCCCAGAAGTCGCCGCTTCCCGAGTCGAACATTGGCTGCGTGGATGAGCCGGCTCCTCCGTAGTTCCCTTGGATAAGGGACCCGTACCGAGCCAGTGCATCGAACGGCGCTTGCTGCTCGAAAGCGAAGCGGGTCATGTCCGCATCTATCTGTCGCTGCGCTTGCTGGTCGTACATGTTGCCGAGGTTGAGCATCGCATTCGCGCCAAAGTACGGCAGCTGGTTCAGCATGTTTGCCTGGCTCAAAGCCCCCAGCTGTGCGTTCAAGTTCTGGCCGTAAGATTGGTTCCCGAACTGGCTTGCTGCTTGCGCGGCCGCCAGCTGGTTCGCCAGCGTGTTCTGCTGTGCGTTGAGCCCGAACATTGAGCCCAACTGCGCAGCCTGCATCTGCTGGTCTGCATTCGCCTGCTGCGTTGCCAGCTGGTTGTTCGCGCCGGCCTGCGCGGCTGACAAGCGATTCGCTGCAGTTTGCGCAGCCTGATCTTGGAAGAGATCTCCACCGGCAGTCGCCGCGCCGAGTCGTGCGTTGACGTTCGTGTTTTGGTTAGCCTGCTGCGCCGCCAATGCCTGCTGCGCTGCTGACAGTCCGGTGTTAGCTCCCAGCTGCTGCCCCTGCATCTGAAGATTCCCGAGCATGTTCGCGGACGACAGCCTATTCGCGAGCTGGTTGAAATAATTCTGACTTCCCAGCTCGGCTGCCGATTGCGTCGCGCCGAGGCGCGTCTGGGCATTCGCTAGCGCGCCCCGATACTGAGCGTCTGCGCCTGCTTGAGCGCCAGCCAATCGCGCATTAACATTCGCCTGCGCGTTTGCCAGACCTTGATTCCCAGCAGTCTGCGCCGCTTGAAGTCGAGCGTTGATGTTCTGGCTTGCATTCTGCAGGCCGAGCTGCCCACCTGCTTGTGCAGACGAAAGCTGGTTCTGCCGCTCCCTAGCGTAATTGTCACCGTAGATGCTGGTTGCAAGACGGCCGAGTGTGTCGCCGTAATTTTTCTGGGCTTCTCCAGACATCAAGGCTTGAAGGCCAGATCCATACCTTCCCGCTGACTCTGCTGCGCCGCCGATACCCGGCATCACATTGTTTCTAAACTCTTCAGAAACGCGAGACGCCGCGTCTCCGAACATCTGATTGATGTAAGGATTCTGATTCAACATTGCGCCAGACGCAGATTGCTGAAGGGCACCCATCGCCCAGCTCGGCACCGCATTCCCGCCACCAGTCTGAGCGATGTTCTGAAGCGCGCCCTGCGCCCATGACGGCGTTGTCTGTCCGACTCCACGACTCGCAATGTTGGCGAACTGCTGATTGGCATAACTCGGCGTAGTGTTGCCGACTCCCTGAGTGCCGAGCTGCTGAAACTGACTGTTCTGCCACGAATTGACGGGGTTGTAGGTGTTCCCCATCTGGCCGGAAAGAAAATTGGAAACCTGACCGGACGGCCCGTACGCCTGATTCTGCAGCCGGCCAAGCGTTCCCATCGCCTGCGTGTTCAGCCCCCCGCCGCCGCGGTAGGCGATGTTGCTCAGATTGCTGGTCGCAAATCCCGGCAGCTGTCCCATCCCGCCGGTCTGGGAAATGTTTGAAAAGGCGTTTTGCGCGTAGGAAGGGGCTGCGCTGATCCCCCCATTCTGAGCAGTGTTCTGAAAATAGTTCTGGGCGTAGCTTGGCAGTGCCATCTGCTGGCCGTACAGGCTCTCCAGACCCTGACTCGCCCAGCTTGGCATGCCTGTGCCTGAAGCGCCGGCAAGGTTGCCGAACAGGTTCTGCGCGTTGTTCGCAAACGACGGGTCTTGAGCAAGCCCCGAAAGCATGTTCGCACCCTGCTGGGTGAAATTTCCGAAGTCGGCAATCTGCTGCCCGGGGTAATATTGATAAGGCCCCTGGTTATATAGCGCGTCAGCCCTCGAAAACAAACTTTGCAGGTACGGCTGCTGCCCTGCCCACGGGGCCATGGTACTTGTGGTGGTGTATGACTCAGCCATCTTTAGCCCCTCTGAAACGGGTTGCCGAACAGGTTAAATGTGGGCACGCGCCCCCAGCCTGTCGGGAATTGAATTGATCTGTAAGGTGTCCCCTGCGAGCCAGAGCCCGGGAACGAGAAACTGGGAGCGGATAGCATTCCGCCTTGCTCTGGCTGTTCAGAAAACAAATCAGTCACAGTTCCGCCCAGGTCAGCAAGTGTCTTGGCTTTTTCTAGAGTGTCGTAAAATCCCGGGGGCGGCTGTGGTCCCATCAAAGATGGCGCGATGTCGCTGAGCGGGAGCGTGGTGTCGAGAGTGTTGGCGATCTGATCTAAGGTCGTCCCACCAAGCGCGCCGGGATTGACGAAGCCGCCACCGCTTGAGAGATCTGCCAAGGCAGTGAATGGGTTTAACGCTGGCGCTGCAGCTGCGGCGTAATTCGCTAGGTTCGGCGTGATTGCGTTTGCGAGCACGTCCGTCGGTCCAAGCGCGCCAGCGCCAACGCCTGAGCCTGTCGCAATTTGATTCGCGACAGACGTATCAAACAGCGCGTCTCCGGGCACGCTTGACACGTTCTCCAACCCACCCAACCCAAGCGAGCTGGCATCGGTGACAGGCAGGCCGACAGACTGAAGCGTGTTGAGCAGCCCGATGTCTCCGCCAAGGCCGGAGGTTCCAATGCCTGCAAGATTGCTGAGGTCTGGCGCAAGTTTGTTTAGCCCGACCCCGCCGAGATAGCCTGTGGCGGCTCCAAGCAACCCGTCAGTCAAGCCGCCTTTAACGCCTTTGCTGACCCCGCCTGCCACTGCTGCGCCGACCGGCCCAGCCACGATGCCGCCTGCGATGGCTGGTAACGCGCCAAGCGCTATTTTTTTAACAAACCCCAGCGCTTTGTCAAAGAACCCACCGCCACGAGTCTGTGTTTTACGCCCGTGTTCTCTTAAACCGTAATCATAGGCGTCCAGTTTTTGCTGGTCGGTTGCGTTCTCCCACGATGTTTTAATGTTTGGCGAACTCAGGTACTTCGACATTCCATTTTTGATGCTGTCGAAATACGCAATCTGTTCTTTTGATCTTTTATCACGAATTGGATCTGTGGTTGGGTCGAACACTCTAGTGACCTTGGTAAGACCCTCTTGCCGATATTCCGGTCTATCCCAACCGAAAAATTCAATGATGCTGCCGGGGTCCGCGTAATCCAAATCGCTTGGGTTTATGTGAAGACCCCTACCTGTTTGCGGATCAACCCAAGTGTTCTTCCCGAATTTCTTCATTCCGACCTTTTCAAAGGCTTCGAACGAATTCATCCCCCCTCGGTGCAAATCCACATACTGGTCGTACAGAGATTTTTCGGGGGTGGGCTCCGAAGCAGGGGCGGACTCGGCAGCTGGAGCGGCACTCAAAATAGAACTCAGATTTGGCAGAATCTGACGGGGAGGCGGCTGATAGCCAGGCGGTGGCTGCGGTCCAAGAGATTGAAGCGCAGGTGGCGCTGAGGCAGCCGGCGGCTGCGGCCCCATCACAGGCTGGTTCGCCAGAAACGGATTGATCGGCAGGCTGATCATGTTTCTTCCTCTGGCTGTTGCTCAGCTTGCAACCGCTGGATCTCGGCGATCAGCTGATTGATGCGAACCTGTTGGTCGTGGATGATCTGAAGCAGAATCTCAGGGTTCATATGAATTACCAAGTTGCTAGTGCTGAGCGTTTCCACGTATTCGTGGCTGTGCAAACGTAGATGTAGTTAGCGTCCCAGCAGATCTGACCGGCATCACCTGCCGCAGAGGCGGACGCGGGTGTCTGGGAGGTCCGGACACGGATGGCGTCTCCATTTATGTCGAGCTTCTCTGTGGGGGACGAGGTGCCCACGCCGAAATCACCAGTCTGTGCAACAACATAAGCATCACTACTACTTAAATAATGTTGTATATCTACAGTACCGGGCTGATATAGCGCAAATATAGCGGCAGCTGAAGCGTTAGAATTACGGAAAGCCCTTATATATTGATTGCTGGCACCATCGGAAGCGTAAGCATCGAGGTCAAGAGCAGGCCCGCCCGTGGCAGCAGTGTGCTGAAGCCGCGAAAAATTGGAGGTAAGATGCATCAACTCGGTGTAGGAAGTAGAGGTGGCTGTTTCGTTTAACCGGATAATTGGGTTATCCGTTTGCTGCAAATGGAGCAAGCGAACGGGACTCGAAACTCCGATACCGACATTACCAGCGCTGTCTATACGCATGCGCTCCGTATCGCCGGCTGTCGAAAACGCCATTTCGGCACCAGCCAAGTCTGTCGAAACCTTAAACAGTCCTGCGTCGTGATTCCATCGTAGGAATGCACCTACGTTGTCCGTTACTGCACCAAAATAAACGTTGGTGTTTTGCGCGTCTGGTGCGAGCAAAGAGATACCGCATGATCCGTTGTTTTCAACTACTAATTCATCAGCTCCTGTATTAGCTGAAACACTGCCAGCGGTACCATTGTGGATGTGGACATTACCGTCTGGTGACGTCGTGCCTACGCCGACGCTACCAGCTGAGTTTATGACAAACGGGGTGCTGTCTGGATTCGCAGAATCCTCTATAAGTAAGCTGTCACCCGACCCAGTGTTAGTAACCCTCAGGGCGGTCCCACTCGCGGCAGTGATGCTGCTTGCGGATGTGGCTGTGACGCCACCGTCCTTCAGCAGCACGCCATCCACCGTAACGCCTGCGGCAGCTGTAGCCTCGTTCACTGTGTCTACTTCAATCGTTGCACCGTCCGCAAACACAGCTCCGCCGTCTTTCAGCAATACACCATCCACAGTCACACCTGCGGCGGCTGTCTTCTCGTTGATGGTGTCTGTGCTCAGCGACGTCAGCGTCAGCGCACCGCCAGTGTCTGTGACTCCCATGACCTGAAACGTGTCATTAGTGGCGTCATAGGCCGCGACATAAATGCCGTTCGCTACAATTTGATTTGCAACTAAAGCAGTCTGCGCGTTTGACACCAGCGACTTTGCCGCCAGGCCATCCACAGCAAGCGTGGCTGCACCCGTGTTTGCTCTGTCAGCGATGAACATGAAAACATCGCCGGCCGCGTAGGCCGTGATCGTCTGCGACGCAGCCAGCGTGTAAGCATTTGACGTCCCCGCAGTCGTGTTAACGCCGCTGCGGTCTGACCATTCGCGCTTGAGGCGAGCCATGACCTCTCGAATCGTGTCGTTTATGGTCGAAGGCAGTTGGCCCTCTGGCGCACCGTCTGGCGGAGACGAGTTGTTGTTTGCTGCGGTGACGTCGTAGTCGCGGATTTCAGCCATCATCGGACTCCGTTGGGTTGGGCGGCAACCTTCACGCCGATTGCGTGATCAAAGCCGCCAGAAATATCGACGCGAAACCGGGCGTAACGCCCAGATGCGCGAGTGTTAAATTCGCCGATCGAATTGGCGGAAATTGTCGAGCCATACAAGGGCGCTGCGTTCAGCCTGTTGCGCGTGCCGACTCTGAGCGTCGTCGTTGCACTGGCGCCGTCCACCAACGGTCGCGCATTGGTCATTAGCAACATTCGAGTGTCTGGCGTTGACACCTCGGTCGTATCAATCTGCGCAGTCAAAGCCGCTCCCTCGAACGTCCCTGACTTGTGGTCAGTCTTGAAGCCAGACAGCTGGATAGCGCCCTGCTTCCAGATGTCAGCATCCAGCGAAAAAGGAATGTCATCGATAGAGCTGTACAAGTTGTCTAGCTCTTCCATCGTGTAGCCGTTCGACCGTCCTGTGAAAACCAGCTCGTTTGCAATTTCGCAATAACTGAAGTTCCCGGTCGTCCAGTCGTAAATCAGAATTTCATTCGGCGTCGTCTGCCCCGAGGTGCAATAGCTCCAGATGACTTTTGCGCGTGGAACGTCAACGGCTGCTGTGACTTTAAAATAAGCCTCTTTGTTAATTCGCGCATTTAGCCAGCGGTCTACTTTCCCGTCGCCAATTTTCTTGACTCCGCCGCCGACTTCATACTGATAGATGCCGTCCCACCCAAGAAACCAGACAACCTGGCCGAAACGCACACAGCTGCGCGGCGCTGGCGTGCCAATGCCTGCAGCCGTCTCGTTAATCTGAAACTGCAGCGGTGGGCCGATGTAAGCAAGCTCCACCACAGATCGCTCTTGCACAACCACGCCCACTGAGCCACCGAGGATGGCTTGCACGTTCCCGCCATCGCCTTCAAGAATTTGATAATCGCTCCCCGTCGCCAGTGACGGACCCCACGCGGTTTCGATGTTCTGGCCGCTCCAGAAAATTTTGTTCCCCGTTTTCGTTCCGCCCTCGTCAAGATTTCCCAGAACGATGAACGAGCGAACAACAGCGATATGCCTCGCCTTCGGCGGGCTGCCACCCAAGTCCGCGAACGTGCCGCCGTTGAAGTCTGCAATCTGCGGCGCGTCGCTATAGCTGGTGGCGATCACCTTTTCGCCCCATTTAACAAAGCGCCAATAGTCGGTGTCTGTCAGTGTGTAAGGCCCAGACGCGCCGGTCTTATCCGTCCAGACGTCAGTCGCGTCCTGCCAATAAAGTTTTGTCGCGTCGCCTGCAAACAGCTGCGGCGTCCCTGAAACATCAGCAGTCGTGAACGCCCCACGCGCGTCTCCCGTCAAGGCGGTGCTGGTGGTCGCAAGGTCATAAAAGGGCACGAAGCCGGTGTCATGCGGCGTGCAGTTCTTTGCTTGCGTCGAGCCGGGATTATTCAGAGGCGGCTGGTCTGGAAGCCACGGGCCAAACATCGCATCCAAGTTCATGGCGTCGGGACTCCCGTCCTCGCCGGACGCGGGCCGCGTCTGCGCCGCATGCCTTCTGCGTTCGCCTTGCCGACGGCCTCTCGATAGATGCCGCCCCACATGCCAGCTTTCTCCATGTCGTGGAGAAAGACGCCGACATACTTGAGCATGCCGTATATATAAATGTTTGGATGGTTCTCGCTCAGCGCGTTCGTGTCAGGATCTGAGCTGAAAGCGTCAAAGGCTTTGTAGTAGTGCACCAGCGCATCCGGGTTATCCGCAGGCGCTGGGGCGAAAACCAAGTTGTTGCCTTCAATCGTGTAGGCAAAAGGATCGCCACCACTTTCGTGGTAAGCCGCTGCGCTATAGAGCCTGTTCGGCGGCAGGTAGTCGAGATCCCACGGGGTCGTGGTTCGGTCGATGACGATACGGCGAACACCCAGACAGCCTGTCGGCAGCGCGACTGTTCGAGACGTCAGAGACAGCGTCGCCGTGGCTTCCATGTCGGGGATGCGCACATCGCTGCGGATGTCAGCTTCAGCCTGCTTCGTGAACGTACTCATATAGGAAGCGAGGTCGTTACGAATAGAAATGTTCGTCACGGCTGTCTTGATGTCGCCATAGTTCATAGCTTGAACTCCCCCGTTCGGAAGCGCTGGTAGTCGCGATCATTCAACTTGCGAGCGATGAACGCTTGGCGCTCCACCGGGTCTGCCTGGTAGTAGCTGACGCCGCGCGTTGCTTCGAACTCGCGCTTCCACTGCTGCATCACAATCAGGGGAATGCTGGCGACCGGCCAGAAATTTCCTTTCCGATTGAACTCTGTAGTCTGCAGCGCCTGATTCTGGTCAAGAATCGGCGAGACGTTCTGCGTGGTTTCCACCACCATCTCGACGTCGTCAGTGATGTTCGCCCAAGTCTGGGTGACGCCGTTATCGCTAATGAGAAGACGCTTTGACACGGCTGCGCTTCTCCAATTCTTTGACGAGTTCGACTTTCCCAGTGTTCAAGTGGAGGTCGAGATCAGTGACCACCACGGTCTCACCCGGGCGGAGCTTGACGGCCTGCCCTGCGACGTTCGTGCAGAAATATTTCCCAGTCGCGTGCTGCCCGTTCATTTCTTTGATGCGGATCTCATACGGCATAAAAAATTCCTAACAAAAAGGGCGCCAAAGCGCCCTTAAAAGAAAGGGGGCCGAAGCCCCCTTGAGTGGTGATGACTAGGCTGTCATCGCAGCAGTCGAGTCGATGTCAGCAATGACAAAGCTGGCGTCTTCCGAATAGCTGCAAAGTGCATAGTCAGAGATGAGGTGACGCTTCTGCGCGTCGCCGGTCTGGGCGATGGTTTCGAGCAGCATCTTGTCGATGAAGCTGACTTCCCAGTAGCGGGTGTCCAGACCCCAGACGTCACGCTCGCGACTGAAGCGATTCGGGAGAATGTCCAGAATGCCGTAGTCGCCTACGAAGACGTCAACTGCGCCGAGCACGGTTGCACCGCTTCGACGGTTAGCGCCAAGGTCTTGGTAAGGCGTTGCTATCCTGGCTGAAGAACCGAACATGTAGTTCGAGATCCGCGACTTCACAGTCGTGCCCACCATCAACACGTTGGGCTTGCCGCCTTCCGTGTAAGCTGCCGCCATCCCTTCGTGGATCTTCGCCTCAGTCAACGCGCGAACGGCCGAGCTGTCGGTAGCCGCAGCATTCGGATATCCGTCGTTCGTGCCGGACAGGGTCGGATCTGCGCCCGTGGTTGCATCGCGGTCAGTGTTAGTTCTGAACCATGCAGCCAAGGATGCGGTCTTCGGAGCCACCGAGGAGCTGCCTGCAACAGCAGCCTGATTGCCACAAAGGATCGTCTCCATGTCACGCTTCAAAGCGCTTCCCACTTTCGACAATTGGTCATTTTCTTTAGGTCTGGTCGCTAGTCAGACCCCGGCTTTCGCCTGCTCACTGTCGCCAGTGAGATGAGACTATATCTTCACCCCAGTGGGGTGCCGCGCGCTTCGGGCCGCTTGGCCCTACTCCCTTTCGGGATAGTCGTTGAACCTTCCTCGCTAGAGGCTTGGCTGCTGATTATCTGCTTGAGACTTCCCAGCAATTCACGCGGTTATCGTTTCACCATTGCTAGTGAACGGCCCTACCAGTTAAGGCAACCTCAGACTTCCGTCCGGCTTTCGTCAGCTTGTTTGCGCGACGAGAAACCACGATTTCCTTTTTGGAAATCTGATGGTAGTTCTGCAGCCGCACTGGAGAGGTGATAGCTTCGCCGGCAAATTCATTGCCGTCGATATGGGCATTCCCAGAGTCCACATTTGCGTACGAATCTTTCAAAAATTCCTTAAGATCGCTTGTAGACTTCCCTTTTTTACACAGCGACTGAAAGGGCGTGTCATCAGGGTCAATGTTGTAAATAGTGTCAGCGAGCTGCTCGCGGACATTGTCTCCGTCGGTCGCCAGGTCATAGCGATCAAGGGTCTCTGCAAACTGTGCCATGGTCGGTCACTCCTATCTCAACAGCCCTTCAAATCCGGGCATGTTGGCAATCGCAGCAGCGGCGTCTTCGCGCGTTCTCGACTTGTTGAATCGAGTTCTCGCTTTCTCAAACGCAGAATTTTTGACGGAGATTTTTTTGGTCGGTTTCTGGATCTTCGGCACTGCCTTCACACGCTTTTTCGCTGGGTCAGCGTTACGCTTGGCCTCGTCATAGAGGCGCGCTTTCTCTGCTAGCACGAAAAATCGGTGATCCAGAATTGACGCAATGTCTTCCGCCGCGAATTGCTGCGTGAGGTACTCGCCCAGAGTGTTTGCGCGCTCGTCGTTGAACTCGTTGCCGAGTTGAGTTGAGAACGCTTCGGCCAGCATCGTGCGCTGCTCTTTCTCAAGCTCCTGGCGCTGTGCCATAGCTTGCTGCTGAGCCTGCTGCTGCTGTTCGTCCCACCACCGGGCGGCGTTTTGCTGCAATTGTTGAAACTGATTAACGCGGTCATTGAACTTAGCGTTCTCGACCGCCCACTTTTGCGGGTCGCTGTCTCGCAAGTTATCGACTTGCGCTTTCTCGCCAACCAGCATGCGCTGCATCTGCTGCATGGTTGCGCCGACCACTTGGGCCTGCGACTGCAGCTGTTGACGAGCCTGCGCGGCTTCGGCTTCTTGCGCCTTTCGCGTTTCAGCCAAAGCCATGGTCTTCTTGCGATAATCCGCGTCCCGCGAGTAGCCGTTTCTCAGTTCTGCTAGGGTGACCGAATGGTCGCGACCGTCCACGCGCACGTTTGTGCTGAGGTTCGCTTCAAGGTCAGCAATATCGACCCCGAGCGCCTCTGCCACCTGCGCGACGGTTTCCAGTTCGGTTTCCGCTTCATCATCTGAAACGTCATCATCATCGGTGTCCGCCACCTCTTCAGCGTCGGCGTCCACCGCATCCTCTTCTGCTGACGCCTCGACCTCTTCGGTGTCGTCGTCAGCCTCCTCCGCCTTAGGCGCTCCGGGCACTTCCTCAGTGCCCCAGTCCATCAATTTGTCTAAAAGACCGTTACTTTCAATTTCCGTAGCGGCCTCTAGGACGCTTACGGCTCCGTCTTGGTTAGCCATAAAAAAACTCCATCATTGGGAAGGTTTCGCCTCACGGCGAGGGCTTCGCGTTTGCGGTTAGCCCGGAGCGCGCCTTACATAAGCGCGTAATCGCGACTCGAAATCATTGATCGCCTGCAGCGATAAAATGAGCCGGTCACGTTTGAGAGAGCTTCGCCCGTACCACCTGAGTGGATTGGCGGATAGCTCTGTAATTACTTCGCTCCGCATCGCGTCGAGCGCGAAGCGGACAGCGTCGTCATTCAAAATTGATTCAGCGTGAGCAGCGCGCGAACTCTTGTTGTCGCGCATTAGAGCGCCTGCATCCGCTGTATCGCATCGCGCAGCGCTTCTTCACTGCGGTTGCCACTAAAGTAGGCGGCCAGAACATCCATGCGGCGCTCACGTTTGCGCTCGGACTCCTGCACCATCTTGCCAACCGCATCAACCTTGCTGTTCACCTGATTCACCTGCGGCGTTGGATCTGGCCGCACCTGCGACTGCTGGCGCAGCATCTCAATGCGTTCGCGGCTTTCAATTTCAGCGCGCGCAATTTCAGCTTTCAGTTGACGATCTTTTTCGTCGCTTGTTTCCTGCAGCAAGGCCAGCTGCTTCTTTAGCTCATTCGCTTCGCGCTCAAGCCGCGCCTTCTCGATTGCAGCCACCTGGGACTGCTGCCCCTGCTGCATGCTTTCCTGTGCTTGCTGAGCAGCTTTGACTTCAAGCTCTTTAGCTTTGAGCGCCGCCTCCATCTGCATCTTCTGCGCTTCAAGCTGGCGCTTCTGACCTTCAATCTGCATCTGCGCCTCAATCGCCATCTGATTCGGATCTGGCGGCGGAGGCGGAGGCGGCGGCAGCGTGGACGGGTCAACAAAGAACATCTGGGGAGAGCGCTCACCCATCGCATCAGCCAAGCGCGTGGCCGAGTGATAAAGGTTCTGTGGCTGGACCACCCCAAATTGCGTCAGCTCTTTCTGCTGCTGCAGAAGACCCATCAGCATCATCTGGCGCTTCTCCTTCGCGTAGAAGCCTGTTCCGACTTCAACTGTCACATCGCGGCGCTCACGCCAGGCTGACGGATCAAAGCTCACCCAGTTGCCGCGCATGCGGATCACTTTTGACTTCGGCACATATTCGCGAAGAAGCCGATGACACTTGAGCAGCGCATCTTTAACGCCCGTCTCTGCGAAGACGCGGGTCATCATCTCGATGCGCTGTGACGCCTGCTCCAGCGCGCCCATGTAGGCGGTCGCTTTCGTGTCGCGCAGCGCTTCAGCGTCCAGCGTCATCTGCGGAGCGACGCCTGTGCGCGTTTTGACCTGCTGTCCGATCTCCTGCATCACGCTCAGGATCTCAGGCGCAATCGGCTGCACCTGCTCTTCACGAATGCGAGACTCATCCTCGCACTCGATGATCTCGACGCTGACATCGTTCAACTGATCTAAGGTCGTGCCGTCATCCACCTGCGCCATGCGACCGACATACTTGCGGCGGATGTTCAGTCGATAGATGTTGTCAAGCAGGTTACGAGTCAGCGTCGTCTGAACGAGCTGCATATCTTTGACGGTGTCAACCAACGACATGCCCGTATGCTTGTGGGCCATCGGGATCGCGGACATCGCGATAATGGGAAGATAGTCGCTCTCTTCGTTCTCGAAGATTTTCTCGCCAATCATCACAACACGGCGGCGCTCAGCGACGCCGTCGCCATCCATGTCGAGCGAGACGTAACACTCGTTCACCCAGTACAGCTTCATTGACTCGTCGTCGCTGTCTGCGTTGTCCGGGCGCTCGTCGGTGTAAAAAAGTCGGCTGGTGCGTTCGTCCCCCCATTCAGCCGACTCGTCCTCTCCCCCGCACATCTTGAGTTCGTCGCCGTCGTAGCCGTTTTCGACCAGCCACGAATGCGTGCGCTGCACGCGGTGGCAGACAAAGTCTGCGCCCTCCAAGCTGAGTTCGTTCAGATCGTTGTCAACGATAATCTGGTCAGGCTGGCAAGGCTCAAAGTGAATCTGGTAGTCCCGAGAGATCCGGCGCAGCTCGACGTCGTACATCATCTCCATCTGGCCTGGGTATTGGTTGCTGCTCAGCAGCTCCAGCTCATCTTCGGTCATCAGGAGCTGCGTCAGCTCCATCTCGGTGAGCCCTTTGTACTCTTCGTGCCGATTCTCGACGCGGTGGTCGCACCAGATCTTCGCGTAGGCCGTCGGATAGATCAGCGCATCGGTGATCCAGTTCAGCAATGTCAGAAAACCGTTGTTTTCCTCAAACAGCACATGGCGAACAATGTCGGTTTCCTGGTCGGCCTGCGCTTCGTCGTCCGGCCCGACCGGAACAAACGCAACCACGCGGTCGCCACTTGCAAAAGGCCGCATGATCAGCGGCTTCGCCCACTCAACAGTCTCCATCACCTCGCGCGTGATGACCTTGGAATAGCCGTCGCGCTCGTTGCCGTAAGGCGCGCCCAGATAGGCATTGAGGTTGTCTTTGCGCGTGTGCGATATTTCGTTGTCCTGGTCGTTCAGCCCGTCATCAATTTTCCGGCGCAGAAACGCGACCAGCTCAGATTCTGTTCTGATCATACGATGTGACTCAGCTTGTTGATGAAGTCGCGCGCTCGCGACGTTCGCGGCTTGACCACGGTCTGCATGCCGCGCGAAACGTAATCAATCCCGACGGCCAAATAGCGGAAGGCGTCTGCCCCGTGGCTTGTCCAGTCGTGAAGTGGACGAGCGCGAAAGTCACGCATCTTGTCGTTCCACTCGCGCCGGTATTGCCGAAGCGCCTCAATGCCGCGGTCGCACTTTTCGGCGTCGAACCAACAGCGATCTAAGAGCAGCCGTGCCTGGTTGATCCCGGCGTTAATTTCGAGCTGCGGCACTTGCACCAGACGCTGCAATCCGAGCTTCCGAATACTGTCCGCTAGGGTCTTGCCGGTTGCCAGCTTGTAGCGCGAATCAAAAGCGTCGTGCGGCAACAAATGTGAACCGTAAACGTAAGGCTTCGACTGCAGCTCCCGAACGTAGTGGTCGATGCTTTTGC
>Ga0208542_1000475_pt1 | contig 18318 bp, 34 predicted proteins | sample DEB08_DNA_3_FD_185495 | JGI IMG/M metagenome (GOLD analysis project Ga0208542, IMG submission 185495) | Aqueous microbial communities from the Delaware River and Bay under freshwater to marine salinity gradient to study organic matter... | ecosystem: Environmental > Aquatic > Marine > Coastal ... | reverse complement strand
GAATTCTAATATGACATAAAAAAAGGGCGCAGTCAAAGACATACGCCCTTCTTATTAGTTATTTAACTATTATGCAGCGCCTGAAGTTCCGAAGATACCTCTAGGATCAGAGAAACCAAATGAGTATCTCTCTCTAGCTTTGTATCTTACGTTACCTGTGTCAAAATCGCCTTCCATGTTTGTGGAAAGAGCAGTTCTAACAAAGTGCTTTAGACCGTTAGGTGCATCAGTTTTAATGAAGAATGCATCTGTGTCAGTTAAGAAGTGGTTTACTACATAACCTTCAGGAATCATTCCCATGTTTCTGACTGCATTGATGTCGTTGTCTGCTGTACCTGTTCTTAAAACAGAGTTCATTAATCGATCAGCAGTAAACTGTAATTCTTTTGGAATTATAAGTTTTCTACCTTGAGTTGCGATTTTAAGACCACGCTCATCAACAAACGCAGCAATATCAATTAAAGCTTGCTCTAATGATACCTCATTAAGATCAGCATCAGTTGCTAATCTGTTTGAGAAAGTACCACCAACTGCAAGTGGGTGTTGTGTGTTAATTAAAGATACACCGTCACCACCTGGATTTGTACCAGCTGCACCAGCAGATGCAAATGCATTGTTTAATACATCAGCGCCTTTGACTTGCTTTGTGTTTGCCATTGATCTTGCAAGAGCTCTTGTATAACGAGAAGAAAGTGAATCGTAGAGGTTATCTTCGATTGCTTCTTCAGTGATAGCAAAACCTAATGCAATAGTTTCGTGTGTGTAACGTGAAGTATAAGCTTCAGCAGCAGTATCATAAGAGATACCTGAGCCCTCAGATTTAACTGGAGCTGAACCGAAACCTGATAACATTACCTCTTCTTCGAATGCTCTGTCAGAAGACTCTTGATCAAAGATTTCTTTGTGCTCTTGCTCATACCTTGAATATTCCAAACCAAACAGTGCGTTTAGGCCTGGCTCTAACTCTTTAACGAGTTGACTTCTTGAAATAGCCATGGATTATACCCCTGCCTTTCCACCTGTATAGAAGTGAAGGTTAGGTTTTACAATCAAATTGCCATTAGCAGAAGATGTATCATCGTTATCAGGATCTTTTGAAAGACCTACGATAATCCATGTTGAGCTAGCATTTGATGCAAAAGTGTTAACTTCAGCTTTTGAAATACCAGATTTTGTGCTACCTGCAGTGTAAGATGTCTCAGCATTTTCACCGACATTAGCAGCTGTTATTGTTCCATTTGCTTGAACTTCAAACAATTGGTTTGGGTCATCAATTACTTGTGCCACGATATCGCTTGCTGCAATACTTCCTGGATAGTAATTACTAAAAGTTGGTTTTTGTGTTGTTGGGTCTGTGTAGAAACAACCGTTAAAAATACCAACAATAGTATCACCTGCGGAAGATGCAATATCAATGTTACCGTTAGCAACAAGTTTAACTGGATCACCCTGAAAGATAGCTGATGCTTCACCATTGGCAATTGTGTATTCAGTTTGCCCTTGGTTAGAAACGCCGCCACCAACTTTCATTACGGGTCTAAACCCGAATGGTGCGTCTAAGTTAGCCATAATATTACTCCTTTGTAATACGTTGTTAATATTGGTCGTTTAACAAACCGTGCCGATTACGAGTTGTTACCTGAACCAAAAGTTACTTTGGTTTGCCTTTGGGGTTTGCTGATCGGCATCCGTGGATCCTCGATTTTCAGTAAATCATTGTCGACAGCCTTCTTTTGGCCCTCGGTCAAGTTTCTGTAATAAGCGTTTCGCTCTTCAATGATTTCAACTGGCATACGAGCTAACAGCAACCCACCTACCCCTATAACACCAGCATGCTTACCATCTTCGATAGTAGGAAGTTCCCAATCAGGATACTCGTCGGCTCGGACTAATTCCCAACCTTCTCGTAATTTTCCACTAATATTTTTATAGTCGTCATAACCTCTAACTGAGGCCCTAATCCATCGATGTTTGTATCCATCAGGTGCTGGGGGTGCGTCTAATGATGAAGGTCTTGTCCAGCCTTTTTTACGAGCTGTCTTTTCTCTTGTCTCATCAGACCTAAGCGTTTTATTTACCATGTTATCTCCAATCTACACATATTTTGCGTATTCTTCAAGTGGTACGTTTAATCTTTTTGCAATAGCAACTTGACTAGGAGTTAGTTTTACTTTCCTAGATCCACTTGATTTTGATGTTCTTGATGCTCCAGCAACTGTTTGAGGAGCTTTTTCTCTTGGCTCTTTAGCCTCTTCTTTGAATTTATGAGGAAATTGACTCTTCATATAAGAGTTTATTTCTTCATAATAATCATCGCTTTTAGGATCATATCCTTCTCTTAAAAGCTTTTTATGATGAGCTAAAGCAGTAAAAGTCATTGCTTCATCTGAACCAAACCATTTATTTTCTTCTGCCCATTGTTCAGCTCTAGGATCAGGCTGTCTTGGTGCAGTTTGTTGTGGTTGTGTTTTTTCAGCCATTAACCCTTCTTGTTGTTTTAATAACTGTTCTCTTTGTTGTTTAGAAGCAATTGCTCTTTCTTCTTCAATAGCCAATCGAGTTAATGCTCTTTGAGCTTCAACCTGTGCATTGACATCGTTATTGTACAAAGCATCATGATACGCTTTTTTAGCTTGTTCTATCTGAGACTTAACTCTTGTTTCGTACTCAGAAATATAATTTTCATCTAAAGACCTGATTTTCTTTTCATACTCATCATATTTTCTTTTTGCATTTTCTGCAAAACGAAGAGCTTCTTGTTCTCTTTGCTCAGTTTTTTCTATCCTGTCTAAAAGTTTTTTAATTCTTCTTTGAACATTTTTAGAATATTTATCTAAGCCATCTTCTCTAGAATCATCGTCTGAAGAATCATCTACTTTTTCTGTTGTATCTTCTTTTAATTCAACAGAATTTTGCTCGGTAGATTTTTCTTCCTCTTGAAGTTCGACCTCTTGACCTTCTCCTGAAGTATCAAGGTCTACCATTTTTTCTTCAGCCATGTTTTTCTCCTTAATAAATTGTTAACACGTCTTTGGGATCTTTTAATTTTGCTAATACTTCATCATCATTAAGAATACGGATTTCTCCACCTTCAATCTTAACTCTTGATCCTGCGTATCTTGCAAAAACTATCCAATCACCTTTTTTACACCATGGTCCATTAGGAAATTTATCCTTATCACCATAGGCATCAGAACCTACACTTAGAATTAAACCTACGTTAGTGGTTAGTTGCTGTTCTTCGATTGCCTTATCAGTAAGATACAGACCACCTTTGGTTTTATCAACCCCTTTATAAGGAAGAACAACTAATCTCCAACCTGTTGCTTGAGGTATTCTCTCTAAGGCAGGACCTTTACTTTCTTCTTTCTGTTCTTTTACTTTTACAGAAGGTTTTTTCTTATATCCTTCAGGTAAAATTAAACTACTCATCTTTTATCACCTTTCCTAAAATCTCTTTATAATCAATTAAAAATAATTCCATGGCATGTAATTTTCCAAGGGCATATTTATATTCATCATAAGAGTCTACGTTTTTGGACAGTATATCGTCTTTATACTGTTCAATTCTGTCGTTAATCTCTTTTTTTATCAAATAGTCAAAAGACTTTTGCATTACTTAGTAATTTTTTTAACCTTTTCAAAACTGCGGAGCCCTGCCATTCCGAGCAAAGCCATGACTAAAGGCATCAATTGTTCCATATTCATTTGTGGAAGTGGTCCCACTTCAACCTGAAATACTCCTAAAAAGAACACGATAAAAGGTTTAAGGACAAACTCGAAAAATATGGCCAATGCTGCACTGAATCCAATGAGAGGTCTCCAAGAACGTTGCAATATACCTGAAATATCGGTAGCTGTAGATTGAGCATCAGCTAAATTAATCTCCATTTGTTTTGCATTAATTTCATTTTCAAGCTCTTGAAGTTTAATTCGAATTTTACCTTTTTCTTCTTCGGAGGTGTGGACACTGTCGATAACTTTACCGACAGTCTCCACTAAAGATCCACCTAATAAGTTTGAAAGCATTTATTGATTTATGCAATCCACCATTGGTAGACTGCAACAGCCACTACGATAGCGACTATCCATTTTGCGTGAGTATTTAGTTTACTCCATAGACCAAAAGTCCAATCCCATATTTTCTTCATTAGAATACTCCTTCGAATTTAAGTCCCTTAGAAGCAACTCCATAACCTTTTTTGTGCTTCTTATCTTCAGGAACTGATCCAACCTTCATAATCTTACCAGGTTGAATATTATATCCTTGAGACACAGGGCCCTTTTTGGGTGGTATTGTTTTTGTAAGTTTTTTAACCATTAGTGTAATGTTAGACTATTTTCTTCTTTTTGCAACCTAGATATTTGAGTAGAAATATAAGAATCTGCAATGTATTCACCATAAGCATCGACCATTGTTTCACGACTCATCGCTAACATTACTTGAGCTAATTCTACTAAATTAACACCTTGATCAACTTGTCCTTGTACAAACTCTCTTGTTTGATCAATTATACTTTGGACTCTTTTTTCAGTTTCTTTGTTCATATCTAAAGTATAGTACTTATTACTTTTTTTTCCTAGTCTTCTTTTCAACACCTTTAATAGTTCCTTTATTTCTAGAAGCATAAAAAATCTGTTCACCTTTCTTTTTTCCATATTCTTTTTCCATTGCAGTTTTTATTTTACTGCCTTTTTTGGTTAAGGGCATCTCGTCTCTCCTGATTTAATGTTTGTGTTGTCATCTTGTCGTATTGAACTTCTGCACGCTTATCAGCAATGTCATAATCTTTTTGAATTCTTGCTTGATCAATTGCTGTCTTCTGACGAAGTTTCTCTGCGTCTAATTGTAATTTAGCTTGATCTACTTGTGCATCCATTTGATCTTTTTGAGCGTCTTGTTGTAGCTCTTGTTGCTTTAATTGTATAACAGGATCAGGTTGACCAGCACCACTTAACTGAGCTGACATTTGCTTAATCTCTGCCATAAACTGTGCTTCTAATTTTGCGACAACAGCATCCATTTGGTCCTCAGGAACTTGTTGTTGTTGTACTAAGAACATTGTTTGTTCTTTTGCTTTTAAAGAGACATGCTCTAAAACGTGTTTTTGAAGTTTCATGGCCATCGGAGGATTGCCTAAGATCATTTGATTTGTTCCAAAGATTAAATGGTTTTGGATATGCGCATCGTGATCTTGTCCTTCATAAGCTTTTAATAAATTTCCATCGAGTAAATCAGCGTGCTCCGTGGCTGGATCTTTAGGGGCACTAGGGGAATCTTTTCGTAAAATCTGATCAATATCTTTAACACCTAAAGCTTCATACATTCTTCTGTAAGCTTCTTTAATGTTATGAAGATCAGGAGCACTTTGAGCTAATTGTAATTCAGTTTGAGCCAAAGTAACTCTTTGAGTAGTAGAAAAAATGTTTGGATCAGAAACAGGTAATACATCTACACGATCACTAAAATCTTCTGCTTTAACAGTTCTATCTGCACCTTCTACAGAATAAGGATACTCGTCAGGAAGATATTCTGCAAACACATCAAACAATAATTTGAATTCTCTTTTTTGAGAATAATGACAACGTTTGTGAATACCTGACATTACTTTTGAGCCCCTCTCTAATAATGCTATTGTTGTACCTACTGGAGCATTTTGATTTGCATCACCAACTTGCATGTCGGTTATAGCAGCAAATCTTTGTCCTGACTGAACAACAAAGCCTAGAAGACTGTACAAAGTTTGAGAGGGTTCTTTGTAAGGTAATGGCATCAGAGCATTTCTTAAATCACCATTCGGTGCATCAATGTCTCTAAATTCTCCTGGTTGTAACGGTTCACCGTCATCTCTAATTCTAAGTCCACGAGACTTAAATCCTGCTGGTAAGTTCGCTAACGTACCTGCGTCTATTAATTGTCGTAAAATTTTTGTCGCTGTTCTAGATAATGATCCAATTAAATGAATTAAACCAAAACCATAGAAACCTAAACCTGGTAAAAATTTATAGTGAACAAAATATTTTTTCTTTAATTTTTTCTCATCGTCTTTGTTGTAGTTTCTTCGAATACCAACGATCTGACTAGAACTATCTTCAATAGTTACAATGTAAGGGATTTTAATTCCTGTGGGCTCACCATCCTCGCCTATATCTTCAAAACCTTCAAGGTCTAAAAAAACGTGGAACTCATATAATCGAATAGCTTTGTCAATGTAAGAAGGTTTAAGACCTTCAATGTCATTGTATTTTTTTCGTACTTCAGAAGGATCTACTTCAGCTGGAATAATTTCTACATCTTTGTAAAAACCTGAAACTTGTTTTTTTCTAAAGTCATTATAACTCATGTTAATGATGTGAGTAATTCTTTCACAAGAATCTAAATCAGTGGCCATGTAGTTAATGACTAAATCTTCTGCTGGAACAAACTTAGATACAGCTCGATCCATTAATTCATCGTAGTAAACTTTTTTAAAGGTAGAACCTGCGAGAGGTAAATAAAATAACATTTGATCAAACTCAGGAGTGTAGTCTTCCATTTTGTTCATCAATTGATAATTCATAAAATCTTGTACACGTTGTGACTGTGCATATTTTTCAGGAGTCTCTTCTCCCATCATCACTGTTCGTACAGGACCACCTGACGGTAATAATTCTTTGTAAGCTGTTGCTTGAAACTGTGTGGCACTTTCAGCTAAGAGAGGGTGAGTAACACCACTTGCTCCTGCAAAAGGTCGAGTTCTTTCGACATACTTAAATCCTAAAAGATCCAAACCTTTGGTATAAGCTTCTTCCCAATCTTTTCGTGAAGCACGATCATTTTCTAATTCAGCCAATAGTTCATCAGAGAGACGACCTAAGTCTCTGTCATCCATTACTTCAGCTAAGTTAGAATAAAATTCTACTTCTTCAGGGATCGCGGACATTGGATCGAAGTCAAGAGTTGCTCCTCCTTCTTCATCCATTTCAATTTCTAATCCCTCAGGAGTAGGAATTTTTTGACCGTCAATCTCGACTTCAGTTTCGGATTTAACTATTTCAAGATCAGGGCTATTGTTTGAATACAGTGCTTTATCAATATTGTCTGCCATTTGTTATTTAAAATATATCTTTTTTAGTATCATACAAGGGTTTATCGATAAAGCCTCCTGCATATTTGCCATTAACATCATATCTTTTTTTCAGCTCTTCGACTGCTTTATTTTTTACTTCATCAAATAGATTAGATAATTCTTTTGTTCTTTTTTTATTAGAAAAGAAATCTGTTCCAAATAATTCATTATATAGTTTTCGAAGAACAGGTTGATATTTTTTATCAGCCTTCTCTACATAATCAGAATACATCATCATATGATCGCCTTTAGTTTGTTCGAAATCTGTATTTTCTTTTAGAAGTTCAATGCCTCGGTGTTGAAATTCATGTTCATACGCTTTTTCAGCAGGAAGAGTTTCTAGATATTCTTTTACTAAATTAGCTTCTTTGTCAGAAAAACCTAATTGTTCTTTTAATCCTCCGACACTATAAATATTTTTAATATCGGATTTTGGTTCGATATACACGACATCTTCTTCTAAACCTCTTTTTTCTATTTCCTCATAGAGTTCAGGTACTTTACCCAAAGTTTTTTTTAAAGTATCACTTTGATTTTTAGATTGAAAATCTGTGGTTCTATAATCCCCTCCAGTAAATCTTTGCACTAATACCGAAGGGTCATATCCATATTGGAATAAAGGATCAGATTTTAATAATGCATCCAATCCAGCATTTTCTATGCTTAATTTTTCTACTGCTCTGAAACTAGGTGAAGATTTTTTCGCCATTTGTTATTTATACCAAGTAATCAATGTTTTACAACTGATCTATTTTAGGAATAGATATTGGTCCACCTCTTCGTTTCTTGTCAATTGTTTGTGTTACAAACCTAGGAGTTTGTACATTAGAGAATTCACTATTTAAATTAACCATGTTCCCTAAAAAATTATTAATTGTATCAGCACTGTCAGAAGCCACATATCCTTTAAAATTACCTGAATCCCAATACTGAGCTACGTTGTTAAAATGTTTCATTAATATATTTTCAAATTCTTCAGACCCTATCTGAAGTTCATCCATTCCTTCTAAAACTTCTTTTTGTTTTTTAGTAATATCTTTTGGGTCATAGTATTTTAATTTAAATTCGTTTTTCTTTGCCTCATTTTCCAACCAAACAGGATCTTCTTTTGAAGTAAAAAATTTTTCTTCAAACAAAGCAAAACCATTTGGCTTTAGTTTTTCACTAATTAATTTAACTTTATTATTTCTACCTTTGTCAATAAATTGAAAAGTCATCTTTTCAAAAACAGCATCCAATGATTTATCTTCATAGTCATTTGCATTCCAATAATTAGCAGGAATACCTTGCTCAGTTTCGTCTTCAATATCAAAGGCATATTTATCATACTGAGAAGGATCTGTTGTAAACGCTTCTCTAATATAATCTGTATTAGGAAGCTTTTGTGATTCAAAAATTTTTTCAGCAATTGGATTAGGGTCTAAAACAATTCCTTTAATGTCTGGTCTTAGTTCAGCAATAGTATTTACAAAACCACCTTCTGTTCCACCAATATCTAAAATATTTGCATTTTTAGGAAGAGATTTTGCAACAGCATCAGCAGTAGCTATTTGGGTTTCTTTGAATGTTGGTATACTTGTAAAGATGTGGTTTTCAAAATTACCGATTCTTTTAGTATCAAAAATATCATTAGTCTTTCCTAAGCTAACAATATCTAAAATATTTTGATAAATAGATTTAGGTTCGCCTGTTTGTTTAGTTAAAACTTTAGAGAAAAAATTTCTTAAAGCATCAGAAGCAAGTGTATAACCTTCTTCTGTTTTTAATACATTTGTTCCCTGATTGTTTGTAAGTCTTCCTTCGAGAAGTTCTTCTCCGACTTTTGTGGTTTCTTCTTTTGAGCCAATAATTGGTTTTGTTTCTTCCTCTCCTTGGCGTATTGTAAAAGGTCTTTTTTCATCTTGATCATTATTATCATCCTTTAATAAGTTTAACAAGTCCAACGGATTAGGTTCAGGAAGGTTAGGTTTCTTGTCTTCTTCTTCGTTGGGAATTATTTGATTTGTTTTTTCTTTTTCTTTTAAATAGCTCACCGCAGGTGAAGCCGTAAAATTTGTAATAAAGTTAGCTACATCATCTAAAGTTATATTACCTAAAGCTAGTTCTTTTTGAATCTGACTAGCTTGTTCAGATCCTACAGTTCCCACGAGCAACGATCCGAGAACCGTTGGGGTAGCTCTTGATAATAACTGTGCTAACATTAATCTCCTTCCACGATCAACGGGCCGCGGGTCATGGCCTCTTTATCATCGTCAATAATTAACTTTGTATCGTGAGTTATACCATGCTTATCGTAATTTTCTAAAACTTTTATGAGCTCATCCTTACTCATATTCTCTAAAGGTGTGTCGCTTTGGATTTTCGTATCATAGAAGCCTGCGACTTTCCCTCTGTTTACTTCAGCTGCCACGGCCGCCGAATAGTGCTTATTGGACCGTGCCTCGTCACGAATTTGTTTAAGAGAAGCTAAATGAGAAGCAGTGGACACGCCATATACTTGATGTAAATCTTGTTTCATTTCTTGGATCGCTTCTACCACAAAAGGATTTAAGTGGGGGTTCAATAAGTCCGTAGCTGTTTGTCTAGCTCTATTCTGAGAATAGCCAGCTTTTCGTGCAGCTTCGGCAGCGGATATCTCACCGAGCAAAACCTTGTGAACATACTCGTAAACAAAGATCATTTGCTTTGGCGTTAGTTTTTGTTTGAGTCTCCTATCTTCAGGATTAATTAATTTTTTAATAGTATTCATATTTTCTCATATCCCTTGGAACCATGTCTTTCTCATCATCATGAAGAGTAACAAAGTTACCTTGTCTATACCTTAACAAAGCTAAGGTGGTTGCGTCAACTAGGTCATCGTGTTCGCCATAAGGGAACGCCGCTAGTTCTTCTTGTACATCAATAGCCCAATTATCGTTGGTACGCCAAACATGGCCAGCTTCAAAGATAGGGGCTACAGAATTTAGTCTTACATGTTTATCCATACCTCGGTTCGGAGAGAAAGCTTGTGCGTACACACCGAATCGCCGAAGCTCATGTATCAAGGGTGTACCTGAAGCCTTTGCTTCAATAATTACACTCTCAGGTTGGTACGCTGCTAGTTGTTCTTTAGCAACTTGTTTAAGCTCAGGAAAGTCCCAACGACCTTTGATTGAGTTTAACAAAATCAAATGGGTTTCTTTTCCTTCATTAGGTGCAAAGATTCCCCAAGTTGTTATAGCTGAGTAGTCAGCAGACTCTTTTTTGGAAAATGCTGTATCATAACTTTGAATCTTGAACACACAATCAGGTGGATTGGGTTTATCCCAAATGTTCCACCACTCACGTTTAATGATACTTGTACCGTCATGAGTAGGATTTTGTTGCCACTGTGCATTCCACTTACTAGGAACAAGAGAAGCTTTAACTTTATCTAGTTCTTCGAGCTTCCAATACTGTGGCCAAATTGGTTTTCTCTTTTTTTCGTCATCATCTTCTAAAATTGCCGGGAATTCTATGATATCCCATTTATCTGCTTTTAGATCACCCATCTTTTTGATGAGTTGACCTGTTAGGTCTTTATCAGACCATCGAGTCATAACGATTACAATACTTCCCCCTGGTTGCATACGCTGTCGAGGGCCTGAAGTATACCATTCGTAAGCATTATCCATGGCTGTTTCGGACAAAGCATCTTGTTCTGAGTGAGGATCGTCAATAATTAACAAATCAGCGCCACGACCTGTGATTGCACCACCCACACCTGCCGCATAATACTCACCACCAAGGTTAGTTTCCCAACGACCTGCCGCTTGGTTGTCTGTTCTCAAGTTAACATCAGGAAATATTCCCCTATATTCTTTGGTGTTCATTAAATTTCTTACTTTTCTACCAAATCTAATAGCCAATTCACCTGTGTGAGTAGCTTGAATTATTTTTAGTCGAGGATTTTGCCCCATCATCCATGCCGGGAATAAAAATGAGGCAAACTCACTTTTTGTGTGACGTGGTGGCATGTTAACAATTAATCTTTTGTTCTTACCTGTCAGGAAATCCTGAAGTTTTTCCGCAATCTTGATGTGATGTGGGCCTTCAACGAACTCAGGCCACACTGCTTTGACAAATCTCATGAAATTTCCACGAGCACCTTCTTGTTCGATTCGTCTTCTAAGCAATACCATCGCCTTTAATTGATTCGGATCAAGCTTCGAGTAGTCTATATGCATTTTTCACTCCTATAGTCTGTGTATGTTGCCAGGCCTAGGGTCAGGTCCGCGGGACCGGGGCCATTTTTTTGGGGGTGGGTCTGCGAAATTTGTGGACCTCGGACCGTGGCCCCTAAGTACCTAACCCCAATTGTTGCATAATCTATATTATAGGTCACCGAAACGCTATATTTTTCGCCATTATTCACGGTTCGTTGTGCGTTTAATCTATATCTAGTGGTATTCATGCAAAATTTCACTGATCGTTGACCATGGTTCGCCCACCTTGACCGTGCAAAGTGGTGCATTTTCGCTATTTTCTGACAGGAAGTCGATATCCTTGGACCTATACAGAAAAAACGCTCTCTCTTTGACAGAGCGTTGCAAGATAAATAATCCGTTCATAATTTGTTTGTGTTTGTGGTGGAACGCTTTCTGATGAGGTCTTAAAGACTGCAACAATCTAGAACGTTCACAGATCTTACATTCAATAAACAAAACGTTCTTTTTTCGATTGAATAAAATTAAATCAGGGAAGCCATTTATTGTAGTTGTTTCAATCCTAATTGGGTTAAATTCCTCAAGCTTTTCTTTTACCATTTTATAAAGATTTTTCTCGTCAGCCATAAAAATTATACCGTTACATATTACGAAATAATTTTTCTAGTACTAGTAGTTTTTCAGTAATTTATTTTTAAAATTTTAATCTACAAAAAGTCTTCAATTGCCTAGAGGGTCAAAAAAGTCAGTAAAATCAATACCCACCTATCACACTATTCACACTTCTAAAAACCATAAGTGTGATGGGTAAAACCCACCTAAATAAGGCTAAAACGCATAAGCGGACACTATCACACTTGTTTTAAAATTTTTTTATTTTTTATTTTTATTTTTTCAAAAAACTCCTAGTACTGTGATGCCTGATCCACGACCCACGGTCCACTCTGTTCGTATTTTGTTTGTTCGTACTTTGTTCACGTTTCACGGTCCGTGTCGCAATTTGCAATAAAATATTATAAATATCCAAAATCAAAATAGCCTAAAAAACGGTTTTAAGAGCCATACAGCATATTATAAATTATCTAATAAAATCATACACAGACCCCTTTAAAACGCTCTAAAAACGCAAAAAAAGGGCCTACATATTTTCCCTTATTTTTCAATAAATTTATTAATAGTAATAAAATATGACCATTTTTTTTATCTTTTTTATCTTTTTTTATCTAATAATGTTTGACTTTATCATATAAATGATTAGTATCCTTTTTAATGACAAACCATACTTTAGAAACCACGCTAGAAGACAATAAGCCAGTTACCATTTTGGGGAATGCTTACGATATTTTAGCCATTGGGTCTAAGGTGCTAAAACACTCAAAGAATTAAGTTTCTTGGGTCTTCGGACTCGGTGGGTTGCTAAGGTTGGGCAAGATATAATCGCCCCTTAGTGCGTAGATAACTCGAACCAATTAGGGTGGAGGTCCAAACTTCATCTTGAAACGCTTAGAGCAAGTCTTCAGAACAAAGAGTTCAATCGGTGACACCGATAAGGAAACAGTCGAATAAAAAAGTTTTTATGTATTTTAGATAAGGCTACTCAGTTAGCCTTGTCTTGAATACATAACGTATTCGGAAAAGGAGCATATTATTATGTTAAACGCATTAAACTATGTATTAGAGCCTGTTGGCTTAGAAATACAAAAAAACGGTAGTCAATACCAATTATTTAAGGTTGCGCACAACGGTGCTAAATTTTTGTTAAGTTTTCACAAAACTTTGCACGAAGCAAAAGTTGACGCAAAGCGATATCTTAACCGACACGAATTGGTTAAAAGACCAACCTCAGTAATTAATCATTATCCATGTTATCAACGATCTGACGGTGTTTGGATATCTGACTACGGTCAGCCAATCAAATAAATATTCACGAAACACGGTCTTCGGTCCGTGTCTACACTCAGGGTTTAAGAGTGTACTGATGAGCAACCCAAAAAGGAGCAAAAAATGAAAACTAAAAAAATATGCAATGGCTATTATAGAGTTGAACATAATGATCTTATATTTGAGATCAGAAATGTAGAAACTCATTATGGTTGGGAATGGATTTTAGAATTAGTAATCATTAACCAACCTTTAAACATAAACTATTCAGACGCTTCAACTAAGGTTTTAAACCCTGTTACAGAAGCTTTTGAAACAACTGAATGGGTTAACACTTTACCCACTCTAAAAGATTGCAAACAAGTAATCTTAGAAAAATTTTAAAGGAGCATAAAATGACAATAGACGTAAATAATTTAACTAAAGACCAACTATGGAAAATATACTGCCATTTTTGTGGTATTGACGTTAATTCACCAAGAAAAGAATTAAATTGGCACAATCTTCAAATTACAAGTGAAGAATTTCCAATTGAGCAAATTATTTCAATTATACAAGACTAATCGAAACGCCCTTGGGGGCGTCTACGCTCAGGGTCAGGAGCGTACTGATGAGAGACCCAATAACAAAAGGAGCAAGAAATGACTATTAAATATTTAAATACAACTAAATCTCTTCGATTAGAACAAAACGGAACAATAACCGTGTTCTATTCTTATGCTACCCCTGTGGCATTCAAGCAAGAGGGAAATCTTACCGTTTCACAAAATGTTTGGTCTAGAACGACAGGCAAGCATTTAACTCAAATTGACGGTGGTAACAAAAAATCAAGAGTGTCTTTTGATAAGTTTAAAGAACTATTCAATAACGCTTTAAGAAACGATTATTTTAACAGACAAGGAGCATAAAATGAAAGTAACTAAACTTGAAGAACTTCAATTTTTAAGAACTCATGTTTTTAGAGTAGTTAATGATTTAGAAGAAAGAATTTCAGAATATCCTGAAAAAGATAATCTTCTAGAGTCTTTAAAAGACGATCTAAGACTAGCTAATAAACTATTTAACAGAGTAAAAAAAGCTGAAGAAAACCATGATGAATTTCAGATTGGTTAATTTACGAAACGCCCTTTGGGGCGTCTATGCCTAGGGTTAGGGGCATACTGATGAGACCCAAAAAGGAGCATAAAAATGAAAAAAAACGATTTAGAACAAATCATCTGGGACTATATTTTTAATACGACCCATGATGAAGATCAACTGTGGGAGGAACTAGAATACCTACTTTATTGTCAAGAGAAGTATTGTGGTTATCTACCTACCGAACTTTCAGACCATTGGAATGAAGAAACAAAAAGATATGAATTCCATGAAGAGTTTATACCTTTTGTTTTAAGACAGTGGATTGAAGCAAAAAGAAACGACTACCAAACTGCTAGATTTTTAAAAGTGACACCAACTGTTAAAAGACAGTTAGTTCAATTTTATGACAAGCTAGTAGAGAAATGGATTTAATAAATGACTATATACAGAAAAGAACGTGAATTTGTAAAATGGAATGAAGCAGACCCCAAGAGCGTAAGACAAGCTGAGATCAAAAAAAGTAAATTAGAAAATCAAGGCTATTCTTTAGTTAAAACAATCGGAGGTTTTTATAATTTTATTTTAGAATATAAAAAAGATGATCAAGCCACAAAAGAACTCAATCGAAAGATTAGAGAAATTTTTGGTTAATCCAAAGGAGGCACAATGAAAGAAACAGAAAAAAAATATCTATTGGCAATAGTTAAAAGCATTCAGACAATTCAAGATTGTCTTTTTGAAGTTGCTAAGAGATTAGAAGAACTAGAAAAAGATAAAGAAGTAAGACACTAACCACGAAACACGGTCCACGACAAACGGTCCGTGTCTAGGTTCATGAGTTGAAAGATAACCCCTAAAAGTTACCTAAAACGGTGTGAGGGTCCCACCCTTAGAAAGAAAATGGTTTGATCATAGAAAAGCAATATCTTTTGATATTGAGTCAGACAATGTCTTTCAGGACCCAACGTTTAACAAAAGGAGAGCAAAATGAACAATATATTAAAAGTAAAAAATAAGGTCGTTTACGGAAATGACCTAGTTTACCCTGTATGTGAGCAAGCAAAGAAATTTGCTTCACTACTTTGTACTAAGACTTTTACGGATCACCATATTCGATCAATATTAGACTTAGGTTTTAAATTTGAGTTAGTCGTAGACTCAGAATTTCGAAGACTATTAACAAAGGAGGCATAATGGCAGATCACATTACTAACCTAGTCGAAATTTATAATCGTTGGCTAGACAGAGACGAAAATAAAAACGTGGACAAAGGTTCAGCAGACGATGTTTTATTGTTTGATGAGTCTTTAACCGAAGACCAAAAAACTTGGTTGAGACGTTTTTGCGATTTGTGGGAAGAGGCTTATGAACATGAGTATCTTTTACAATACTTTAAAGAAAACAAAGGAGGTTCTAATGGACAAAATTAGAATTTTATCTAACCAAAAATTGTTACCCAATAAAATTGGTGTGCAATTTGGGAGCGTATCCAATTGGATATCCTCTCGTTCATGGTACAAGCCTGAGGCTTTGACCATAGGTAATGGCGCTACGATCTATTATTGGTCTGATCGTCATGGTGGTACGTTGATTGACGTTATCACCAAAAAAAATGGTAGACGCTACATCGTGGTTCAAAGAGATCACGCTAAGCGTACCGATAAGAATGGCTTTTCAGAAAGTCAAACTTATGAATTTACGCCTAATCCTCAAGGGCGTAAATATTACGCTGAGGTTCTCGATATCGAAACCTCTGAGGGAGAGAAAGGATTTATTCTCGAACCTAGAGAATTTAGTCCTAAGACTAACCGTTTTAAAAAAGACGGTAATCATATCTCTCTAGGTGCTAGGTCCGAATATTGGGACCCTAGCTTCTAATTTTATATACATTTTCAAAGACTCCGATTGTGGGGTCTTTGACAATGTGTAAAAAGCATTGTGCAATGGGTAACAATACTAAGCACGGTTGAGGTTGGAGTCATGTCTCAATCAATAGACGTGTCTATGGTCCCTACATTGCTGTGGATTGGTTTCAGGGGTGTCCCTAAGTTTTTCGCAACCACTTAAAAAAAAGCAAACTTAATATGCTCAGGCTCGTGGGAGGTCTTTAGTGAACTAAAAGAATATCAAAAGATAGAGATCGTATGCTCGAAGGGTTGGTATTAATCTTCACATTCCCACTGACCAAAATTAATTTTGTCTTTTAGTTGAAAAAAAGATAAAATAACACAATATAACATATATGAACTATTTAAAAGAATGCCTTAATTTGACAGATTCGAAACTGTCAAAGGGTCTGACTGAACAATGTTTTGACAGAGGCATAAGGTAGACCAATGAATTTTAAATGCCCAAATGGGTCAGTTTTTTCAAAGGTCGTAGTTAGTAGGTCCACGTATAAACTGAGATTATGTTCTCATAATCAGATGTGGTCTGTTATCGAAAGCTTGTGGGTATGAGTCACATCAAATCCCACGACACCAAAGGCATTCTTTTAAATAAAAAGGAGAGCAAAATGAACAAAGAATACTGTGAAGCTTGTAATGATAATCATTTTCTTTTATCCAACGATGAAAACAATAATCCTGATTTACAACGTTGTGATGAATGTAAATATTTTGAAAATGATGACGAAGCAAAAAAGTATGTTTTAAAATTTATTAACAAGGAGGCTAAATGACCGAACAACAAGAAATTAGACGCATCACTCACGGAAGAAAAATTAATTATCAGACTAACAATCCTGATTTAATTTTACACGCCATTCGTGAGATCAATGGGTGTCTATGGTTTGACTTTATCCATAAAAAGAAATGTGGAAAAGTCACTCAAAAACTTCTCTATCAAGGTGTCCCTGATTTATTTTGGAGAGGCACAAAAGAAGACTACGAAAAATTTTTAAAGATGATTGAGAAGAGAAAAAAACGTATAGAAAAAAGGAGTAAAAGATGACTGAGAATAGATTTAGAGAAATAAAAACAGCTTTACTATTAAAAGAAATAGAAAAGTTAAATGATTTTGATCTTAGAAAAGTCAAAGAAATCATTCATGAGCGTGATCGTTTGATTAGTCAAACAGCTTATGAAAGAAGAATAAGATTAAATTCTCAACCAACCGTCAAAGGATAAGATGATTAATACAATTTTATTATGCATAATTTTGTACATCTTAATTCAAAATTTCGGTATTTAATAAGCATTTTGATAAGGCTCTTGGTGGCCTTATCTGAACGCTTATACCGTTCAGAAAGGGAAATATAATGTTAAATAACTTACCAACGCATCTACATAAAACTGCTATAAGCAGACATATTTTAAAAAGTAAATTAGTAAAATTAAAAGCAAAAGATGAGTTTGCTACTTCTTTATTATTTAAAATAGAAAACTTAAAAAAAACAAAAAGTTCAACTGAGATAGTTGAATATTTATGTGAGTGGGCTAATCAATCAATAGAGACTAGAACATTAATTAGAAAACAACTACATGAAGAACTAGACTCTATTCAAAGAATAAATCCTAGGGAGGCCAAATGACTTGGACTATACATCAAGGCTATTTAGAAGACCCCAAAGGGTTACCCATAGCTGATACTTTAATCTTTGTTAAACACAAAGAAAGAAGTTATGAAGCAATTGCTCTTTACACAGGACAGCATCGAAACGTTTATAAAAAAGATAAAGACAAACTTTTTGATTACTTATCTGGTCCCGTATCTTGGAGCAAAAAAAGATTAGAAACCTTTTTGTGTAATGGTGACACATTCATGGACAGGATTTTTAATAGAAGCAATAAAACTTTAGAGATCAAAAGATTTCTAGAACAACAACTAAAGGAGGCATCATGAGAGAATGGAAATTATATCAGGTGTTAGAAGAAAGCACGGTCAACGTGCCACGGTCCGAAGCTATCGAAAAAATAGTCTTGGATTACGAAAGTGAGGTCAATAAACTTTTAGAGAAGTTAGGGGTTAATTTAATCTTTGATCTTCGAAGAGAAAATAAAACCTCTAATAGAGCAACGCTCAAAGCAAAGAAAGTATGTGAGGAGGTAGACGAATGAGTGATC
>Ga0208542_1000469_pt1 | contig 18422 bp, 32 predicted proteins | sample DEB08_DNA_3_FD_185495 | JGI IMG/M metagenome (GOLD analysis project Ga0208542, IMG submission 185495) | Aqueous microbial communities from the Delaware River and Bay under freshwater to marine salinity gradient to study organic matter... | ecosystem: Environmental > Aquatic > Marine > Coastal ... | reverse complement strand
CCGCCTCATACCCATTAGCCGTAATCGCCAGCACCGTGCCATCCGGCATCCGCCCCTCGATGTACTCGCCGGTCAGCGGCTCGGCGCCACCCTCGATGGCCGCACGCTCGATGGCGGCACAGCCACGCAATGTGACTTCCACCTCATGCTCAACCCCTTCGGTCGCATCAATAGCCGAATTGAGCTTGTCGAGCTGTTCGTAAAACCGGTCACGCAATTCCACCGGCACAAGCCAAGGCAATCTGTCGATACCCCACTTGCGCTCTAACCGGTTCACCTCGTCATCGTATTTGTGTAGCGCCGCCTGCTGACGCTTGAGCGCCCCTTGGCTTGGCTGATAGTACACCTTATTTGTCTTCGGCTTGCCTCTCGCCACACGCTTCTTAGCCACCATATCACTATCCCTTTTTAAAAATTAACATCGGCTCGTTTTAGGGTCGGTTGGGTAGGCTACCCCTAGGGTGTAGCCGACCCGACCTACCTCGGCCAGAACGCCCACCCGACGTCGGGTGAACCCTTATTTTCACCCGACATTTTACAATAAGTCCTTGTTTATCCAGCATTTCAATTTATCGACGATCACCAGACCTTTGTCCTGCAAACCCTGCCGCGCCGTGTTCCTCTGCTCAGGCGTCAAATCGGGCGATTTTTGCTTATGCGCCTCATTCCAAGCCGCGATTGTGACGACACTTTGACCCGTCTCGATGATGAGATTTTGCAACGCCGTAAACGCGTGTTCCTGACGCCCCGCCGCTGGCTTTGCCGCCTTCTTCTTCTTTGGCGCCTCATCCTCACCGACCCGCCGCAGTACCACCGACCCGCCGCTGACGCTCGACACCGGCTCCATCATAAGCACAATATCGTCGATCATCTCGGCATCTTTCTGCTTCTCGATACGCATTGTGACGATATTCTCGTCCTTAACGACCGCTATGGACGCGTCTACCGCCCCAAGGATGGCCGACGACCCTCTAGCCTGCCGGTCAGAATTTTTGCCGCTGTGATGCACAAACACGACCGCGCAATCAAACATACGCTTTAGCGCATCAGCCGCCGCTATCGCCAAGCCAGCCTCTTGAGCCGAATTTTCGTCCGCCCCCAAGAGGGCGCGCGCTAATGTATCAACGTAAATGCACGTCCACTGCCGGTCGAGGCGCTCTATCGAATACATCAGCTTCTCGATATCCGCCTGATCGCGGAAATTGACCGCGAGAGGCAACATGTGAAAGTGACCGCTGGCACCCAGCCCGTGCGACATCTTCCACGCCTTGACGCGCTTTCCCAGCCCGCCTACGCCCTCTCCCGCTATATAAAGCACGTCGCCCTGCTTCGTCGGCATGCCCTGCCACTCGATGCCGTGCGCCTGACACAGCGCCATATCGAGCGTGATGAAGCTCTTACCCGAACCCGGCGCACCGTAGATCATGCTCAACCCGTGCGCCGTGATAAGCCCGCTGTCGCTGTCGCCGACCGCCCAGCTCACCGGCGGCATGCTAATGAGGTAATCCTCATCGACGAAGTCGTAGTATTCGCGCTCCGGCTCGCCCGCATTGTCGTTGTCCGCTGACTGCTCGACGACTGGCGCCTCACCCAGCACCGGTGCCGCCTTCACTTCCGACAACAGGTCTTCGATATCCCGACCGCCGGCGAGGTAGTCGACGACGTCGCCCTTATCGCCCAAACCTGACAGCTCGACGACCTTGACCGCGGCCGCACCGTCAAAAATATTGGCGACCACCGTGTCGGCGTGTGCGCGCCCAGCGTCATCGTTGTCCGGCAGGATCACGACATTACGGCCCTCGAACCACTTGTTCAGCTCCGGCTTCCAGTTCTTCGCCCCGCCGTTATTGGTCGTGGCGACGATACCGTGGCGCGCCAACCTGTCGGCCGCCTTCTCGCCTTCCACAATGAACACCGGCATGTCGGGCTTTGCCAGCATGTCGTGCAGTCGGTACGGCACCGGCGTCACACCGTCGAGATTGTGCAACCACCCGCCGTTACCGTCCGGCCGCACCTGTCGAAACGTCTTAGGCTCGTAGCGGCGTATCTGGTAAACGACCTCGCCGTGTTCGTCGGTGTAATCGTACACCGCACTCATAAACCGCGCCGGTTGCAGTTTGACTTGTGCCTGCTTCTGGATGCCAAACTTCTTTTCCAAGATATCGGGGATGCTACCCATCACCGTGGCGCCCTCGTTCAGACGCACCAAGTCGACGACGCCGCCGCCCTCGTTGGCCTCAAAGTCGAACCAAGTGCCTTTGCGTAGGTCGACTTCCTTTGACCCGTGCGTACCCCAGCGCAGAGTATGCCCGCGCTTCTGGTTAGGCTCGCCCCAATACGCCTTGGCGACCGTCTCTATGTAACTCGCAATATTGCTCATAATAAACCCTCGACCCCTGTTCCCTTGAAGGTGCGGGCGACGGCCAAGGGAAAACCGTCGCCCGCCACGCGCTAGAACAGGTCGCCGCCTGCACTAACAGCGGCCGGTGGTGTTGCCGCCATAGGCGGCGCGACCGGCGCTGACGCGTGTTCTTGTGGCGCGGGTGTGCTACCCGCCGCATCCATTGCCGCTGGGCGATCCACCCAGTTGACGATGCTTAATACCGGCGCCTTAAAACGCAACTCGCCCTGCGGCGATTGCATCTTAATCGTCTCAGGCGTGCCAGCCTCGATCACCGGTATCTTGCCCGCATTGGCGCTACGCTCGGCCATAAACTGGTCGTGCAGTTTGTCGACCACCCGCAGAACCGTCTTGGCGCTGTGACTAAATTCCCGCGGGCCACTCTCGCCGCTGATCACAATACGCATGCGGAACGCCTGCTTATGTTCTTCGCTTGGCTTCGCAACCATTGCGTCGCCAATACGCACCATATGAAAGTCTGGGGCGCCTGACGCAAAACTCAGCCAGCCCACTTCCATATTGTCTAAATCTGCGGCGAATTTGAAACCCGGCGAAATGTCCTCTTCGTTTTTCTGCCAAGTTCCGTCCGCGCCTTGGACGCGGTCTTGCTTAATCCAGTCACCACCCTTCGCATCGAATTTGATGATCGGTAAAATGTCCCCGCTTGAACGGGCTTCTGTAGAAAATCCTAATGCCATAACGATTTGCTCCTTAACATCAACATTAGTTCAAATTTGCTCCAAAACTTTGAAGCTCTCGATCGGGTAGTACGCACAGACGTCGACGTCCTGCGGATCGCCTCGGTCTGTCCGACCACCCATTTGCAAGCTGAAATCGCTGGCAAACGATATTCGTGCCAGCGCGTCAGTCCACAAAACGATAAGATATGACGGCAGTCCGGTGGTCTCTGTCAAGTGCCTTGCTCGTATAACCTTATGCAGATTAACCATAGCCGTCGGGTATTTGTTCATCTCAAACGTGCGCGTCTTGATCTCGCCAAACCCCACAATGCAGTCCTCTTGGTCGCAGTGGATAGCGCAATCGATGCCATACTGCACCGGCAGTTTGTGAAGCGAGTAGTTGTGCCGCTTCAACAGCTTGTCGACCGACAGCTCGTTTTGCAGGTCGATCGCCGTCTCGTAATGCGGCCGGGTCATCGCAACTTCCAATCCACGCCCGCCTCAGTGCTGGTCATTGTGACCAGTATTAGCCAATACTTCATGTCTTTGCTCCAGCTCTGCGATTTGTTTTTTCAGACTTACAATTTTATCTTCGTATCTTGCGACTGACCTTTTACGCCCAGCCATCGCCTTGTGTGACGGCGTGCAATACTGCGCGTCTTCGCGCCACGACGCAAATTCTCGATTGCACCAGCCGCAAACATGCGTGTAAAAATTTGGCGTCACCGTGACCTCAAGCTGATCATCCAGTGGCACAAATACGTTGTGGCCCATTATCTTTTTCTTTTTCATTTCATCACCGCCAGATGCTCGCGCAACACCATCTCGAATGTTTCCCAATCCAGCGTCACCGTGTACCGCCAGTCATACTGCTCGGCAATGTCACCGGCCAAGCCTGAGTTGCCTAGCATCACTAAAGCCTGCACGGGCAAGCGAACCTGCACCGGCTGGAAGTCGAGCTTATAGATCAGGCACGGCAGGGCGTCATTTGTGTTGGCCGAAGACCTAGCCGCTGTGACGATTTGATCCCACCAGCTCGGCGACACACCCTTGGCGTACCGCTTGCACTCGATCAGGAACGGGAACGGCTTGCCGTCCGCCGGTTCCAGATCGCTCAAATCCTTTTCCTGATATTGCGACAGGCGGCGCCGTAATTTGCGACCCGTCGCCAGCTCGATCAGCTTTGCGACTTCGCGCTCAAACGCCGCCCCCTTGGCACGTCCACCACCGACACGCATCAGCCCAAGCTCTCCAGCCCGTGCCGACCGGCCTGACCGTCGAGCGACGACTGCACACTGCGCTGACGAATTTTGCTGGCAATTTGTGCCGCCAGCATCTCATCCGCCAGCGACGACTGACTGCGGTGAGCCGATAATTCCAGCTCCCTTTTTAGCGCCTCGACGGTCGAGGTGCGAAGCCGAAGCAAAACTGGTTTAATTTCTGACATTTTGTAACCCCTTCTGTGATCGTTGCTGGAAGCTAAAAACGCCGCTGGCAACTTTTTGGTACTGATATGCCCCAAAACACCCAAAGCCCGTCAGTGAGCTTCTGTGGGCGATTAAAGGCATAGTGCTATTTTTTTGATATTTTTTTAATATTCATTAAATACAGCACTTGACGTATCTGAATATAACCCCCATATTCAAATAGTCGAGAGGCACAAAACAGGTAAATTTAACAAGGGAGAATAAAATGGCTAATGTTTTTACAATCACTGATCTCAAGACAAACCTCGATTGGACAGTTCGCGTTGTGTTTCAAGGCGACAGGTATGGTCGTGACATGTGTCTGGTTCACGATGATGCTGAACCAATGATCGAGTTTTATGACGCTGAATATGATTTTGATAAAGACGTTGATGGCCGTGTTCTTGGTCAGTTTGTTTCTCGTTATTGTTCAGAGACGTTACTTGATGACCACGACATCTCATGTGGCCTAAACCTTGATGGCGGCATACCAAAATGGTCGATCAACGCCGCGTGTTATCGCGTCATTATTTGGAAGTGCGTAGAGATCATCAACGAGCAAAAGGCGGCGGCCTAACGGCCCCGCCCCACAAGGGAGACTGACATGCCAGTACCAACATACGACGAGCTAAAAAAGGCTCTGCAAATTATCGAGGCGGGTGACTTTGGCGGTCGCCGGATCACCCGCGCCGCCGCCAAGCTACGCGGCTTGAAGACCTACTTCACCGGCCAGCCGTGCATCAACGGCCACGTCGACGACCGCGCCGTCAGCAACGGCAACTGCATGACGTGCGTCAAGCTCAAGGCGCGCCGGTACAGCTACAAAAAGCGGACAGGAAGGAAGCGGTTAAATGATTAAGGAATTTTTTGGATTTTTGTTTTTGATGTCGTTTGCGATTGTGATGTGTACTAACGCGGTGACGTCTGAGTGGAACCTATTTGCGCTGATGGTTAAGTCGGCGCAGTATTTCGGGGGGCAGTGATGATTGTTTACTTGGCAACCAACACGGTCAACGGCATGCAGTACGTTGGGCTTACTCGCAGAAAAAGTTTAAAGCCTAGAGTGGCTGAACATTTTGCCGGAGCCAGAAACTCTAATAAAGGAAGCCACAAAACCATAGCTCACGCTATTAGGGTTTACGGTGAAGACGTCTTTAAGTTTGAGGTTTTGGACAAGACTGAAAACCTAAAAACATTGAGCCGTGCGGAGAGGTACTGGATACAGAAGTTAAATACAAGATACCCAAACGGGTACAACGTAAAGTCTGGTGGTTGTCCTACTTTTAAACTAGCCGCTGGCGACTTGTACGAAATTGACGGGAAAAAATATTATGGGTGCGGCGATCTTGCAGAGCATTTTCCTGTCAGCGTCCATAACATTAGGCACAGAATTTTAAGGGCTGGATGGACACCTCGTCAGGCGGTAGAAATTGATGCGCCGCCAGCAGGCATAAAGAAATACAATGGAAGACATCACAAGCTGTATTCTTGTGGAAAAACAGTATGTGTCAACGATAAGGAGTTTGCCTCAATAAAGGCGGCTTGCAAGTATTACGGTATAAAAGAAAATTTATATCATTCTCGCAAAAAGCAGGGCTGGCCTTTGAATGAAATATTTGAAATTGAAAAGCGAGACCGCCCAACTGGCTTCGGGTCTAGGATCACCGTTGGCGGCTTGTCTTTTCCTAGTGTGTCAAAAGCATCAAAGCATTTTGGGATTAGGGCTGGGTGCGTAACACAGAGGCTGTCCTATGGATGGACAATAAATGAAGCATTTGAGCTTGAGCCAAGGCGGGCTTGTCTCAATTCAATAAAGATAAAGGGCTTTAGTTCTATATCAGAAGCGGCAAGAGCGACTGGTATAAATTCAAGCACCATATCTTGGCGTATCAGAAATGGCTGGACGCCAGAACAAGCCGTTGGCCTTGAACCGGTACACGGCAACAATCAAAACCTGCGTAAATCTAACAAGTGGAGTAGTTAAAATGAATACAGATAGACACTGCAAAATCGTCAAAGATATGGACGATAGAATTATGACCGGCGAGCGCATAAGCCCAGAGCTTGTGATGGTGCTGACAGCGTTGCGCGACTTGGTGGATCAGTCGCATGACTATAGTCGCAAAATGTCTGACCGCGTAAACGCAATGAAAACTCAGGTGGACGAGTGGCGTGATCGTGCCAGCAATCTTGAAGAGGCGCTCGATACAGAGAAAAGCATTTTCAAAATTGCCGAACGTCACTACACAAAAAAGATAAACGTGGCTAACCGCCGCGCCGGTATTTGGAAGGCAAAAGTTGAACGTCTAAAAGCACAAGGAGAAAAGTAATGCCATTAGTTATTAAACCAGCGACGTATAACCTTCATGTTATTGAAGGCGTCAAAGACGACGTACCATTCACTATCTGGAAAAACGCCAAGACGGGCCGGTGGACACACCCCCTAGCGAGCAAGCGCGGTAAGGGCGCATCTTTCAAGACAGTTAAAGAGGCTCAAAAACACGCCTTTGAATGTTTGAAAGAGCGCAACATGATTAAACCTGACGGCGCCGCAAAGAGACACGACGGTGTGATAGCTCTAACAGAGGCTCAGGGCAACCTGTTCAAGTTCATTAAAGGCAGGCAGATTTGGCCGCTTGAGTTCTTAGTTCGTCGTTTTTACGGCGGTGAAGGATATATCCGACAGCAGATCGGCCAAATCAATAAGCACTATTATGTTCACAAACACACTTGTGGATATCGCGTGATGACAGAAAATGAGGTAAGGAGATCAGGCAATGGTCGGTAAAAAAACACCCAACGACATCATCACAGCGAGCCGCATACCGGCTTTGATGAACGCGTCGCCATACGACACACCCAACGACCTGCTGGCAAGCGTGCTGGCAGACATCGAGGGCAAGCCCGACCCCAAGCCGTTCAACGGCAACGAAGCCTGCGATTGGGGCGACGCGCTCGAAGGCATGATATTGACTGAGGCGGCTAACCGCCTCGGTCTAGACGACCTAAAGCTGGAACACGACGCGCTGTTCCACGACAAGATACCGTTTGCGGCGTCGCTCGATGGCACCGCTGACGCCGGGGTCGGCGGCTGGGTCGACACAAACTACGACAAGGGCATCATCTGCCCCAACGGCAAGGTGTTCGTCACCGGCACCGGCGTGCTGGAAAGCAAGCTGACCAGCAACAAGCCAGAGGACGCCCCAGCGCCCCACAGAGGCCCGCTACAGCTTCAGGGGCAGTTGATGGTCACCAAATACACTTGGGGCGCTGTGTGCGTCTTATACGGCGGCGTAGAGCTACGCATCTTCTTGTATCAGGCAGATGCCGCGGTACAGTCGAAGATAATGCAGGCCGTCGACGACTTTGAGCGTCGCAAGCGCGATATCGAGTGGTATCCGGTGCTGTCGTCGTCGGACGGCAACACCGCATACCCGCGGGTCGACGACGGCGCCGAGCCGCTGGAATTACCCGCCACCGAGGCTGAGTGGCTCGCACAGCTCGTTAATGCCAAGGACGCCAAGCGTGCGGCCGAGGCGGACATAGACGAGGCTGAGGCGGCGCTGAAAGAGTTTATGGGCAGTCACGAGCAGGCTACCGGCATCGTCGGCAATACCAAATACGCGGTGCGCTGGCCTATGCGGCAGTTCAAGGCACAGCCGCCCAAGCCAGCCACGCCCGGCAAGCCAGCCCGCACGGTTCGCCAGACCACGCTGACGATCAAAGAGGTGCGTGATGATTGACGTGCCGCTGACACCGAAACAGCACAACATGCGGCTGGTGATAGCGCGGTTCCACCGCAAGTACGGCTATTACCCGTCGATCCGTGAGCTGGCAGACAAGACCGGCAAGTCGATGACACAGTGCGCGCGCTACATGAACGCGCTGGTCAAACGCGGCGCCGCAGAAAAGACTGCTGGCATCGCGCGCGGCTTTCGGTTACTGTAGTCGCGTCGGGTTTCCTCCCACCCGATAAATTGAGCGACTGGCCCCCGTTTCGGCGGGGGTCTTTTTTTGTGTGCGACATTTTGTCGCATTATTAGTGCTTGCGTTATGCTATCAACCTGATATAATGAGTTATCAATTAAGAAAAGGGAGTTACGAAATGGCTAATTTCAAATACAACGATGGCGGCAGAGCCGACGCAGGCTTTAAGGGAACCGCCGGTGATTGTGGCGCTAGAGCAATGGCGATTGCTTTGGGGTTGGATTACAAAACCGTTTATAAAGAATTGGCGCAGGCCAACAAAGATATGGGTTTCGCCAAATCTGCCAGAAACGGCATTATGAAAAACGTATATGATATGGTGCTAAAGCGTCACGGTTGGGTCTGGCATCAAGCACCAAAGTTTGATGGCCGGAAAGCGCGTTGCTCTGACATGCCAACGGGTGTTGTTATCGCCAGACAGGCCAGACACTTCGTTGCGGTTATTGATGGTCAGCCAAATGACATTTGGGATTGCACCGGCAAAATGGTTTATGGTTATTGGGCGGCGGCGCAGTGAGCGCCGTCCCGTACACCGTCGGCCAGTGGGCGTGGCTGGTCGACGATCGAGGCCGTCAGATCAGCGTGCTAGTGCGCTACGTCGAAGAGCTGGGCGACGGCTACACCGTCACGTTTGAGAATATGCAAACCGGCGACAGATACCACCGCCGCTACAGGACAGGGGAAAACAATGAAGACACCAACAGTTGAAGAATTGAAAAAGGCGCTCGCCATTCCAGCCGCAAAGCCACCGGTTGACCGGCTGGGTCGGACGAACCGGCCAACCACGACAAAGAACATGATGCTCAAGATCAGAGAAAAAAGCCCGCATAAATAGCTTCTCCCTGACCCCTCGCTTCGGCGGGGGGTTTTACTTTTTGCCGAAGAATTTTGTGGCTGACCTGACGCCGAAGCTGGCCGCCACAATCGTGCCGAGCGTGTACTGATAGAACGTCGGCATCGCCTCAAGCGCCGCAAACCCCTCAGCCACTATCTCACGCCCCCAGTCGCCACAGAAGGCGAGTATCAGCGGCACGCTAAACAGTAGTGTCAGCCACTCGTCTTTCCAGCTTGTGGCGCTGGCGTCTGCCATCTTCAGATCCCAGTCGATTTCGCCGGTAGCTTGTTTTTCGGCTATGACAGCCTCTGCCTTTGCCTTGGCTACCTTTGCACCTGTTTCTGCTTTGGTGCGCTCTACGCGGCCTTCCAGCCACGTTGAGGCTATGTTCATCGCTGGACCTATCAGTGCTGTAATCATTTCTCGTGTCCTAACCATAAGCCAAAGGCGCCGGTCATCGCCCCAGTCACAGTCGCCGTCAGACCGGCGGCCTCGATTGTCATCGCCTCTGGCGGTAACGAAATAAACCACTCAATGACGCGAATATACATGAACGTCATTACAAACATCATTATGCGCGGCAATATCTTCCAGCGCAAAAACCGTTCCATCGTAATCTCAGCCATCAGCCAACGCCCTCATGCGCTTGACCAGCCGGTTAGCCCGATTTGTGACTTGCTCATACCAGCGGCTATCGACCATCTCATCTGCCGTGCCAGACCAATTACGCTCGTCGACGCAACGCTTCATGCCCCGAAACTTTTTCATCGTCGGCAGGCCAAGGTTAAACATCATATTTGCTATGATGCGTTGCGCTTCTTCTGGCAGGTCGTCGAAGTCGTCATACAGCCGGTGGCAGTCTTCGCGCACCACCGCAATGTCCAAATCGAATAACTGCTTCATGCGCTTTTCGGTGATCGTGTAGCCTTCTGGCTTACCGTACTCGGCGTCGCCGTCGATTATCTTGTGGCCAATGCCTACGGTCAGGTAGCCCTCGGTGCAACGATACACGTCGAGCCGCACGCCCTCATCGTAAATTAGTTCTTCTCTGAGCTTGTCGACGTCCATCTCTAACCTGCCTTACCGTTTCAATCGCCTTAAAAAACGACGCGCGCTCCGCCTCAGCCTCATCAAGTAGCTTGGCTTGCACGCGCTTCGTATATTGGCGCACCGACCAAATTGGCAACCACAGCGTGCGCCGATGTTCAGCGCCGACAAGGCATAATAAGTCATAGTCTTCCTCAGTCGGTAAATGTTTAGTCTTACATCCGTGGCCAAGCTGGAAGTGGTACACCGGAGCGCGGTTCCCGCGTTCCGCAGATAAACTCGCAGTCTTAACCTGCACCCTGTAAAATTCATTAGCATCATCCCAAAAAACAGCGTCAACCTTATCCTGCTGGGCTAGGCTAACCTTAAACCCAAACTGCAATACCGTTGCCGCGGCAATGTACTCGCCCATCAGGCCAGTCGCTGTCTCGCTCATGCGACCATATTAGCCAAACAAATCAATCGCGCAATACCACTTACCAAGCTGACTGCACCGCCGCAATTATCATAATAATCGCCGCAATGATTGCGCCAACGACTAGGGCGCCGACCTTTAGCATTTCCTCGATCTCGGCCTGCCGGTTTGCCGCCGCACGCGCCCGCTCTCTGGCGGCCTCACGCGCCTCTTGCAGACGCTTCTGGCGCTCGGCCAGTATGCCCGCCCAAGTGCCGTGTCCGAAGCGCATGTCGACCATTGTGGCGACTTCCTGCATCTTCTCGGCGGCGAGCTTTGCGTCGATGATTTCCTTAGCCACAGTCTGCACGCCAAACTGATCCGCCAGCCCGCCCTTGGCTTTTTTGTTGCGCGCCTCTTGCACCTGCTTCTCGCCGGTGAATAGCGCGTCGATCTGGCTGGCGATTTCGCCTATGTCCTTGGCCGTCGATATGTTCGATTTGATAAATTCGACGCTACTCTTTACGAGCGCGATACCGGCCAACGCGGTGCTTATCGGTTCCATAGCCTCACCTCGGCACGGGTTTGCAGATGGCTACCATTTTAACACGTTTGCCGTCCAATGACGATATGGGCGGCTGGTGATTTAGGCGATTTGCTATGTACAGGCAACGGTCAACGTCAGCGAATGTCTGCGTCTGGCTGATGATGCCAGCGCCCATATATACGACTAGCAAAAACTCTATCATGTGCCTTGGTCGTCAAACGTGACTTTCTTGCACATAGCCCGCCAGTCGCGGATGTCGCCGCGCTCGATTAGCTGTTCGTAGTTATGGATGACTTGTTCTTCTGGTGGGCAGGCAGGTAGGATGTCGGCGTGTACTTCCAGTTGGCCAGTGTTTAGCATTAGCACAACCAGAAATACAAAGCCCTCAACCACGGCCCAAGACTTTATCGAGCTTGTCCTCGACCCGGTGCAGGGCATCCATCACCTGACGCATGTCGTCACGCAGTTCAAACTTTGTGGCGTATTCCTCGCGGGTTTTATTCAGCAGAATATTGAGCCGCTTCTGCTCTTTGCTTTGCTCTGACAGGAACCAAGCAAGGCCAGCCACAACTAGCCCGATAAGCGTGTCGATGAGGCTAGTCATTTCCATCAGTCTGCATCCTGTATGGTCAGAGTGCCAGCTTCCACCTGACGCATAATTTCAGCATAGTGGCGGTTAGCTGGGTCTAGTGGAATGTATAACTTAGACCCATCAATAGTTGCTTCAACGCCATCGTTTCCATTGCCATCAGCATCTATATATTTTGCATTTGAAATATCCATCTACAACTCCGCATCAAATGTCATATTTTGTTTTGGGTCTATAGTGCAAGCGTGATTAGTTGCAAGGCCGCTGGCCGCGTTTACATCTAAATAAAGATTTGTTCCTTGCGCTACAGCGGCACTAACACTAGTGGCGGCTGTGTTTGAACCATTATTGCGAATATCAATAGTTGCGGCTGTAACATTTACAGTCGGGTTCGCCCTTAAAGCTACACCCAAAGGAAAACAAACTTTAGTTTTTGTCGTGGAATTGCAAAAACCAAATCCACCAGCGTAAGACGATGTAGTGTTTTGCAAAACAGCAAAATACCGCTGACACTTGCGAAGCGTAGTGCCGTAGTCCTCGTGCTGGAACGGCGTGGCTGTCTCGCCTACCTCTAGCTTTACGCCTGTGAGGTAGAAGTTATTAGCCGCATCGTCAACACAATTAACTTGACCAACTGCACGATTAGCCTGTGTATTATGCCAAGTGTTTGAAGATAATGTGCCACTTGTGTAATCACTACCCGCCGCCAAAAACCAAGTAATACCCAAACTATAGCCATTGTCATTATCAAACGCTGTAGCTGTGTATCCACTAAATGTAAGTTCTACTTTCTGCCAAGTGTTTGCAGATGCAATAGTGTATGCTTGAGAATTATAATAACCTGCATCGTTTTGGAATAATTCCGCAATGTGCGTTCCAGTTTTAGGTGACTTCACCCAAAAACTAAGGGTCAAATTTTTTGCATCACTGGTGCCGTAAAGCAGGTGTTGCAAATCCTGACCTTCTAGTTTTGTTATAACAAGGAAAACACCATTAGCCGGTAAACTAGCATCTGCTGTTGTCACATCAATTTTTAATGAATTTGCAAATCCTTGCCCAGACGGTACATCAGTATCTTGTGTTGAAGTTGTAACAGTATTACCCACTTCAGCACTAAGAAACCTGTCACAAGCCGTGTAAACAGTTCCTGTTTGACCTGTTAAACTTCCCCTCTGTGCCAGAGTCATCGCACCGTTGATGGCGAGCGAAGGGTTCGCGTGTCTATCCGCCCAGCCTAACTGCCCCGACCCGTCCGTCTTCAGCACTTGGTCGGCGCTACCGTCACCGTCAGGCATCGTGAACGTGGTGTCGGCTGTCACGCTTGATGGCGCTTGCAACTTGATGCTGTTGGTGTCGGTGTCGTCCTGTAGCTTCAGAACGTCTACACCGTCTGTACCGTCAGCAAACGCGCCAAGCTGTTTTGTAAGCTCACGCATAGAGTTGTTGACGTTACTAGGCAACATGCCCTCAGCAATCGACACGCCGCCTATGTCGGTGTTGTTGGACGCCGTCACGCCGTCGTAATCAGTCAGCTTATCTCTGGCCATCAGGCTACTCCGTTATGTTATTAGGCGTATGGGCTGTCGCCGCAACAGGCTGGCCACGCGGCCTTCAGTTCGGCAATGCTGGTAGCGGCATCGCCAGCAGTAGGCGCATCACGCAGTGCTTGCTTGTCAGCCACAATCTGTGTGGTGTCTGCGCCAGTCTCTTGCGCTTTCATAAAGTCAGTGTCCAGTGCCTCTAGCAGTGGGACACGGGCTTCACGCACCTTGTCAGCAAAGATTTCTTTTGCCTTGGTTAAGTCCTCAGAAATTACTGACCCTGACAGTGACCAAGCACCGCGAAAGTCACGATTTGCGGGAACGGTAGCAGTTGAGGCATCAATCTGATTACCGTCCTTATCAACGATGTAAGTTGTAACAGCCATTAGTTTCTCCTATGCGGCTAATTCTAGTTCATCAGATATGCGCCAAGCGTTGCGCCATTCTCTTGTTTGAGGCAGTTGCCCCTTCCGGCAAATTACCATCTTCGGCTTATTGCCACCATCCCAATTCTGCCAGACGTGCTGTGGCACATCCTTCTGAATTAGGTATTCAATCGCTTCTTCTTCAGTCATCGCTGGCATTGGCTCTGTCTCATGTAACAGATAGCCGCGAGTATGCTTCTTGAAGTCAGGATGCGCTTCGTCCTTTGCCAGTTCCCAATAGACCCATACGGGCGGTAATATTCCGCCTTGAAGCGCACACGCCATCCAATTTAAATCCGGCACAAGCACCTTGGCACATTCATCCACACTGTCCTCGTACACCACACGGTAGTCTGACTGCACACCGTCTAGGTTTTCTTTTGCCCAGCACAGACGGTCAAACAGGTGGGTGCCTTGAAACTCTGGTGTCTGCATTAGGCTAAGTCTCCGTGAACAGTAATCTGCACATTATTTATATCACTATCAATAAGACCAGAACCAGCCGCATTTGATGACAAACCGTACTGATGTCTATATGAAGATGTGGTGTGAGAAAAATCAGAACCTGTTAAAAATATTCCTCTGGCAGTGCTGCTTTCAGCAGAACCATTTGTTGCTGAATAATATGCATCAGAAAATGATGACGAGAAATTTGCAGAATAATCGCCTGTATCATTATCTACTGCCGAACTTAAATTCAGCGAGTTATTGAAGGTTGTGCCAGTACCAGAATAGTGTGACCACGCCTTCGCACTACCATCAACAACATAGTTCGTGGCGATTGACCCAGCGGTGCTGTGTTCCAGCGTATCTGCTACAATTTTACCTGCCATTATGCTAAGTCTCCGTGAACAACTAACTGTATATTTGTCGGGTCTCTGTAGTTAGCCGCATTGATGGCGTAACTATTTGACCTTATCGCGGCAGTTGAGTGTAAGCCATAAGTGTCGGCCTCATCACCAGTGGTTAAGACCATTTCAAATGAGTTTGCATCATTCCCTTTAACTGAGTTGGAACCAGTTGCCGCATAATTTGCATTACCCATAGCTGACGTAAAGTTACCTTCATACCGCCCCGTCCCCTCATCTGTAATAGTGGAAATGTTTAAACTATCTCGCAATGCTGGTGTAGCTGTAGCATTAAGATTGTACCACGCCTTCGCCAACCCCTGTTCCAAAGACATAGTAGCAGTAGCACCAACCGTCACGGTGATGTCATTAGCGGTGGTCTTGCCTGTGAGGGTATCTACTTTTATCTCAGACATTATGCTAAGTCTCCAGCGGTCAAAATATTATGACTTATATCAGTAAGTGTACCAGATGAACTGAAAGTCTCTATCGCAATTACTGAAGCACTATGTCTACCAGTGTTTCTAGTTCCACCGTATCCGTGTGAAGCCCCTTCTTGAATACAGGTTTGGACATAATGATGCACACTGCTATAGGCATTTGTAGTTGTGAAAGAATAATCTCCTGTGCCGTGGTCAGTGCCTGATGAAATGTTAAATGTTCCAGCCGCTGTTAAAGCGGCAAGAGCATTAGCTTTTATATAAGCCTTTAGTGCTACTTGCTTAGTCAGCGTGACTGGACTGGTGCCATCACTTGCTGTGATTGTGTCCGCTCTTAACTCGCTCATGCTATCACCAGATTACCGTTGAGTGTCACAGTAACTCCCGTTGCTACAGTTAATGGGCCAGCGCATAGGCCGTTAGTGTTCGTTGCCACGGTAATGTCAGTGTCCAACTGCGCCTCATGCACACGCACGATGTCAGCCAGCCCACCGCCGCTGTCGCCCAAGAATGAGCCGCCACCGCCAGCGCCCCAGCTTAACGTGCCAGCGCCGTCAGTAATGAGCGTCTGGCCGTTAGTGCCGTCACCGTCTGGCAGGGTAAACGTGGCTGTGGCAGTCAGCGTGGCTGGTGCTTGAAACTTCATAGCGTAGGTGTTGGCATCGTCTGTGAGGCTCAACACGTTCAGCCCGACGTTGCCAGCGACTACGTCGGCAATGTCAGCGAGTTGCTGTCTGATCGCATTATTAATCCCCGCCGGGCTACAACCTTCCGAAATGTCGATAGACGAAATCGTCGTGTTGCTGGACGGGGTGGTGTTGTAATCTCTTACGCTCATGCCTTGGTTCCTCTAAAACCTAATCTTTTATACCACAGTCACGCGGCCGCGTCATTGCCCCATCCGGCGCTGGAACGGCAGGCTCTCGGTGATGTCCACGCGGGGTAGGCGTGGGCCAGCTTCCTGCGCGAGCAGACCGGCAGTCGCTGGCGCGCGTAGGGCAATGCCAGCCGCAGGTATGCCGCGCCGCAGTGCGGCCTGTCCTAGCGGCGTATACATGCCGCGGCCAAACAGCCCAGCGCCTAGCGCGGCGAGCGCACCCTCTGCGCTCATTCCAACAGGCAAACCTGCTAACGCACCATATGCCGCCGCAGTCATTGCGCGAGCTGGGGTCGCGCTGTCTGGCACTTCTGTCCCAATTACTCGTTTTGCCAACTCAGCTTGGCGTTGCATGCGAGCCTCACCGGCCGCCCTAGCGCCTTGCTGACGCCTAGCCTCTGCCCTTGCGGCGCGTAACGCCTGAGCTGGGGTAAACGCGCTTTCTTCAGCTCCGGCCGCCGCACGCTCAAGAGGTTTGAAGTTTGAATACGCTTTGTTTATTTGCTTTAACTCTGTAGCCTTTTGCGGCGCATACTTTGCAAGCACGTCCATCATTTTTTCATCTACCGCGTCAAATGCTTCGGCTAAGGCGCGATCATATCCGCTTGCGCCGGGCGCTGTGCCATATTTATACGCCTCACGGCCAAAGTTTTTCTGTATGTCTTGGATAGCCTTACCGGTCAGTTTATCGCCGACTGCGCGATTAAATATTTGGCTCTGAATTGCGTCATCAAATGTCTTTGCCTGTTGCGCTGGCAGTGTGGCGCGCACATCATCTGCAACCCTCGCTATATCGTTAACCAGATCGTCAGTGACGTTTATTTCGACGCCCTCAAGCACCTTGGTGTAACGTTTGTTAAATTCTGCCTTTGCTTTGTTATACGCGGCGCGTGGTGGCAAGTCGGTTGGTATTTTTACGCCAATAGGCTTTAGTGCGTCATTGTACATAGACGCCGGAAATGCACGCATTGCGCGCTGTTGCGCTCTTATGATCCCCTGCCCCATTATAGGCACAGATGTAAGCATTTCTTCTGCGCGTTTAGCCCCGCCACCAAATAGTTGACCGGGCGTTACCGGGATGCCTTTTTTGATTAGCGCCTGCGCCCCGCGTGATATTGTTGGCGCTATCTTCTGCGCGCCCATACCAATGCCCGCGCCAAGTGTAGCACTAAGTGGCACATCTTCCATTTCCTCTGCCGCGCCAGCGCCGTATAAAGCCCCGCCAATGCCCGCTTGCTTTACAGCACCCCTAACGCCAAGCCCCGCTAGGCTCTTAGCTAACCCGCCTGCGGTTGGTATGCTGGCGGCGATTTCTGTGCCATACGCCTCAACGGGAAAGTCAGACCGAAACTTCTCAAGCTCGGCGCGTATCTTATCGCGCTCTTGCTTGTAAGTTGTCTCGCCGATTGCACTACGAATAAAAGCCTCAAGCTCGTCAGCGGTTCCAAACGTAATGCCCTGCGCCGCTGATCTGCCAAGACCCGCAAAATATTCCGGCGTAAAGCGCTCGGCTTCCGGGGCTGTTGGTGCTGTTGTTTGAGATGATCCGCCTACTGGTTTAAGTGCCATTTTTATTCCTCAACAAATAATTGCCCGCCAATCATCACATAAGTGCCTTTTGGTAGGTTTGCGGCTTCGGCGTCTGCTTCTGTTGCAAAGGTTGTATATGGATTTGCCAACGTACCTGTCTTTGGCAAACGGCTCAAAACAACTTTTTTTGGGTCTAGGCCATAAGCCTCAGATAGATTTGTATATCTGTTTTCCACATTTGTTTGCATGTCCAGATAAGGCTGGAATTGCGTCCTTGCGGCTTGCACAAAATCTTCTCTAGTATCCTGCGTTAATCGCTCGCCTCTCACGACCTTGTTGTACATATTCCTAACGCGTGCGCCAATTCCGCCAGCATTTTCGGCCGTTGCAAACTCACCTTCCCTAACAACAGAAGTTGGGTCAATTACTTTCATATAGCCAAAAATCAAAGCAATATCAGTTGCGCCGGTTGGCTTATCTGACATTGCGGCTTTTTGCACCTTTTCAAAGCCAAGTCTAGCCTCGTCAAAAGTTTTGGCTTGCTTGTCAAACTCGCTTCTAAGTTGCTTTTCGTTTCCAAAAGCCTCTTTGCCAGATGTACCAGCAATCTCGCGCTCTTTTTGTGCAAACTGCATCAGTTGCATACGGCGCGCAAAGTCAGCCGCCTCGGCGGCACGCTCTTCTTTTAAGCCTGCCTGATACCCGCCGGTAGCCGCCGCACCCATCTCAGCCAGCACACGGCCAAGCGACACCGGTGTGGGCGACCAGTCGCTGGCACGCGCACCCGCAATCGCGGCTTGGCTAATCGCCTGACC
>Ga0208542_1000467_pt1 | contig 18441 bp, 19 predicted proteins | sample DEB08_DNA_3_FD_185495 | JGI IMG/M metagenome (GOLD analysis project Ga0208542, IMG submission 185495) | Aqueous microbial communities from the Delaware River and Bay under freshwater to marine salinity gradient to study organic matter... | ecosystem: Environmental > Aquatic > Marine > Coastal ... | reverse complement strand
ATACTCTAATGCGATATTTTAAAACCGTATTCGCAATCATCCGTGATTGATTTGGGGTGAAATACCCTGTCCTCGTATAAAAGTCTCGTATTCCATAAATCGTCGAGCTACGAAAGTTTATCGGTTGCTTATCGTCATATAGCCAGTCGATGATGGCGGATAATTGGGCGGCGGTGTTCATTCGATCGGTTGTTCTCTTCCTAAAGTCTATAGAGAAAAATATTCGTGGATCTGGACGCGGGGGATTACAAAAACGCATTATACTTTGTATCAAATGATTTATATACCCATTCGCCTCTTTTTATATGCTGACCGATATATGCCGTTCGCCCGAGAACCTTCTCCCCGCGCATATGGAATGTCTTATATTCCTTTTTGGTTTTTACAAACTTGTAGTTATTCTTCCTGAAATAAATTTCATATAGTTCAGGTCTGTAGTCTTTCGCCCAATAATGAACTGAAACTCTATAGATCCATCCGTCTCGTTCTTCTTCGATATGTAAATCGCTGTGACCTGAAACCATCGCATCCTGTTTCAATTGTTCCCAATTTATTTTATGAGCGAATTCATTCTCATATAAAACAACAAAGTCAATAGCCCATGATTTCACCATAGCGTTATACTATACAATAATGATATATAATAAAATTCAATCTTTATGATTCAATTTTATCTTTGTGGTAAGTATGGTAAGTATGGTAAGTATGCCAGGAAAGTATTTTCCATTCCCAGCCCTTATATGAAAAACCTTTCCCGGCATACTTACCATACTTACCTCACCTGGGAACATACTTACCTATACTTACCTCTATTCCTCCTGACTGGTTGTCGTCTCCATATTTTCAAAATCAATATCTACAAAACAACCAGTAAGAAGTTTCCCTTTAACCTTCTTCTGTTTCTTTGGATTGTAGGCAAAACCACGTTTTAATAAAGCGTCGCTGAACTCATCCCACTTATATACGCCGTCCTGACCCGTTGTAATCCACGCCGTCTCAAACTGACTCTTATGAATACATTTACCAGACGAGGTCGTAATATGATTGGTTATAAACTCATGGTATTTATCATTCTTGGCGATTGCCTGTTGTTTCAAATCATCGTATTCCGCTGGAGTTGTGAGACCATCTTTATAATAAAGAGCCGCACCATCAAATAGACAAGATAGAAAGGCAAATATTCCATTCTCGCTTTCTAGAAACTTCGGTACTTCTGGATCTTTGAGGAAGTCGAAATCTTCGCGTTTGGTTTCAATCTTATCAAATTCGCTACGGTCATAAAACTTCGATTTGAATTCAATATACCTATAACGTCTGGCAATTCCATTATCAGTAGCAAACTTCGGTTCGCTATTTCCAACAAAGAATAGTTTTGCGTCTATTTTGATAGTCTCTTCCGTTCCGTATAATACCTTATTTTGGATTTGACTACCATCACATACATCCTTCAACAATTCAATATTAATCTTACGCTTACCAATCTCATTAAACCAAGCGATTCTTGCTCCTACAATATGCTTGATGTTTTTATGGAAGTCCTTATTTCCATCAGCAAATGTCTCTGGGTTCATCTTCCGAACATAGCACGGAAGCATTTTCGTTAATATCTCTAACGGTGTAGATTTACCGTTTGAGGCGGTGCGACCGATCAGGAAGAAAGCGACCTGTTCGGCAGTCGCGTTCCCAGTAAGTGCGTAACCAAGTGCCTTGACGTAGTATTCATATCGCCATTCCTGATTGGAACATATATTCATAATGATATTCTTGGCACGTTGCTTATCAGCAGATGTAGCCTCGCGATACTTGTATGGAAGTTTGAATGACAACATATCATCATAACGGAGACCCTTGCGAAATTGTTGCGTTTTCATATTGTAAATACCATCGGCAAATACCAGGCAATCCTTATGATTATCTAAATGACTTGTAAAATCCTTTTCATTAATAAGGTGCTGAAAATGCTTCTTCATTTGCGAACTCGTCGATGACTTATCGAATTCATTAAGAGCATCGATAAAGAGATTTCTATACTTTATGTCGGTTCCAATTTCATCCCCGACCTGAGCTTCCGCAAGTTTATTGGATATCTTCGCGATGTTCCAATTCAAATACTTATTGAGGATTTTGATGAAGAGATGGGTTGGATCTTTGGTTACATTCCAAAGGCATTCAACCGTATCATAACAATACCATTTATCATTACAGTAACGAACAAATTTTCTAACCTCTGGCGTGATATGTTCGCATACGCCGAGAACACCGTGACTCAATAAATTAACAGGCATAAACAGATTCACTCGTTCAGGTGTTTCGATGGAAGCGGTAGCGACCTCCTGCGCGAGAACCTGACGACCAGCCTCGCGCACCTCTTGCGTGATTGCTGACGCTTCAGGAAAACGCATATCCTCGGGAAACTTGTCATCATCGTATTTTGCTATCCAATCATCTACCTTCGCCTCGTCGTAGCGATCCGCCGCCTTGCGACTGAACTCGTGGATAATGTCGCACATTTCATCGTGGTTTTTTATGTCACGGTATTTGCGGATAAGCATACAACAATACGAAGCCCATGTTTGATATGAAACAGCTTTCTCGTCGGGGATGGATGCGATGAATGCGGATGCGTCGGTGGAGGTAGTTGCGAACCCGATGCGTGGCTTCGGTGACGCCGATGGCGTGGTCTTACGCGACAACTGCGTCATAATGGTTTCATTATTGGTATTCGCTGAAACCATAGGAAAGTCCTTACATCTAACGGATATTTTAAAACGGTCAATCTTGGCGATGTCGATGGATGTAATCTCTACGCCTTCCACACGAAACGCATGCGTTATTTCGTATGCCTTGTTTGCGGGTTTGCGTGATCCGAGGAGTTGCCAGTTGGTTACACCGTTGGTTATACCTTCATCCAATACATCGGTCCAATTGTTGATGAGCGGAAGATGCTCCAACGACTGAGGCAATAAATCGAGCATAACCGCACGAAGTGCCTTCTGGATGACGCGAGGGACACGCACGGCGAAGAAGATGTGAATACCGTCCTTCGTCACCTCATCGAGCATATTTACGGCTGACTTATGTGCGACATATATCTCGTAGGTAGGCATCGAACCCGAGACCATCTCGGCAAGTTGTTCAGCGTATATTCCAACAATATTTTCAATATCTTCTTCGGTGTGCTTACGGTCTTCGGTGTCGGCGGCGTAACGAAAATCCATATCCACGACCAGCGGTCCAACATCGGGGTATTGTTTTTCGGTGAGGAATTCTTGTTTTCCTGACTGTAAATGCTGTGAATAAAGTCGCCAGAATTCGGCGTAGTCTTCGTCGGGGATGTTGAAAACACCTCCATATATACCGAGAGATTTGTCACCTATTCTCGTGTGGGTATAACCGCCTCCGGCGGTGGCTTTGTGAGCAGTCATAAAATCGGCGTAGGAGGACATCGAGTTCTCTATATATATTCTATATAGATAATTCTTTAAATCAATTTTTTCCTAAAGTTTTGAAATTTGCCGAAAAAAATTGGCTAAATGTCAAAATTTTACGAGGCTTCTAAAGGCTTTGCTTCCGCCTTCTTCTTCTCGCGTCGTTGTTTTGTTTGGAGCTTTTTCTTCTCACGATATTCCGGGTCAGTATGATACTTCAATAATTTATATTCGCGATCGTAGGCACGCCATCGTTCTTTCGACCGCTCGTTCATCATATCCTTATAAAGTTCCTTAACCTCTTCGAACGTTACGCTCATTTTATCGTCTGGTGTATCTCTGTATATATTTAGTATAGAAAACTTTCTAAATCAATTTTTCCTACCAAAGCCCGATCCTCCCCGCCCCGCTTGTCGCAGGGGGTGGTGCCGTCACATTCGGCGTAGCCGTGATATTCGGCTGAGAGCTATTACCGAGCAGAGATTGTCCCGCGACATTCATTACCCAAACAAGCCCGTAATACAACAAAGCAGTATAATACATATTCATTTCTAAATATAGTCTAGAAAAGAATTCTTACCAGAGAAGATGTATCGCCAGATTGTTCGCACTCCATTTATCAGATTTCCAGTCACCCCGTATAGCAGTAGCCCTAGCACGGTAACTCTTCCGCCTTGCCTCGTCGCCGTGCTTTGTAAAATCCTCCATGGTCGAACCGATATGAACCGCCCTGCCCCGCTTACCGTCAGTAGCGCTGACACGAATGAGGTATTTCTTATCCGCACGGGGTGATGGCTCGATGGTCGCTTTTTCTCCCGCACGGTATTTCTCGAAACGGCGTTTGACCTCGGCTGGGTCGCTAATCTTAACTAATTCGCTTAACTTCATTTCTATAATATGAGATTAAAAAGTTCAAGATCCGTCGATTTTCAAGCATTTCAAAAAAAATTGAAATGATTTTTCAACATATCGGATTACCTCAACGAATCAAATTAGAAAGAAATGTCGATGACCAGCAATACTCAGAAGAAGTGGTATGAAGGACTGACTGCCGAGGAAATAGAAGCAGTCTTTGCCGAGAGAGAACGCAGAAACTACGCCGAAATCGTGGCCCCAATACTTCCAGAAGATGACGACGAAGAAGACGAACACGAGGTTTGTGATGTATGCGACGAATGTATCACCTGCGGAGGATGCGGATGCGACGACGACGACGATGAGTAAAACCAATAGACTACCCAGCACCAGGCATGCTCATCCAGTCCCAGGACTTCCACCAAGCGGATAACTTTTTTTTCATAATGTAAATCGCACGCATCGTTCGTTATACATTATGATTCGAAAAAAATTGAAATGGTTTTCTGACATCTCGCCAGATGACAGCGATCAAGCAAAGACAGACACGATGACGAAGATATTGCGAATCAAGTATATTGACGGGAAGAGAATATTCACGCTTTTACCAACTGGAAAAAATAGCGAATTGTCCGATCTGAAAAAATGGGAACACTTCAACAACACGCAGATTGCCTTTAATACAAATCCAGTTGATGGAGTGGAGTTGAAAAAAGGTGATGTTATAAGACAATACAAATACGGTTACAATTACTATTACAAAGTTGTAAAAATAACAAACCACAAAATAGTCGTTGGATTTCTTCGCCCCCGATTTATATATGAATATGGACAATACATCGCATTCCACGACGAAATTGTTCCGATGTATAGGGTCGAAAAAATCGACGACATCGAACTCAAAGACGACGAGTATCGAAAAAAAATGTTTAACAAAAAAGATACATTCCATAAAGTATTTGACAAGAGCAAAATGTATGATGCCCGCCATTTATACCTAGACTAACCAAAAAACTCCAAGGCAGCCCGTCGCATCAATTCCTGTTGAGTAGGTAAGGTTCGACTCTGGGCGGGTGTCTTATTTTTTATATCGAATTTACAACCACGCCCGATGGATGCGGAGGCAGGTGGTGGTGGCGAAACCTCTGGTTCAGGTTCAGGTTGCTCGTCTTGGATCGCCTCGACGAGAGATTGGAATGCGGCGGCATTCTTCGGTTCTTTATATATTTTAATCTTCATGTAAGCCTGCTTCTTTCCACCCTTGCCCTTCTTCGGGGGCAACTCCGCCTCGCTGTCGCTGCTGTCCTCGTCGCTACTTTCAATCTTCTTTTTCTTTGCTGGCTTCTTACGTGACATCGCAACCAAGTCGGGGACTTGCGGAATATCAATAGGTTCGCTAGGAGGAGGTTGGATAGGTTCGGGGACGGGGGCAGGTTCAGGTGCGGGTGCGGGTGCGGGTATGGGTGCGGGAGGTTCAGGCTCCTTCACGGAGGCGGGTGTCTCCTTCGCAGCCTTCGCCTTCTTGGCCTCGGCAGCTTTCGCAGCCTTGGTCTCGCGTGCCTTTTGAAGGCGTTCCAACAAAATCTTCTTCTCGTCAGCAGAAATAACCATTCGTTCGTATATACATTCCCGAGAGATTATATTTTAGATTAATTTCCTAAATAAGTATTATTTCTTTGGTTCGTGTTTCGCATAAACCAAGGACGCGATGGCGACGGAATGTCCCATCTTGTTCGCAAGTTCCGCTTTCTTTTTGCTCTCATTTTCATCGACATCGTAAAGGTCGCTAACCACGGCACGACGGATTTGCGTCGATGATACTTTCTTACCTATATCGGAGAAGATGTCGTTAAACCACTTGGTATAACTCGTTCGCGAGATACACTTATCGTTATCGTGGCGATCGGGCATAAACCACCGGTTCGGTGACATACGGTCAAACACATCCATATACTTCACCAATTCTCTCGCAACATCAGCACCAAGGTCAATCAACTTGGAACCATAGTCTTTCTTTGTCTTGTAGTTATTCAGGTAAAGCACCGCCTTCTTTCCAGAAACATCTACCGAGATGTAATTCACGTCGGCATCCTGTTTATCGGGTAGGTCACCAGACTTATACAACTTCGCACAAGCAAGGTCATTACGTAGTGGAGTATTCAAATGGATTAAAAGCATGAAGTATTGTAACAACTGCTTATATTCCCCGTAGGTGTCGATCGCTGCGACCGAGGCAGGCAACTTCCCCCGTAACTTCTCCAACATCTCTCGGAGTTCTTCTACCGTCATCCAATTCTCCTTCTGCTTGTCATTCATCGTATTTGTAGAATAGTCGGCATGGACGTCATTTGCGTATTCCGCCATAATCATATCGAGTTGCTTACCATACTTTTCGGGTAGGTCAAACATATCCGTCCATACTTTTAATACGGCAGCACGGTTCTTTTTGGTATGCGTGGAGGCAGACCCCTCGATTACTTTAAGGATTTTCGTCCAGTTGCTTACAATCCATTTCCCATTATCGTCTTCGTCCTTTGGAAGTCCAATCTCTCGGCGTATCCCATTTATAACGGACTGGTAGGTGATTAACGTCTTCTCGGATAACTGTGTTTTTGCTTTCGGCATTATATACTTCCTAAATATAATAAACTATTCCATTTTTGGTAATTCAATATCTCCGTCCTTGAATGAAATCTCTCGGTCGAACCCAAGGCGTAGCCATTTCATACGGTCATACCATATCATCATAAATGACCCGACAGGTTCATCGTCCAGCATATTCAAACATTCCACAAAGTTCTCCTTCTTACCAGCGAAAAGCGACGAGAATTCGTCAAACAGCGACATCGTCGTCCCGCGATCCTTGGAAGGAAACAACAATACCATATTTGTATTCGTGCGTAGGGGTTTGCTTATTCCCCGGAAGTGTTGCGAGAGAATGAATAAGTTCGTGAAGTCGTGACGGTGGCGAATAGCCCATCGGGTGAATTCTTTGCCTTGCTTACTATTGCTCGATGAAATAAGCGGTGACCCAAGCGAGTCATCTATAACTATTGTAGCCCGAGGAGGATGATGGAAGTTAAAGTTTCGGATCATCTCCTTTACATCCGCATCATCTTCTAATATTCCACTTTCAATCAGGATATTCATCTCGTCCTCCTCTATCTTGGTCTCGTCTTGTAAATATCTCTCGAAGAGGTCAAAGATGAACTTTGTTTCCTTCCACTCTTGGATATTCGCATGAATTTCATCGATAATCGCATTAAATGATTTAATCGTGAGTTCATCGTAGAACTTGATGTTATCGGGAAATCTCTCGGCGAAGTCCTGAACTTTGCTGTCGTGCGTCGGTGAAATCCAATAAACAATATTATTATCCTTCATCATCGAATCCTTTTCAATTTCCAGAATACGGAGCATCGCATTCGTTTTTCCAGCACCCCGAACACCACACAATAAACCAAAAAAGAATGAGTTCTCACCCGTAAGGTTATAGTCAGGGAAGTCATATCCTTTTTTACCTTTGATTAACCTATTGACAAACTTACTAACCTTTTTGAGATGTATAGGCATTTTATTATTCTATATATATTATAGGATTAAAAAATTCGTATAATGCCTCCCGCCAAGAGAAAGGCCAAGAAGACTAAAGCACCACGCAAACCGCAACCGTTGCCCCGCTCGGTCCAAGCACTTCTAAAATATTTAGGTGGATCCGATGTCAAGGTGGGTGGGGCGACAGGAGGCACTCCTGCTCAACTCGCCCCCACGAGTATAAACATCGCCGTCACTCAACAACAAGCACAGCAACAGTCACAGGCACAGCAGAGCGTGAGAGCACGTGTCGCACCCAAAGGACAACCAATCGGTAAATCGCCACTCTCAGCAGTCATACCGCAACAACCCGTCATAGTCCAGCAAGCACCAACAAGCATAGCAGAAACCGAGCGTAAGTTTCAAGCACAGGCAAAAGAAGCAGAAATCAAACATGATGAAATCAACCGTAAGTTCGGGCTTTTAGAAGCATCGCAACAACAGTTTCGTCAGGCGGCGGCTGGGGCATACCAAGATATAAAAAATGATTTAAAACGTCGGGTTACTGGTGATGCCAATATATTTGATGCTCGAAATTTAGCAGCACGTTTCACGCCTCGCCCTGTTGTCGAAGAACCGCAATTCGCAGGTATGAGTTTCGGTCAGGCAGCAGCAGAAGCACAGGGTATAACGGTCACCGAAGTATTTAAAGGGGCGAGAGAAGAAGAAGCCTCCACAGGTCTCGCCGAATATTTAGGCGGACAGTATGTCGAAAACGTTACTAACCCAGAGATGACAAAAATCAAGCGATCACCAGGACGCCCACGAAAGAGCGAAGCGGAGAAGGCGGCCACCAAAACAGCCGCCGCCCAAAGGAGAAAGGCGACAACCAAAATACCAGCCGCGGATGTCGCAAGTCTTTTAGAACAATCGGCACCATCGAGCATCGCTAGTTTTACACCCGCCCCAGTTACCGACCCAAGTGCTTTATTTAAGCCAACTCGAACCATATCGGTAAAGAAGAAACCGACAAGCACAGCAGCAGCACCAGATATGGCGACGCAGATTGCGTTGCTGACAGGTGGAGGAGCCGCCGCCGAACCCCAATCCCAAGGACAAACGATCGCCCAACTTTTAGGAATAACTAAGAAATAATAAAAAAACATGTCAATATAATATATACGAAGTGTAACGTAGCGATGTTCTGCCAAACTGAAAGAGAGATAGCACTATATGACCTACTAACCGTAAGGTTTCCAAATAAACACCCGCAACTGCTCGAACTTATTGCGTGGTGTGGAATCAACCGCCCCGAGAGATTACAGGAGATTTTTGAAAAGCATGAAAACGATGGTGAAGGATCCATGATTGATTTAGCAGATTTTGATATTAAGTCGTTGCTTCCCGAAAGTGGTTCGGTGGAGACATCGGTTCATGAACCGACATATGTAACAATCAACCCCGACGACGATTAAGCGATATAATTTTCTAGGACTATAATATAACATAAACATTCAAGAATGAAAGGAGTTGGTGCTATGAAACCCGCCGCCGCAGGTGTAGGCAAAATGAAACCGATGGCGTTTGGTGTCGGAAAGATGCGTCATGAGGACGCCGAAGGCGACAAGAAGAAGAATATGACCGCCGCCGCCGATTTAGCCAAATTGTTTGAAAAGAAGAAGTGACGCATTTCTGCGGAACGCTCCTACCTCCGTTGGAGGAAGTAACGCATTCCATCGCGGACTTCATTTAGAAAAATATAATCTCCGTTGGAGGAATGATTATATTTTTTTTCGTAACATATTGTATAACACGAAAACACCGATGTCTATGGATGCTATTCCCAAGGCTCTCCAATACGGGGTCGCCAACTCACAAGCACGCGTAGTTCGCCAAAAGCTCCAGCCTCTCGGAGTCTCTTCTGGTGCCGCTGGAACAACTGTCCGTTTCCTCCTTCCCCAGAAGGCTATTATTGATATGCGGTCTTTGTCTTTCAACTATGACTACACTATTTCTGGTTTAGTGGATACTGACGCAAACAACTACTCCAACGCCCAGATCCCCCCGACCTACCAGCACTGGAGTGCTGTTAAGGTGTTTTGCTCAGGAGCATCCGCCGCTGGTTCCCAGTTGAACCACTACGATATGGTTCATCACGCCCTCGCCAAGGCCAGCGTCGGTGAGGACTGGTGTAACTCCCGTCTCCACAACGCTTATGACTCGCTTGTAAATTTCACCGGTGCTAGTGGTCGCCCCGGAGCAACCTCCAAGTCCCTTCAGGCTACTTTCGATGATATAATTTTGTTCCGCTCCAAGAACAGCTGCTATGACAGCTCTCTCTTCGGCAACCTTGAAATTGAATTGACCTTTAACAGCAACTACATTCTTAAGATCGCCCGTGAAGGTGTCCCCTCCGCCGCCGCCGCCAAGGCTGCTATCTCCCACGCCTTTAGCAACATCACTTGCTCTGTCGATACTGTTGTCAGCATCTCCCCCTTGTATGTGAGCCTTCTTGCCGAGCGTCTCCAAGTCGCAACGCCCATCCGCCTCCCCTTCTCCGAGGTTCGCTCTGTCCTTGCTACTAACACCGGTTCCAACCGTATCACTCTTCAATCTTCATGCGTCGATGCCGTGATGGTTGGCTTCTTGAACGCTGACCCCAACGCATACACACCCACCGATAATGCTGGTGCTCTCGCCATCGCCAATATGCCCCGTTACAAGTTTGCCGTTGATCCAGCACAGGCAAACACTATGGGCTTCCAGCTGACCGTTGGCTCAGAGGTCTATCCCCGCCAAGCAGTCGCCAAACTTGCTGAGATCGCCGACATCACCACCAACTCCATCTTCGGCAACTCTACCTCTTCTACGAACCTGTTGTATCTGGCTGCCTCCGCCGCCGGTGCCCAGTCTTACTCCCGTGCCAACCTTGCTACTGATGGAGCCATCGCCGTCACCAAGTTCGGGTTGGGCGAGGAGGGCTATGCCTCTGGTCTGTTGGTTGGTCTCCAGACCAACGGTGTCGCCACCGACTGCGTCGTCAGCAGCAACCAGGCTGCCGCATCTCATGTGTTGATTGCTGCTCTCCAAACCAGCCAGCTCGTGTTCGACCCAGCCACAAGTGCTGTTTCAATAGAAGCGTGAGCATATATCGTGTGATAAAATTGATATAAAATATATATTATGTATAATATGACTTATACATAATGAGCGACTATACCGAATTTTAAAAACTGGATAGGAATTTAGAAATATTTATAATATCATCATATCATATAACAACATGACGAAAGGTTTGCCAAAAAACTACGAGTTCAGCCCATTCGTGCTCCGGTCTCGTCTCGCCAAGCCCAAGCCCAAGTATGAATTTACCGACGAGGCACGTGGTGTGGAAGGTTGGGACGCCAACGCCCACATCAAAGTCAAGCGTGATTATGCTCTCGGCAACAAGACCTTTACCCAAGAAGCCGCTTACGGTAATCTGATGGAGCGGACGAAGATGGCCGCCAAGTCATTCAACTATTCCCGCGCCGATAAACTGAGACCATACGAAGGTGTCATTTTGGATTTACACGACGAAAGCAATACACTCGAAAAGCTGGATAAGGTTTTTGATGTTCGTGACGGTTACAAGGTGTAAAACTACCCACGACCAATCAAAAATGACACCATAATAGGTCAGCGAACCCAAAAATACCCCTAATATACCTAAAACGGTATTGATTTAGGCATATTATCGCCTCAAAATGGTATTAAAAATATTTTTAATACCATTTTGAGGCGATAATCAACGGAAATTAATGCCAAATGGGTTATATTTATGAATGGTCGGCATTATTTTAGGGTATTTTCAGGTTCGCTGACCTATTATGGTGTCATTTTGGATGAGTTGGTATGGATTCAGGAGTTTCCAGTCTCGTCAGTCAGCACGTGACCGGATAAATTATTTGTCCGGTAATTTAACTTGCCAGTAGAAAGTCAAATTACAAATATTTTCTAGATTGACTTTGCTCTGGAAATGTAACCTAGAAATTTAAAGTTGCTGACGTTTGCTTCCAAACTTATCAGCAGTCTTGTCATATAATTCCTTCATCGTGTCGCAGATGTAAGTATGCTCTGCGTCAATCTCTCGCATTACCCTAAACTTATCCACTTCGGCTTTATGATGAGCCGCAACATCGGGGAAGATGACTCCGACATTCGCCTCCATCTCTTTCGAGAATGCGGCGAAGTAAATGTTCTCGTTTCTTACGGGAAGAGCACGAAGCATGTCGAGAGATTTGCTGACGAGAACAATTTTGCCTTTGAATACCGAGCAGACGTTTAAGATATGACGTTTGATTGTGGCGTGAGCCAGAACCTGATCAACTGGGTTAATCTCTCCGTTTTGCTTGGCGAGTGCCTCCGCCGACACGGGGGCTTGAAGTGTTTGCCAAAGCGAATCGCAATCAATATATACACACTCGCTCGTCGTAAGCTTCTGGCACATCGTCGTCACTCCCTTCAGCAGGACGAGACCACGCACACGCTGACGAAGGCGTCGCTTATGAAACCAGTTTGTCATCCAGTCAAATAATAATGAGGAAGCAGGGGAACCCGCAAGTGCTGACACCCCCGAACCTATCGCGTAAAGAGCAGGAGCCTCCATCGAAATAATAGCGGGTTATAAATATACCCAATATTATTTTTTTGTATTATAATGACCCGTTCTTAAAAAGTAACTCGGTGATTGTTTTGAGTTTGGCTGCTTGTTCGTCGAGTTGCTGCTGTAGCGACTGGATCTGCTGGATGTCCGCCTCGTTATGGACGCTACGGATGTCCTCATAAGTCGATCCGCTTGATGTAGTCGGCAACTCTAATGGTTTATAATCAGCATTTGCGTCTGGGTTGTATTTCGGATTCGGGTATTTTACCAAGTCGCTCTTCATCTCCCCTGTTGCTTCGTCTTTCCATACCATCACCTCCTCAAAGAACTCGGGCTCTTCGTATGGTTTATAATGTAATCCATGTTTCGCACAAAGTAAATGATAAATAATAGTGTCATCGGTGCCCCATCTGGCGTATTGCTCACCTTCCATCTTGTAGGTGAGGTCTTTGCTTTCCCCGTTCTTGCTTATTAAAGTGTAATGAAGTGTCGCCGATTTACATGGTTCAATACTTATGTGTTGGAGGTCTATTCTGGCTCCTTCAAGTGTTCCTAAAAATAGCATCAACATTATATATCTTATATAACCTCTATATAAAAATTCATATTAATTTGTCCCTGCCCCTGTTTGTTGAACAGCCGATCCGTATGGCACGACTTCATATAACAGGTTCGCACCATATATTGAACCGCCTGTCATAGTAGAATAAGAGGCGAAACCTAAATGCGTCAGAGCTGTTGTGTCGCTATACGCATGTTCTCTTACAAAATTCCATTTTTCAAACCTCCCCAAACTCCCGCCGGGATCTCTGTGTATTAAATGACACTCGCCGTGAGCAAGAAAAGACCTTTTACTATCTGTATGAACATCATACGCCATACTTACCTCAAAATGAATATTTAAAAAAAAGGAAGTCCCAGTATTTGCTAATGCCGAAAGGCCTGATATTGTTTCTGCTTCTTGGAATGAGTCATAAACACTCATGCCTCCGTTCCCGCCTGCCGCGGGAACTAAATAAACATCTGCGTAATTGGGCATGGGATAACTATTTGTTGTGCTTTGCCTACGATATTGGGTGTATTGATTTTGAGTAGCGTTTGACGTTGGATAGGTATGAGTATTGTTCATAAGAAAGAGGGGGTAATTGATGGAAGCATTTGTTCCACCACCACGCAGCGTTAATCGGAACACACCTCTTACCTTATTAGCAATCAGATTGACGGAACTTGGAAGTGTAAATGTAACCTTGTTATTTGCTCCAGTCCAATACAAGTTATGAACTGTATTTCCACCGCCTGTGCTTGAAACCGTTACAGCTCCCCCGTTGTTTGATACAGTTACACCAGTTCCCGCCACAATACTCTTCACGTTATACGCAAGACCATTATTATCTACTAGTGTTCCTATTCCCTGAATGCTGCCACCGCCCATATGAATTCCTATTCCATTCGTGCTGCTAATATTATCTGGCATTAATCGTGAAGCAAGCATAGTCTGATACAACGATGGGGTTGTTGTTGATGAGTTAAGAGCGGTATGGACGTGCGATAATGATCCATCGTTAAAGAATACTTCTACGTAATGATTATTGGTGGCTCCCGATGGTTGGACGAAGTTCAATCGTGTTTCAAAATATGGTGCGTTCAAAGGGAACATCGAAAGGTCAAACTCATTCAAGCTAAACAAAAGTTCATATTGTTTCATAAAGGCGGTAGTATAATCTAATGCTGTCGGGTTGCTGGTATTTAATGCGAGTGGTGTGGTGTATGTTCCCGAAGAAATACGGAACGCCATGCTATTTACACCTCCAGAAGTGGGCTGAGAAAAATAACAACCCGCAGAACCAGACACAACGCTCACTTTCCATCGTAATTTTTTACCTGTATATAAAAATCCTTGTGTAATGGTTTGCGTTGTTCCTGCGGTGAAAGTTATTGAGGCAATACTCAACACCGTCCCGTTTGACGCACTCGTTTTGGTTACATCTGGGAATGTATATAACACAGAAGCAGCATCATCTATCAATTGACAGCGAATGACTACATTTGACCCTAAATAATTGATATTAGGAAATTCAATATCCGTAAATTTAAATTCAAACTGATACAGGCTCACATCCCACGTCCCCGTTTGTGCGTATTCTCCAACATGTATAAAACCTGTGCTTATAACGTTGGTGAAAGTAAGTTTAGACATTAACCCATTACTACCTGCCGTTGCGTAAAAATACAGATCACAATATATATCCGCCGCTACGTTTGCGAAATAGGTTATATAGGGCACATACTCATACGTGCCTTTTAAGATGGGGTTGGCTGTTAAGTTGATTAACCCCCTATGAATGACTAGGTTGTATGTAGTGGCTGCTGAATACGAGGTTAATTTTATAGATTTTTGCCCGTCTGCCGTATAAACATCCGTTGCCGTCAGCGTCTGTGTTACGAAGTTGGCACCTGTATAAACAGCGTCTGCGGTTGGACCTACCAAGATGTAGATAAGACCACTACCTCCATTCACGCCACCCTGTGAGTTAATCGTATAATTGCCGTTGTTATTGTTGATTGTGATGTTCTGTCCTGCTGTTATTCCTGTGACTGGTGTGACTTCGGCACCCGCATACATCAGCTTATCGCTGGAGTTGAGGTAGAGTGATTTCGTGGTTGTGCCCGTGAAGTTGGTTTGAAGCGTGAGCGACGGCGTATTTACGTTGTTGTAATCTATGCGGGTGATGAGTGCGTCCTGATGGTTGGTGACTTTGATGCCGTTCGCCAGATTTTGATGATCAACCAGTAATTTAGACGTTGTATCATATCCGCTTGGACTGTTATTTCCGGCGATTACAACCTGAGTTGATGCTTGGTCTCCCAATATTTTCATCGCATCGTGAGCGTTGGCTTGAAGCCCTGTGGCCGTTCCTGACCGGAACCGAATAGGCCCTTTTGTCGTGTTGCTTATTCTTATTTCTGAATTCAGGGCTCCTGCTCCCGCGATGAGTTCTATGTCATTATTGGAAATTTTAAGGGCATTCACCTTATCCATAGAGTCGGTTAAAAGCCAGTCTATGTTTGTGCTCGCAATATTGTTATTGCGAAGCAAAATCTCACCATTAAACGTCTGCTGACGAATGCTCCCCCAAAGTGTCGTTTCTGAAATATCTCCCTTAGCCAGAAAGGTCGTAACCTTGGGTAGTATGTCAATAGTTATTTCAGGGTCATAAATCGTAAGGGATTTGAGTTTCGCTCCTGTTGTTGTTTCTACATCCCCGTCCTTGGTGGTGGTGCCCTTCATAGCCCATAGGTCAGAATAAACAAAATTGGGTATCGCACTTGTTAAAATCGCACTCGCAACCCAAAGAGGAAGCCCGTTGGTCGGGATTAGTGCTATTAAATTAGCCCATGTAAAAGCATTTGTAACGGCCATTCCTTCAAACCTAGAATCACCAATATATACGTTTCCGCGAATGTGTGTCTCGGTGTTCTTCGTCAAACTCCGCTTACCAATATAAATACGGGTATTTGTCCAACCGATTTCTGGCGTGTCTATTGAGCCAATTTCTATTAAAGAACCCCCTTGACCAATTTTAATAGTGCTATCGCTCTGGACTCCAAATCCAGTTATGGCACTAAGTTCAATTATATCCGCTTGTATTTTTTGTATATAACTGGTGCTTTGAATCATTCCTGAGAGGCACCCAAACGTAATGCTATTATCGGTGTAGTAAGCGGTATCAAGCTGTGTAAGGCTGTCGTTTATCAGATTAAAGGAACACGCACCAGTTGATAGGCGTATGAGCCGTTTTTGGCGATCGAAAACGCCGATTTGTAAATAACTGGGGTGACGTGGGTCTGTGTTGTCGTCGCCAACGCCACTCGTAAGGTATTGTGTCCTACTATTTAGTGTCGCTAGGGTGCCATCGTGTCCATCAACACGCCCTTTTAATGTATTTAAAGAAGCATCGGTTACGGCAAGGTTGCCTGTTAATGTATTTAAAGAAGCATCGGTTACGGCAAGTTGGGATGTTAAATCAGTTAATGAGGAATCGGTAGTATCTAATCGTGATTTTAATACAGAGTTCCGGTTATCATTTGTTAGCACGCTGGTTTGGGATAGGGCGGTTGTGTCGATATTCGCGAGTTTTGTTTCGAGTGCGGTGATGAGTGATTTCAGGTCTTGGTTTTTGTTTTGATTATCAACGATCCACTCACTCGATAATCCGCTCGTATTAAGGTATTGAACCAGTAGTTTTAATTCATCTACCTCTGATTGTTCAAATTGATCCACACCTTCTAATTGTCCGATGTAGGTTTCAAATGGAAGACCTCTAACGTAAAGTTGGCGACTCGCATTTAATGATGGTATATCATATACACCAGCGGTGTTCGGTTTCAAGTAGCTCATCCACTATATTTAGTATATTATATATACGGAATAAAAAAATACAATATCTTTTTGTTATATTTTTATATCGGCGTTATATATAACGAAAAGATGTCATACAACGAGAATGATGCGAGACATAGCGTCCCTGCTGTCAAAATGACAAAACATTTCATCGGCGTCAGCGATAGTGATGGTGACAGTTTTGGAACAGCGGATCATAACCCAGGCAATTTCACAGTTCAGTTCTTAAATCCAAATCTTACAAATATTTCATCATCGAGTGATGCTACTAAAACTGTCCTACACCCTATTTCTATGTCGGTTGATGTTCTTTATAACAACGTCGCCGAGGTGTTTCGCAATAACCGTTTCCGTGTCCGTTCAAAAGCGGGCAACCTCCTCACCCAGAATAACACCGTTGAGAATGGAACCAACCCAACATCATCCCTCACCTATGACCCGAAATCATTCCCTGTCGTCACCATTCCCGACGGACTTTACAAGACAGGTGCTGATCTGGGTGCGGCTATTCTCTCGGCTTTAAATGCCGCCGCTATTTCATGGACGGGCGGTGCTCAAATCGTATGGACGAATACCGCTTATGATGCGAATTCCCAGAGCATCCGTTTCCGTTATGCGACTGCCGCACCAGCTGGAACTCCCGAACTCTTCATAGATAGTGTGTATCAAGACCCAAACACAAATATCGCTTATGATAGTTCGCGAGTTTTAGGAACAACAGGGGCAGTTGTTGGGCCAAATGGTTACGCAGTTTATACCGACGGTGCCTTTATATTGCCCTACGCAACTACACAGGGTGCGGGTGCTGGTGTCGTTACTCCAGCTTTCGTGGATTTACAGACCGTGGATGTTATTCAACTCCGTTGTCCAGAAGTCGCAAAGCGTTATTATAGGAAGCAGGGAACAAACGCTGTTGCTGGACGTAATCCTCTTTCCTTTGTGCCAATTCTATTTGAATTACCTTTGGATACTGCTCTTGGTGGAACTTTCTACTGGATGCCTCAGGATGATCGTTATTCACAAGAGATTTCGTCGGATTTCTCTACGATGACATTCCAACTTACGACAAAAACAGGTATGGTTATTCCTTTTAATAACAACGCTGAATTCAACTTCCAGTTTTACGTGGAACGCGAAATTCACGTGACGAGCAACGCCGAGAGAATTAAGGCGATGTCAGAATATAACAGGTTTAAGTCGTTTTAATACAATCGCTAACCACGAATTATATTTATATGCCGTGTGTATATAAATAAAACATAATGGAGACGCCGATGGACGAAATACCGGATTGCTCAATCCAGTCGCCTTTTGGAACGACAACGGCACAGATGAAGACGCAGCACGACAGATTTGAAAAATATAAGGAATACATAATTCCTATGTTTAAGAAATTATATGACCAACGACTCGGTTGTAAGTCTGGTTTTGATTGCCCTGTTTGTGGTTCTTGGCTCACAGGCGGTAGAGCATGTAGGTTACTCGCTCATATTTCATCGCATAAGCATCTTCTGGCTGCGGGCGTTTTAGAGGAGGGCGACCAACGCAATCGCCGCGGGTTCGGCCGTAAGCATACT
>Ga0208542_1000464_pt1 | contig 18500 bp, 21 predicted proteins | sample DEB08_DNA_3_FD_185495 | JGI IMG/M metagenome (GOLD analysis project Ga0208542, IMG submission 185495) | Aqueous microbial communities from the Delaware River and Bay under freshwater to marine salinity gradient to study organic matter... | ecosystem: Environmental > Aquatic > Marine > Coastal ... | reverse complement strand
TAATGTCTAAGTACGCAACAGGAAAACATTCAAAAGCTATTTCAGATAGATCAGGACTTGAATTTCCATATAGAGAAATGGTTAGAGAATGGAACGGTTCATTTGTACATTATACAGAGTACGAACCTAAACAACCACAACTCGAACCAAAACCTGTAGGTGGAGATGGTGTTGCATTATTACAAGTAAGACCTGATAGAACAGAGCCTGCTACAACTGTTAGAATAGTAGATAATGGTTTTGAAACTTATGCTGCAGGGTCAGGAATTATAAATGTATTTTCACCTGGACATGGTTTAACAGATTCAACAACATATAGATTTAGAGGACCACCAACTACTTCTGCAGGGAGTTCTTTTACTTATGCTGATCCACAAAGTTTTGACGGTATAACAGGAGCCAATATTGCAAAAAGTGCAGGATACACAATAAGAACAGGAAAATATAAAGCAGATTCAGATGGAGCCGGAACTGCTGGTAGAGATGCAAGAAGTGCTTATTTAACTGATAACTTTTTCTTTTTTACAGTTGACACAAATACTGCTACAACAGGTAATATAAAAGGAGGAGGCTACGGTTGTTCCGTTGGGCCTGTAACAATAGAAGCATGATAAACAAAATTTGGAATTGGATAAAAAATATTTTTAAACCTGAAAAGCAGGATCCTCATCTTGAAATGTATGAAGAAACTGCAAAACAAAAAAAGATACGTTTAAAACATCAAGGAGATAATAAATAATGGCCGGTCTAAGTTATTCAGATTTAGTTACACAAATAAGAAATTACACTGAAACAGATTCAAATGTTTTAACAACTGCTATTTTAGAAAATATAATTTTAAACTCTCAATACAGAATAATGAGAGATATACCTATCGATGCAGATAGACTTCAACAAGAAGGTAATTTAGTAACAGGTCAAGAGTCTATTAATGCTCCAGCAGGTGCTTTATTTATAAGAGGTATCCAAGTCTATGATTCAACATCTTCTATAGCGGGTGCTAATACTTGGTTAGAAAAAAAAGATGTAACATATTTACAAGAATATGTATCTTCAACAGAATCTTCAAAAAGAGGTAAACCTAAATACTATTCTATGTATGGAGGAGCAACAGGTAATACAGATACTACATCTGGAAGAATGTTTCTTGCCCCGGTCCCTGATACAACATACAAGTTTAGAGTACACTATAACAAGATGCCAGCTACTTTAGCTTCTGATAACACTACTAATTATATCAGTTTAAACTTTCCAAACGGTCTATTATATTGTTGCCTATCTGAAACTTATGGATTCTTAAAAGGTCCGATAGACATGTTGACACTTTATGAAAATAAGTATAAACAAGAGGTACAAAAGTTTGCTAATGAGCAAGTTGGAAGAAGACGAAGAGATGACTACACTGATGGCGCTGTTCGTATACCAGTTAACTCGGCAAACCCATAGGAGATAAAAAATTATGGCAATATCATCGGCAATTTGTACAAGTTTCAAACAAGAAATTTTAGTGGGTACACACAATTTTACAGCGTCAAGTGGTAATACTTTTAAAATAGCTTTATATACAAGTTCAGCTTCTTTGGGTGCTGCAACAACAGCTTATTCAACTTCAAACGAAATTTCAAACACATCAGGATCTGCATACACTGCAGGTGGTGCAACATTAACAAGCGTTACGCCAACAACTTCTGGAACAACAGCAATCTGTGATTTTGCTGATGTAAGTTACACAAGTGCTTCTTTTACAGCAAATGGTGCATTAATTTATAATGACACACAATCTGATAAAGCTGTAGCAGTTATAGCTTTTGGTTCAGATAAAACTGTAACTAGTGGAACTTTCACAATTCAATTTCCAACAGCAGACGCAAGTAACGCAATCATTCGTATAGCGTAAGGAGGACCTCCTTATGGCATCAACCTGGGGTAATAACACTTGGGGATCAAACGAGTGGCAAGATGATGAAGTTACAATTTCTGTTTCCGGTCTTTCAGTAACCACTTCACTTGGATCAACAGAAGCATTCAATACATCAGGTTGGGGTAGACAACAATGGAGTAACTCCGGTTGGGGTGTTAATTACTCTGTTGAACCGACAGGTGTATCTTCTACTATTTCTCAAGGAACTGCAACAGGATTTCCTCAAACCATTGTTGACTTAACAGGAGTTTCTTCAACAGCAAGTGTTGGTGAGCTTTCTCCAGCAGATGTAATGCTTTTAACAGGTCAAGCTGCAACTTCAGCAATAGGTGAGTTGGCTAGTGTTGGAACTGCAGTTGGTTGGGGTAGAAATGGTTGGGGTGAAGAACCTTATGGAGATTCATTTAATAAAGTTGTAGTTGCTACTATAGGAACTCAAGCAGCAGCTAGTGTAGGATCAATAGCTCCTGCAGATGTAATGGGATTAACGGGAGTTTCTTCAACAGCTAGTATTGGATCAGCTACAATGATTGGAAACGTAACTGTAACTCCAACAGGAATTTCTGCAACATCATCAGTAGGCTCACTATCAACTACTGATGTAATGGGACTAACAGGAATAGCTGCAACTTCTGCAGTAGGTTCAATAACACCTCCTGATTTAGCATTTGGAATCACAGGAGTTTCCGCAACAATAAGTTTAGATGAATTAACTATTACATCGAATCCTACTATTTTACCAACAGGACTTTCTGCAACTTCTGCAGTAGGTTCAATAACACCTGCTGATGTTATGGGATTAACAGGAGTTTCTGCAACAAATTCTGTAGGATCAATATCTCCTGCAGATGTAATGGGGCTAACAGGAGTTTCTTCAACAGCAAGTGTTGGAGATATATTTATTCAAGCTTATCAAAATATTGACACAGGCTCAAATACATCATATACAAGTGTTGCAGCAGGATCAAATAGTAGTTATTCTTCTGTTGCAACAGGATCAAATACAAGTTATAGTGACGTCGCATAGGAGATAAAAATTATGGCATCAACATACACACCGCTAGGTATAGAACTTCAAGCAACTGGTGAAAACGCTGGTACATGGGGAACAAAAACAAATACTAATTTACAAATTTTTGAACAAATTTCTGGTGGGTTTGTTACACAAGACATAGCTGGTGGTGCACAAACTACAGCTCTTTCAGTTTCTGATGGATCAACAGGTGCAGTTTTATCTCACAGAATGATAGAATTTACAGGTACAATATCTGGAAACCAAATTGTAACAATACCTTTAGATGTTCAAACTTTTTATTTTTTAAGAAATTCAACTTCAGGATCACACACTGTACAATTTAAATATGCTTCTGGATCAGGAGATTCTTTTACTTTTTCAGCATCAGACAAAGGTGATCAAATTGTTTTTGCAACAGCAAACGATGGAACTAATCCTGATATAGATACACTAGCAATAGGGACTGGAATATCTTCAGTAGTAGAAGATACTACACCTCAACTTGGTGGTAATTTAGATGTTAATGGAAATGATATAGTATCTACTTCTAATGCAGATATAGATATTATTCCAAATGGAACTGGTGATGTTGTACTTGCAGCAGATACAGTAAAAGTTGGAGATAGCGGCGCAGCAGCTGTTTTAACTTCAAATGGTGCTGGAACATTAACTGTAACAACAGGTGGTGCAACAGATTTAATTTTAAATACTAATGGCGGAACAAATGCTGGAACAGTTACTCTTACAGATGCCGCAAATGGGGATATAACAATAGCTCCAGACGGAACAGGTAGAACAAAAGTAACTAACGCAACATCAAGCTCAACACAAACTGTAACTACGGATGGAAAAGGACTTGTCTTCTCCATGGTTTTCGGGTATTAATATCAAAGGAGAATAAAAAATGGCAACACCAAATTTAGTTAATATAGCAACAATCACACCAAAGAATGCTATGGGTAGTTTATCTGATACTAACAGAACTACTATGATTGATGTCCCTGCAGAAACTGCAGTAAGAATTGATACAATATTATTAGCAAACATTGATGGAACTAACGCTGCTGATATAACAGTAGAAATTAGTAACGACAATGGTTCAACTTATTATAAGATTGCAAGTACAATTTCTGTACCTGCAGATTCAACATTAGATTTAATTTCAAGACCTATCTACTTAGATGAAACAGATTTAATAGCTGTAACAGCTGGCGCTGCCAATGATATAGCTTTCCATGTTTCTTATGTAGAAATGGTAGACTAGGAGAATAAATGCCAAAAATAATTAAACCTGCAAAAGGTAGTTTTACAACAGCCGATATTACAATCGATAGTTCTGGAAGAGTTATAGCAGCTTCAAGTGGTGCTGGTGGAGATGGAAGTTATTTTCCAAGATTACTGGCTCACGGACCTTCTTCAGGAAATTTTACTACACCTGCCAACACGTCAAAATATTATGCGTTTGCTCAAGCCGGAGGCGGAGGTGGAGGCGGAGGAACCGCTGACGTAACTAGAAATGCCGGAAACGGTGGAGCTGGTGGTTTTGGTTTATTTTCAGGTAATGCTGCAGCAAGTACAACATTTGCTTACGCTGTAGGGGGCCCAGGTAGTGGGGGAAACGCAGCTGGTAACGAACCTGCTCCAAGTGGTAACGCTGGAGGAGCAACTAATGTAACTAATTTATTTACTGCTAACGGAGGAGGTGGAGGAGGAGGAGCGCCAAGGAATGGTCCAAATGCTTCAAATGGTAGTGCCGGTAGTGCTCCGGGATCTACTAGTTCTTTACCCGTATCATCATATTTAGTAGGCGGAAACGTAGCACAAGCAGGGAATAAAGGAGCATCTAGTAATAACACCGGTCAAACAACTGGTGGTAATTCTGGTGGTACAGGTTCTTTGACTTTTTACGATGATGGAGGTCAATAAATATGGCTTATTTAATTGTTAATAGCGATGGTTTTTTATATAAAATTGCTGCAAACGATACAGATAAAAATAATCAAAACTGTGATTTTTCTATTTATACGACTATAGATATTTCTGATGATAATTTTTTAAAAATAAAACAAGAACTAGTTGATATTAATATTTCTGATGGGTCTGCAACTTTTACGGATAGAGATTTTACTAATCACTCTGTAGAAGAAGATCAACTAAAAAAACAACACGAAAATATTTTACTCAGTTTAAATAATTTTTTAAATAGTAATAACTCTTCTAATAGCTTTTATGATAATTGTTTAAGTTATAAGAACTATTTAGAAACTTTTGATTATAGCACTATTACTTTTCCTTTAACAAAAACTTGGGAAAAGTATTGTGAGGATAATTCAATTACTTATTTTCATCCTTTACAAATTCCATAAAATCTTGTAAACATCTTGTGTGTTCGAAAGTATAATAAAATTTACAGCTCCTAAAGATTATATCGAAAATAATAAAGAATATTTACCTGTACCTATTAAACTTAATATACCAGATTGGTTTAAAAAATTAGAGCATGGGGTAAATAACAAAACAATAAAAGGATGTATACCTTTTTTAGATACTCTAACAAGTGGATACCTTTTAAAAATGCCTGTTGACTATTACCTAGTTCATAATATTGAAAATGAAGGTATATTAAAAACAGGTATGCAGTCCGGAACTATGGAGAGGAACGGACTAAATGTAAATTTTGGGCAACCTCAGTTTCACAATACTAAACAATTAGGTGAAAGTCCTTATGTAGAAAAAAATAAAAATCTTGCTTTTCATAAAATTCTTAATCCTTGGACTATCAAAACACCTCCTGGATATTCATGTTTATTTGTACCACCGTTAAACAATACTGATGACAGATTTTCTATAATTCCTGGAATAGTAGACACTGATTTTTTTCCAACCGAAATAAATTTTCCATTTGTAGTAAATGGAGATAAATACCCCACTCTTGAAACAACTATTAAAATTGGTACTCCTTACGTACAAGTCATTCCTTTTAAAAAAGAAAGCTGGAAAATGAAAATAGGTTCCGAGAATTCAAAAGATAGAGAAACAAATAATTTTTTTGCTTTCAAACATATTTTACATAACTATAAAAAGTTATTTTGGTCAAAAAAATCATGGAAATAAATATTTGTTTAGATAAATATATTAAAGTGTTTAAGGATGTTGCTCCTAATGATGTTTTAGAAAATTTAATAAGAATTTGTAAAGAATCAAATCATTTCGAACAAGCGTCTGTTTTAGATGGTGAGGGAAAAAGTTTTTTGGAAGATAAGATAAGAAACACTTTTTCATGGTCTATGCAAAATATAGGAGTAAAAAGTCTTACTGAAGTTCATTGGACAAATTTTTTATATAACGTGTTTAATAAATCAATAGAAAAATATTTGAAATCTTTGGACATAAATGATTCTTACTCTATTAATGATATACAAATTTTAAAATATAATGTTGGAGGTCACTATAAATTTCATGTGGATGACGCAGCAACCGTACCTAGAACATTTAGTTGTATTTATTTTTTAAACGAAGATTATGAGGGAGGAGATTTACTTTTTAAATTCCCTGGAGATTATAGAGAATATAAAATAAACACAAAAAAAAATTCTGTAGTAGTTTGGCCTAGCAATTTTTTATATCCTCATTCGGTAACCCCAGTCACAAAAGGAGAAAGGTATTCGGTTGTATCATGGGCACGATAGGAAAAGATTTTAAATATAAAATAATTAAAAATTTTTTATCAAAAGATGAAATAGATTTATTTTCACTATATTGTGAAATGAAACACAGAACAAATTTAAAAAATTTTGATTTTCAACAAAGTAATGTTGCAGATACTAAGTACTATGGAGACCAAGCTACTGATTCTTTAATGTTAAAGAAAAAATCTTTAATAGAAAAAGAAAGTGGTAAAAAGTTATTGCCAACATATTCTTTTTGGAGATGTTATACACAGTATGCTGATTTAGAAAAACACACAGACAGACCTTCTTGTGAAATAAGTGTTTCAGTAAATATCAATAGTGATGGCACATCTTGGCCAATATTTATGGAAGGTACTTCACTAGATTTAAAAAAAGGGGATGCTGTACTTTATTTAGGTTGTGAAGTGGAGCATTGGAGAGAAGAATTTAAAGGTGATTATCAATTTCAAACTTTTTTACATTACGTAGATGCTGAAGGTAAAAACACAGAACATTACATGGATAAAAGAAAATATTGGGGATGTAAAAGATGATATTTGATCAAAAAAAAGATGGTTCTTGCGAAATACTTTTTTCCGAAGAAGAAATTAAAATAATTAAAAAATATAAAAAACTTTATTTAACACAAGAATTTCTAAGACATTTTTCTAATAATTTAGTTAATATAACTGTAGAATTTAATAAAAAATTTGATGAAAAAACAAAAAAATTACTTACTACAGGACATGAAATAATAACTAACAAACCAAAAAAATGATACATCAATTTAATGTAACAGATGACATCTATAATAAATTAATTAAATATTCAAAAGATAAATCATTTGAATATAATCACAGATTAGCAGGAAACCTAAGAAATGAATTTAATTTAATGAAATATTCAAGTGAAATACAACCCTTTATTTTAAAAGAACTTAACCAAATTAAACCTTTAATGGATTATTTTAAAAATTTAAGGGTTTTACATCCTAAAGATTTACCGCTTACCTTGAGTGATTTGTGGGTAAATCATCAAAAAAAATATGAATTTAATCCTTTTCATAATCACACTAGTGTGTTTAGTTTTATTATATTTTTAAAAATACCTTACACTAATGAAGAACAAGCTTTAATATCACCAGGAAAAAAATCAAATAATGACAAAGCAGGTAAACTATGTTTTTATTATTTAGATCAAAACGTAGATGGTGGAATAAATGAATTAACTTTACCAATTGATAAAAAATGGGAAAGAGTAGGGTTAATTTTTAAATCTAATCTTAACCATGTTGTTTGGCCATTTTATAGTGATGGTGTAAGAATAACTGTATCAGGAAATTTATTAATGGATTCATCTAATGCTTGATGAGATATTTGATTTACCTATTCCTCACAGAATAAATGAAAAAATTATAAATTATTTAGGGGAAAAGTCTTGGAATTTTGTTAATGATGCTGATAGAAAATATAAAGATTCTTTTTACAATATTATATCAAATCCCATGCTAAAAGATGCGGGGCAAGCAGTTGTTTCTTACAGTAAATATGGTGATTATAAAAATGATAATATATTAAATTTTTTTGGAGATCATATTTTTTATTTAATACAAGAAAAGTCTAATTTTAAAGTAAAAGATGTATCAAGATTTTATTGGAATTTATATACACCACAATCAGTATGCCAAGAACATATGGATGAAAATCATATAGGTAGATTTATATCAGCTGTATATAACCTACATACTAATGACGGTGGAACTCAAATAGAAAATCAATTTGTTGAATCTAAAGAAAGTCAAGTCGTTTTGTTTAAAAGTGAAAAAAAACACAAAGCAATTAGCTCTAAAACAAGTAATTTTAGATTGAGTTTAAACATAGTAATGGAACTTTAATTAAGACGTTTTAAAAGACTTATATTGGCTCTTTCCTTCTTTATTTATTTAATATATAAGATAAATTAGATATATAAGGATTTAATATGCTACAAAAGATAGGTTTCCAGCCAGGTATAAATAAACAAATTTCAGAAACTACAGCTGAAGGTCAGTGGGTAGACTGCGATAATGTTAGATTTAGATACGGAACACCTGAAAAAATAGGTGGTTGGAAGCAGTTAGGTACAGACAGTTTAACAGGAGCCGCAAGAGGTCTTCATCATTTTGTAAATAGTCTAGGTAGAAAGTATGCTATTATAGGGACTAACTCTATTTTATATGCTTATTCAGGTGGTGTATTTTATGACATACATCCTATCAAATCAACAACCACACTTACAAATGCTTTTAGCACGACCAATGGATCACCCATTGTTACCATAACTTACCCCTCAGCACACAATGTTCAAGAAAATGACATTCTTCTTTTAGATAATTTTACAACTATAACTAATTCAAATTTTAGTGCATCTGACTTTGATGATAAAAAATTTATGGTAACAAGTGTGCCATCAACTACAACTTTAACTATTACAATGCCTTCTAATGAAACAGGTAGTGGTGCAACAACATCTGGTGGTATTAGAGTTCAGCATTACTATCACATTGGACCAGCAGTGCAGGCAAAAGGTTTTGGTTATGGGTTAGGGTCTTGGGGTGGAGAAGATGCAGGAGCAGTAACAACAACTTTAGATGGTGCGATCAATGCTTCAGTCACTAGTATTACAGTAGCTGACGCTTCACAATTACCGGACTCAGGAACTAATTTTATTATAATAGACTCTGAAGAAATATCTTATACCGGTATTAGCACTAATACTTTAACAGGATGTACAAGAGGTGTAGCAGGAACAACAGCAGCCTCTCATAGTGATGGTGCAACAGTTACAAACTCGACTGACTATGTTGCGTGGGGTGAAGCAGCATCAGGAGATTTAGTCATTGAACCTGGTATGTGGTCTATAGATAATTTTGGAGATAAAGCTATTTGTTTAATACACAACAGTGCGTGTTTCGAATGGGACTCTTCGTTATCAAATGCAACAACAACAAGAGCAACAATTATATCAGGTGCACCAACAGCATCACGTCACATGGTTGTATCTACTCCTGATAGACACTTAGTATTTTACGGAACAGAAACAACAATAGGTGACCCGTTAACACAAGATGATATGTTTATTAGAATTTCAGACCAAGAAGATATTAACGTTTACATACCTGATGCAACCAATACAGCTAATACACAAAGATTGGCTGACGGATCACGGATCATGGGAGCTATAAGAGGTAGGGATGCAATTTATGTTTGGACCGACACAGCATTATTCACACAACGTTTTGTTGGACAACCTTTTACTTTTGCATTTGCACAGGTGGGAACTAACTGCGGACTTGTAGGACAAAATGCTTGTGTTGAAGTTGACGGTGCCGCGTATTGGATGTCAGAAAACGGTTTCTTTAGATTTGCTGGTAGATTAGAATCATTACCTTGTTTGGTTGAAGATTTTGTTTATGATGACATAAACTTAGATTCTGGAAATCAAATGATTTCTGCAGGGTTAAATAATTTGTTTGGTGAAGTAATGTGGTTTTATCCAACGTCTTCATCATCGGTTATAAACAGAATGGTTTCTTATAACTACTTTGATTCATCACCACAAAGACCTGTATGGACAAACGGAACTTTATCTAGAACTATGTGGAGAGACTCTGCTGTATTTGGAAATCCACATGCAACAGAGTATGATGCAGGTACAGATACATCGTTTGATGTTGTTGGAAATACAGAAGGTATAACGATTTATTATGAACACGAAATAGGTACTGATCAAAATAAAAATGGAACAATAACTGCAATTACTGCGAATATTTCATCTGGAGATTATGACATTACACAATCAAGATCATCTACCGGTCAGCAAACAGGGGTTGCAACATTTAAAGGAGATGGTGAATTTCTTATGAAGATAAGAAGATTTGTACCAGATTTTATAAGTCAAACAGGAACAACTAGAATTACATTACAATTAAAAAATTATCCAAATAGTTCACAATCAGGTTCGCCGTTAGGTCCATTTGATGTTACCTCATCAACTACAAAAGTAGACACACGTGCTAGAGCAAGAGCAGTAGCTATGAAAATAGAAAATACAGCAGTTAGTCAAAGCTGGAAACTAGGTACTTTTAGATTAGATGTACAACCAGACGGAAGAAGATAATGGCAAAGATTGTACAAGTAATTACTAGACCTGAATTAGAATACAACATACAAGTAGCAGAGGCTCAAGTAAGAGACCTTGATGCAATTGTAGAAAAATTAAACTCAACGTTTCAAGAAGAATTAAAAGATGAGATTGAAGCGTTTAACTTTTTTGTAAATTAATGGCTAATCAATATAAATTTGCAGGTATAGATAATAACACAACAGGAAGTGCATTGAGTCCTTTAGGATCTGGTAATCCTTTAGTTAGTGAAACTTATGTTATCAAATCTATACTAGTTACATCTGCCGGTACACCTAGTGTGACTGTTACAAACAACAGTATTACAACTATAAAATCAGCAGCTTTGACTGCTAATGTTACAACAGAATTATTAACTCAACCTTTAGTGGTTGAAGGCGGAAATAGTTTTACAGTACAATCAAGCACTTCTGACTCGTTTGATGTAGCTGTTAGCTATCTAAATATTAAAAGGGAGGTAACAACATAATGGAAGTATTAAAACCAGCAAAAGTAGAAACAACGTACAGACACAAGGAAACTGGAGAGCTTTTTAAGGAAAGAAAAGACTGGGAAGCTAAAGGTTATAAGAATGAGGACATGGCGCAAGACGTAAATGTTATTATGCCAAGCCTTGATTTATTTGGAAAAACAAAATAGAATAGTAAAATGGCCATAACTAGATCACAAATAGCAAAACAATTATTAGCAAACGGAGGACGTACAGGATTCTTTCTTGGTGGTAATTTTAAAGGGGGTTATTCTGAATCAAGAGAAGACTCTGGTGCCGGTAGAAATAGAATTCAAAACGAAAGACAAGCAGAATTTAAACAACAACAGTTTAAAGATCTTGTTGAAAAAGGTCCAGGCAGTGATTTGGAAACTGGAAGAGATCGAGAAGGATTAGAGACTTTAGAAGCGTTGTCAGTTCAAAAAAGTAATATCCCTGGATTTTTTGGTATGGGACTTAACGTAACACAAAAACCTAGACAATTTACATTAGATAGAAACAAGAATTTTTACATATCTGATCCAAGAACAAAAAAAGCAAGAGAAAAATATGGTCTAACTGCACAAGGTTATAAAGATTACATGTCAGCTAGATTATCAGGTAACATAGATGCTGCTGGTAATCCTATCACAAGTGGAGATGATGACGATGATAATTTTATTCCTGTAGATACAACATTTAATATGGAATCAGGCAACATGGACCAAGGAACAACAGAAGATCCTTTTGAAATATCAAGAAGATTTAGAGCAGAAGGTGGTATTATGAATAGTGATGTTGTAGGTGGCGAAATGGATTTTGATTCAGCAAGACAGATGTATGGTCTTGGTAAACTTGTTAAGAAAGCAACTAGAACTGTTAAGAAAATTGCAAAGTCACCAATAGGTAAAGCTGCATTGTTATATACAGGTCTTGGTGGTTTAGGTAATCTTGCTTCAGGTGCAAGTTTTTTTAGTAATTTTGCAAGTCCAACAACATTTCTTAGTGGATCTAGTTTAGGAAATATTTTTACAAAACAAGGTCTAGGAAATATAGCATCTAGGTTTGGATTAGGTAGTATGGTATCAGAAAAAACAGCTGGAGATGCGGTAATTAAAAAATTTTCTCCTAATTTTTTAGGTAAAGCCTTAACAAGTCCTAGTGCTTTAATATCAGCAGGATCGGCAATAGCAGGATTATTGACACCAGAACAAGAAGAAGAAGCACAAACAATAGCAGATAATACTGGTATAGATATAGCAGAGATAAGAGCTAATCCTAATAAATATCTAGCAAGAAGATTTAGAGCAGAAGGTGGATCTATGGATGAGCCGGTTGCTAAAAAGACTATGCCATTATTAGATATGGATGGTCAAGAAATGGATTTAAGAGCTGAAGGTGGATTCGTACCAATAGGACGTATGGAAAAAGCAGACGATGTACCTGCAAGATTATCAAAGAATGAATTTGTCTTTACAGCAGAAGCTGTAAGAAATGCCGGAGAAGGCGATGTAGACAAAGGCGCAGAAGTGATGTATAACATGATGAAAAACTTAGAATCCGGAGGTGAAGTTTCAGAAGAGTCTCAAGGGTTGGAAGGCGCTAGAGAAATGTTTCAAACGTCACAAAGATTAGAGGAAGTAATATAATGGCTGTTCAAACTGTACAAAATTTACCGGCACAATTCGTTCAAGATTTAGGAGTAGACTTAGCAAAACAAGTAACTGCACAATCAGGTGTACCTGTTGTATCAACTGGTATTGCTGGTATTTCACAACAAGCAGGTGAATCTGCTGCAGACTTTGCAGCAAGACAAAGTGCTGCTCAAGACTTTACAACAAGACAACAAAATTTATCAGGAATTGCACCACAAGTTGCAGGTCAAGATAGACTACAAACATTAGCTCAACAAAAAGCTGAACAAGGTGTAGGATCATTTCAACCATTTTTAAATCAAGCAACATCACAAGCACAAGTTGCTGCTGGATTAGGAACCACGGCCCTTGGACAATTAGGAACTGCTGCATCAACTTTTGGTGGAGTTGGAACAGGAGCACAATCTTTTCAACAAGGTGTACAAGATTTTATGTCACCCTATCAAGCACAAGTAATTGATGCCTCACTTGCAGAATTTGATCGTAATAAACAAATACAAGAACAACAGATCAGAGACCAACAAGCAAAATTGGGTGCGCTCGGCAGTGGTCGAGCGGGAGTGCAACTCGCTGAGTTTGGCACAGGGGCAGCGAGAGAACGAGCTTTATTACAAGCCGGTCTCTTACAACAAGGTTTTGGACAAGCTCAAGCTGCAAGACAGCAAGACATCCAAAACAGATTTAACTTAGGAACAGCACAACAAGGTATTGCTGGAGCAACTCAAGGTTTAGGTTCTTTTCAATCAAACTTAGCTGGTCAACAAGCTGCACTTGGACAGGCTCAACAACAATTTCAAGGAACAGATATTTCACGTTTAGGTCAGTTGGGCGCACTGAACCAAGCGCAAACACAAGCAGGACTTGATGCACAAAGAGAAGCTGCAAGACAAGCAGCGTTCTTACCACAAGAACAATTAGATAGATTTGCAGGTCAAGTAACAGGAATTATGGGCGGTTATCCTGGTCAAACACAAACAACAAACATACCTAACCCTACACCATTACAAACTGCGTTAGGTGTTGGTACAACACTTGCAGGTATTTATGGTGGACTTAAAAACCCTGGAAAAGTAAACTACAATTTAAGTAATTAATTATGAATAGAACTTTAAAAAGACCAATGTTTAGAATGGGTGGATCAACAGGAACTGGTATTACATCAGGACTAGATCAACCAAGAAAACAATATCAACAAGGATCTAATCCTTATGCTATGGGAAACTTTGCTCCTGGAACAACTGCAGGTCTTCTAACTGGTATTGGACTAGATTTATTATCAAGACCACCGTCAGGCAATATACTTCAAACAGCATCTTTAGCAGCTAAAGGTCCTTTTAAAGATTATCAAGCAGCTCAGTTTAGACAAGGTGAAAAGATGGGTGAAAGAGATTTTTTAAGAGGTGAAAGAGAAGCAGGTCAAGAGTTTAAAGCAGGTGAAAGTGCATTAAATAGACAAACTCAATTAGATATTGCTGGTATGAGAGATAATAAATCTGATGCTTTGTATAATACTATGTTAGAAAAATATATAACAGATGGATTAACACCACAAGCAGCTGAAAGAGCAGCAACATTTGAAACAGAAATGGCCGATACTTTAAGAGGTGAAGTAGGCGGAACTAAATATGGTGGAGTATTAGAGATTGATGTTAGAGATCCTGAACAAGAAAAATTTATACTAAAACAAAAAAACAGATTTAATAATAAAGTATTCTACGATCCATATGAAGATAACTATAAATATTTAGTTATTCAAAATGGACAAGTAGTTTTTGATGAATTTAAAACAATTCCTGAAATTAAATTCCCAGACATTGCAGCTTCAGGACCAGAAAAAAAACAACCACCAGTAGACGTATTCTCTCCGGAAATAGAAAATATATCGGGAGCATAGGCTTATAAATGGCACTAGAACCATTATTTCCCGCAGAAGAAAATAATGAAGTATCTTGGTATACTTCTGGACTTGCAGGTATAGCATCCGGTGGTATCAAAGTTGTCGAAGGTGCATTTTCATTAGGCGCTGAATTAATTGATTTAGGTTTTGATACTAACTCTGCAGCGGGTGTAGAAATGTTTTTTGATAAACTAAACCCTTTAGAAGAAGTAGCAGAACAAAGTGGTGTAGGTAAACTAACACAAGCTTTAGTTCAAATAGGTGTACCCGGTACAGCAGGATTTAAACTAGGAAGTAAGTTAGCTAAAAAATATTTTGATGCGAAAAAAGCAGGCACATTAGTTAGTGCAGGTTCTAAAAATATAACTAAACAAAAACAATTAGCAGACAAATTAAATAAACAAACAGGCTACGCTAGGTTTGCTGTAGGTGCTGTAGGTGGAGCTGCCGGTGAAGCATTTGTAGCGGACGTTGAAGAAATAGGATCGTTCGGTGATATGTTTGATAGAGGACCCACGCAACTAGATTCTTATGCTTTAGATGGTGGAAGAGAAGATGCTACTAGAAAACTAATGAATAGATTAAAGTTTGGTAGTGAGTCTTTATTAATCACACCTTTTGCAGCGGGTATTGGTAAAGGAGCCAAGGCTCTTGCAACACGGGGCAAGGACCTTGCATATAGTAATTATAAACTAGAAAGGTTTTTAGGTAAGTTTGCACAAGCGTTCACGCCTGAAGGACCACTGACCAAAGAAGTTTTTGGTTCACAAAAAGTAATGGAAGGTTTTAGATCTGCTGATGTAAACAGAGCAACTGAACTTGTTAGACAGTTAGATGCTAATATAAGTAAATCATTTCCACAAATGCAAGCAGCGTTAGATAGATCGTTAACTAAAAAAGAAAAAGACCAATTTCTTAAAGAAATAAATGATTTAATGTTAGATGGAGATTTAACTAAATTAGTAGATGGTAAAAAATCAGATGCATTTGTTAAAACTTTAAAAGACAAAGGAGTAGATCAAAAAGTAATTGATTCAATTACAGGAACAATTGATGAAGCTAGAAATACTATCGGTAACTTAGTAAAGACTACAGAGAACTTTAACTCTAAAGAACTAAAAGGTATACTACAAGATAGAATAAAAGGTTTAACCGAAAATACTTATAAGATTTTTGAAACTACACCTGTATTGGGTGTCTTTGGTAGATACAGACCTACTGATGATTCTATGGTGGAAGCTATAGATTTTTTTAGACAACAAATAGCAACTACTAATAAAGACAAAGCATTTAAATTAGATAGTGATACTTATTATGAAGAGGCTAAAAATATTGTAGAGAGAATAATTGAAGATGGTATTAAAGCTAAAAAGACCGGTAGAGGTTTAGCGGATGTAAACTATGTATCAAAAACTTTAACTGATTTACCGGGAGGTAAATTTGTAGATGAAATTATAGAAAGAACAGGTGCACCACCACAAGTTATTAGAAAACTATTAGGTGAGATGAAAGACCCAAGATACTCTACGTTTAATGCTATTACAGAATTATCAGGTCTTGCTAGATCAAGTGCAATGTTTAAAGAAATGTTTGACACCAACGCTGCAGTACAAGCACAAGGGGGCAGAGGTAGTTTTTGGGATTCCATAGAAGCTGCAAAAGCTGCAACTAATAGTCAAGCAAAAATTGTAAAAGTTGACAACGCATTAGCAGGTATGGGAGAATTTAAATCAGGTAGAATAAGTAATCCTTTAGGTGGAATGTTTACTACAGCAGATACAGCAGAAGCTTTGAAACGTATGAACGGAATAACAGAAGGTTATTTAACACAGTTTGTAAGAGGAAGAGAAGGAGCAAGTTCAGCAGAAAAAGGTGTAAGTTTTTTATATAGAAATTTATTATTATTTCCAAAAGCTACAGCACAGCTAGCAAAAACAGTTTTATCTATACCTACTCACTTACGTAACATTATTAGTGCAGGTGCATTTGCTGGTGCTAATGGTATTTTGTTTGAAGGGTTTTTGAATCCAAAACTATTAGGTGATTCTTTTAGAAAAGGTTGGCAAATATCAGGTGTTGGTAATTTAAAAAATACAAGATTTAATGATAAAAACTTTGAAGCAGCTTACAGAGAATTATTAGAGCTAGGTGTTGTAAACTCACAAGTTCAAATAGGAGATTTAAAAAATCTAATGAGAGATGTAAACTATGGTGACAGCATAATGGATCTTGATAAAATTGTTAACCCAATGCTTAACAAACTTAAAAAAGTTCCTGCATATTTACAAGGTAAGTACGTTGCAGAGGATGACTTTTGGAAAATTACAAACTATTTTGTAGAATTAAATAGAAGACAAGATGCATTGATAAAAGATGGTATACGAAGAGGTGTTAAGATTGATCCAAACAACGCAGAGTTTTTAGCTAAGCTTAAAACAGATGCAGCTGATATTGTTAAGAACACAGTTCCAAACTATAACTATGTTGGAGATTTTGTAAGAACAGCAAGAGCATTACCTGTTGGTAACTTTATGTCTTTCCCATCTGAAATGCTTAGAACAACTACAAACATTGGCGGCCAAGCATTAAAAGAAATGAGACACTCAAAACCAACTGTTGGAACTAATATAGCACCATGGGTAATTGATGCAGCTACAGGAACAGTGGTTAAAAATGATAACCCTTTTTATAGAATAGGTGCAACTAGAATATCAGGTATGGCTTTTACATTAGGTGCAGTGCCTGCAGCATTAGTAGAAGGGTCTAAAGCATTATACAATGTATCAAAAGAAGAGTTGGAAGCATTACGTCAGTTTGTTCCTGATTGGTCTAGAAACTCAACACTCATACCAATGAGAGATGAAAAAACAGGTGAATTAAAATACATAGATTTTAGTCACAGTAATGCATACGATGTAGTTGCAAAACCTTTTAGAACTTTACTTAATGAAATAACATCTGCAACAAATGATGGCGATACAATTTTAAAAGGATTCACAGCCGGTATAGAAGAAGCAAGTAAAGAATTAGCAGCACCGTTTGTAGATGAATCTATTTGGACAGAAGCTGCAACAGATTTAACTCTTAGAGGTGGTAGAACAAGAGAAGGTAAAGTTTTATACACAGATCAAACTCCAGGTGGAGATGTAGCACACATTAGATTTAGGCATTTAATGGAAGCACTATTACCACAATACAAACCTTACATAAGAATAGCACAAGCAGCTACAGGTAAGCCAAATAAACTCGGAGAAGTTTTAGGGTTAAATGATCAAATAGCTGGACTAGCAGGGTTTAGACCTACTAAAGTTGATCCACTAAAAGCTATGGGATTTAAAATATCTCAATACCAAACAGGTATAAGAAATGCTAGAAGAGAATTTACAGGTGGTTTCTTTGGACTACTAAGAGGTGGACCAATTAATCCGAATGATATTGTTACAAGATTTTATGAATCTAACAAAGCAAGATTTAATGTACAAAAAGAAATGTTTAAAAATATTAATGCTGCAGAAACTTTAGGTGTTAATTCAAATTCATTAAGACAAACATTTCAAGATAGACAACTTACAACACAAACTTTTAGTAATTTAAGAAGAGGAAAGTATGAACCTTATTTTCCATCAGATGACATTAGAGAAAGGTTCAGAGAAATTGCACAGAACTTAGGTACGTTCGATGTATACAGAG
>Ga0208542_1000463_pt1 | contig 18520 bp, 21 predicted proteins | sample DEB08_DNA_3_FD_185495 | JGI IMG/M metagenome (GOLD analysis project Ga0208542, IMG submission 185495) | Aqueous microbial communities from the Delaware River and Bay under freshwater to marine salinity gradient to study organic matter... | ecosystem: Environmental > Aquatic > Marine > Coastal ... | reverse complement strand
TATTTTTTTTTAGTGATTTTAGGGGGATATCCCCCCTTTTTTCTCTTACGCTTTTATCATACTATTATCCATTTTTAGAATAATAGTATAATATGAATCACCTGTTCATAAGGTCTTTTTACAATTCACTTATACATTTTATTATTACTTATTTTATGCTTTATTTAGATGGAGACAACCCACGTTTGTGAGCCATTAAGGTCAAGGGTCAATGCAAGAGTATATTGAGCAAAAACCAGCACTGTAGAAGCGGCGGTTGCGGTAGTCATGTTTCCAACCAGTTGAACAACAGAACCAAGAGTTGATAGACCACTGTATAACGCATCTGGGTCTGCGTGTGGTTTCATGCTTTCAGTATCAATGACGCCCAAAAATACACCTCGGTTATTCTCAAAATCTCCTTCGCTAGTTGTACTTTCTGCACCTGTTGGATTTGAAACATAATATCGAGCGGTAAAAGTAGGCAATGCACTACTTCCATCAGTCGTTCTAAATGGAGCCAAATCAGATTGATGATTAAAATCTGCAAGAGATCGGTGACCAATCATAAGTTCTGCAATTGGTTCGGCAACATTAGATGCGGAAAGTTCAATACGTTTTCTTGGATGTTCCTCACCGTTAATGGAAAGGGCTACATCAGTTAAACCAGCGGAACCACGATTACTTACAGAAAGTTTGGCCGCATCATTCAGCGTTGGATAAAATGCGAATTTAACCCTATCTAAACTACTAAATGAAAAACCACAGTTCACATTCAAAACACTGTCACCAATTACAACATTAGATTCGGCGGTTCGAACGTCACTACAGATAAGTTCAAATCGTCCCTGAGTATTAGCCAACACCATTGCATTTGCTTCGGCACTAAGGCGGATATAAGAAACAACCATCTCTACTGGATTAAAAGTGACTTCTGAATCAGTTGCACTTCCGACTGTTCCTTTGGCGGCCGAAGCCCATGTAATACGATAACTGATGGTAGAACGTCCCATCATTGGAATATATTTGGAAGAATTCCAGAACGGCGTAAGTGGAAATGCCGGTATGCAAAATGTCTTACTACCGGCATTTCCAACCTGAGTTAGATAATCGTAATTAAAAGATGTTCCACCCAATGCACGTCCGATATTATCTTTCCAATTATCGCCAACTTCCGAATCCAAAAATGCATGAACACATGCACCATAGTTTCGAATAGAAGAAATTACTTGACCATCTGCCAATACCTCTAAAGTATCAATCAATGCATATGCCGATTCCAGTTGAATTGAGGAACCATCACCATTATTGACTGTGAATTTAAGATAAGAGTTGCTTGCATCCCAATACGTAGCGGCTTGGTTGCCTGCCAAATCGATCCGAGCGGTTTGACCTGCGGTAAAGGTCACGCCGTTAGAACATGGCACAATATGCCGACTCGCACGAGACGAGACCGCACGTTGTTTTTTTGAGAGGTAATTAAGACGTTCACTTGCTACTTCAGACATTTTATAATAATACTAAATATTTTTTTTTTAAAATTAGTAAAATTCAAGTTTTTCCCAGTTCACACGTTTTTTCATATTCTTATTTTTCTTTCTTGCCATTTCTAAAATATCTTTTTTACTATGCATATCTAACAACTCTGGAAGTGTAATTGGTGTTGATTTATTAATTCGCTTAAGTGGTCTACATGCTTTTGTATCTTTAGATTTTTCCCCACATTCTACCACTTTACCTGATTTAACAAAAGGGATTACCATCACCCATTTTTCCTTAAACCATTGTGTTATTCCTTCCTCTTCTTTAGTTCCATAATATTTTCCACCTCGTGATTTATATTCTTTTACTATCCATGCTGACGCGTATAAAGAAGGAAACCTTTTATATCTCTCTTTCGCTTCTATCGTTACTTCCTCGTAAAGTTTTTTATTTTTAGGAATACTCATTTAATATATTAAATATTTTATTTTAAAGTATTCGTAAATTGATTATGCAACGTTTCGTTCGTTGATTCTGCGTTATAGTAACAAAATTCTAAAGTGATTGCTCCGTTTGCCATCAGTTTTTCCTGTGCATTAGACTCTCTAATAAATTTCAAAGTGATGCTGTCTGGTCTTGCATTTGTTAATAAATAGATTTTACTATCATTAATATAAAACGATTTATTTGAATGGTCCATGAGTTTTGCATGTCCAATTACATGCCGTTGTTTTTTGTTGTATGAATTAAGACCCCCGTTTGCATAATCAATCAATATCGAGTTGTGAAGACTCGTAGGCGTAAGATTAGCGTTTACAATTCTGACGGTGCATACTTTAGAACGTTGATTTGTATAATATGACGTAGGAATTAACCATCTATAGATACCGTTCGAAGGGTTTTCATCTGCTTCACTCAAAATCAATGTTACGTAATCTTTTATGTTTGCTGTGTTATCATACATTTTTATATATATAGTTTATAAATTTATTTTTTGTGTTTTCCGCCTTTATAGTGTTTTTGTGGTGGTGCGGATTCAAAGACCATTGCTGGTTGTGATGGTTGTGCTGGTTCTGGTGCTGGAGATTCAAATGGAGATTCCCTATTTTTTTTATTGCTTGGTTTTTGTAGTCCAGAGTCTTTTATTACTTGACCGACTTCTTTAATTTTACCGCTTGCCCTTTGTCCTCGTTCTGCCACTCGTGATGCCTTTTGGGCAACACCAACTAAAGGAACTGCTAATTCTGGTTGTCCTAATGCCGTTGCTACACTTGCCCCAACTGTTGCAAGATCAGATACTGCCGTGCCATATTTAGACAGTCCATGTGCTACTTTTTTTGCTCCGAACGTTACGGCTTTTCCTGCCTTTAAACCGAATCGTCCAATTGAATGTGCTTTTTGGCCAAATTTCTTAAAAAATCCCATTATATATAAATCTACATATTATTTTTTTTTACTTTTTACTTTTTCTCTTTTTTGTCTTTCTAAATCTTTTAAAAGTTTTTTTCCTTTTATTTCTTCTTGTCTTTCATTTTCCTCATTTAACAAAAAATCATTCAGAATAACTGGTAAACGTTTTTTGCTAAAATGACATGTGATTGATATTGACCAATCTATACCATTCATTTCTAATAACTCTAAATTGTCATCTGTTAATGAAACATTGAAATGATTTATGCTCCTATCGTTGATAAGATAAAATTGATTTTCAGTTTGTTGAAATTCTATATAATCACCGAAACCACAACATACATCTACTTTTGATAAAACACCATTGAGGTCACCTTTTGCTCTACTGTCTAATGATTGTATTGACAGATTGTTCACCATTACATATATTGATTGTGTCCCTGATAAATTAACCATATTGGGGCATGTAAAGGAAGGAGAAGGGGGGATAACTGTAAAAGGTGGGATTCCCAATTCTTTATTCATCGTTGTGTTTTGTATTTGAACATTTTGCGTTAAAGATGAAAATGTAAACTTATAACTTGATGAATCAAATGAACATGTAATATTATTTCCTGCTGTTGCTAATTGTGAATTAATTTCAGTTACTAAAGTTTCAGTATTATAATTTTTAGGAGGCAATACTATATTGGTTGTCCCATTTACGCTTCCTTGAATCTGTAGTTCATTATTATTATTTGTAATATTATAAAATGCCACTGGTATTTGACATGCTGTTAATCCAATTAAAATATGCGTGTCTGGTGGGCATTGAATAATATTATCTAAATAAAATAAACAATTTGAATTATTGCTTCCATTTTGAACAACTGATGCTTTTGATGAATCTAAATATATTGATACTGAACCAATATGTGTATCGTTTAAACTATGATTAGGCATATTTATATATTAGATATATATTATTTAAACACATTGGGCATTGTTGGCTGATAAAAATAATTTGGTTGCGTTGGGATGGGTGCTGTTTGAGTTATTAAACCATCTTCATTTCGGATTACTACTGGGTCACCCACATGGCGTTTTACGTATTCTAAATCTACTACTCTATCGGCTAAAAACATTTGCCCATCATATGACGCCCTTGGGTCAATAGGTCGAGGAGCGACGCCTACTATTTGGAGGTTGCGGACTTCTACATTGTTCATCGGTTGTTGTTCCATGTTTATATATATAATTAAACATTTTTTTTAGTTTACTTTTTTTCTTTCTAAATTTAAATTTTACTTTGAACTTTAATTTAAATTTAACTTTAAACATATATATATATATATAATATCTTTTTTGGACTTCATCCAATTATTTAAAAAATGTAAGTGACTTAAAGACATAATTTAACCCCTTTAAAAGTCATCTTCAATCTTAAACACATGTTCCTTTTCTGCTTTACTATATTGACTTACTCTATGTTCAAAGAAGTTCGTTTTTGATTCTAAAGATATTGCTTCCATAAAGGGGAAGGGGTTGCTTGAGTTATAAAGTTTTTCATATCCTAACCATTTTAGATAAAAATCTGCGAGATATTCGATATATTGACTCATAAGTTCTGCGTTCATTCCTATAAGGTTACATGGTAAAGATTCATTTATAAATTCCTTCTCAATGTCAACCGCTTTTTTAAACATGTTGTGAATCTCTTTTTGTGTAAGTTTATTTTGTAATTTAGAATAAAGTAAAATACCAAACTCAACATGCATACCTTCGTCACGTGCAATAAATTCGTTAGCCGTGCATAAACCGTTAAGAACCTTGGAACCGCCTTTAGTTTTGTTCCAATAGATAGCGCAAAAACTCCCTGAAAACATGATACCTTCAAACAGAATATAAGCCATCAATCTGTATTTAAATTTACAATCACATGTCATATATTTCAATGCGTAATCATACTTTTTTTTAATAACTGGCATGGTTTTAATTGAATTAAAAAGTTGTTCTCTTTCTTCTTTTTTAGGAATCATAGAATCTAATAATAAACTATATGTCTCATTATGAATAAATTCCATGTAGTTTTGGAATGAATAAGTGGCCTGAATTATAGGGATGTCAATATCTTCAATAAATCGTGTTGAAATATTTTGGCTCACGATTCCGTCTGCTCCTGCAAAGAATGCTAAGATATGAGAAAAAAAGTGTTGTTCATTGGGAGTCATTGATTCATATACCTTTTTATCCATGGAATAGTCAATCTCGGGCGGTGTCCATATTGAAGCCTGTTGTTTCTCATAAAGTTTATACACATCTTGATATTCATTCAATAGTGTATTGAAAACATATGTGTTTTCGTGTTTTTTCAACAATTCTTCTTCATGAGACATAATATATAATCTATATATTTTTATACAACACGATTAATTTCTTCGTTTTGAACGGATTGGAGTTCTAAATCCGTATTCGAGTCACCCCTCGATACCGTCTTGACTTGAATATGTTTGTCACAACAATTGGATGAAGTAACAATGCGGAGTTTATAAATCTTGTAGGCAATGACTGCCAAAACCAATGCCCCCGCTCCCTCGACTGTTTGTGTTGTTAATTGTGAAAAATCCATTATATATATGTTTTAGACTTTTTCTATTATGAAATAGTTTTTGTATGTTCTATACTTTTTAGGGTGTTTCCGTGGTTTAAAATCATTGTATGATATGTTGCCTTTTGTGAATTGGATAATATCCTTTTGTCTTAAAAAACACCTGCTGAATATTTCTACATTATTAATATCAACAATTTTTAGTCTATACATTTTATATATATGTTATATATTATTCTTCTTCTAATCCTTTTTTAACTTTTGTAATACGATTTTTTATTGCTCTTTCATCACCTTGATATTCGTCTGCTAATTGTTTATAAATATCACTTGATTTATAAAACTGTGTCATTTGTGTTCTACTATAGCCCAATGTATCACCTGCAATTTCTAAAATGCTTTGTTGTTGTGCTGGTGTAAAAGCCGTTCTTGTTCCACCTTTTTTAATTCCTCTCTTTTTTTCTTCTTGTTGAATAACTGATTCATCCGCCGTTTTTACTTCTTCAATCAATAGGTCTGCTTTTTCTTCTTCTCGTGGGTCAACACTTGATGACACTCTTGCTGGGTCTTCTTCTGGAATTGTTTCCATTGGTGGGGGTGGGGGTGGTGGTAATGGTGGTGGGGCTGGTGGTTGTTGCGGTTCAACATTTGATTCTTCAAATCCTTCATTATATATTGATTCCAAAGCCAATAACGTTCCTTGATTTCCTGCTATTTGACGTCCTGCATCTTCGATGCCTCCCAATCTGTGATGTATTTTATGTTGTGCATCTGCCATCAATTGCATTCCTTCATATAGGCCTTGTTGCCGTTGACCTAATTTTACCAATCCTCTTTTCATATCTGTTCTAAATTTTTCCTCATCTTCACTTGGTTGTGGTGGGGCTGGAAGGGCTGGTGGTGGGACATTTACTGTTATTGGTGCTGGTGCTGGTAAGGCTGGGGGTGGTGGAACATTTACTGTTATTGGTGCTGGTGCTGGTAAGGCTGGGGGTGGTGGAACATTTACTATTGGTGCTGGTAATGCTGGAAATGGTGGAACGGTTACATTAACTTGTGCTGGTGGTGCTGGTGGAACAGTAATGTTGATTGGTTGTTGTGGTGGATTCAGTGCTTGAGTTCCTAATTGTGTGACTTGGGTTTGTAAAATTCCTAAATTGGTTGACAGTCCCTTTAATTCTTCTCCAAATTGTTGTTGTTGTTTATCTGCTTGTGCTCTAATAGCATAAACATTGTTCATTAAATTTGTGTTAATTTCTGCCTGACGTGTATTTAATTGCCCATCTCCTCTACTTCGTTGACCTCTTATTGATGCAACTTTGGGTGCAAACCCTCGTGCTGTTTTTGGTGCTTTGGCTTTTGCTTCTCCAATTGCTCTTGCTAAATTGATATTCACGGTAATACCACGCTCCTGTGTTTTTTTCTTTGTAGTCTTCTTCTTTTTCTTCTTGTCTTTTTTGTCTTTTCGCTTCTTTTTCTTCACAATCATAACATCTTTTTTTTCGCTTGCCATTGTATATATATATCATTATTATATAAATTATAATATTATTTCTTGAAAAGATTTAAAATACCTAAATTTATTACTCTTTTTTAAAGTCATATCCACCATAAGGTGGGCATACCTTGAATCAAAAACAAAATTAAACAATTCTATACTGTCTCTTTTATGAATGGGGAAAAGTTCGTTTGTAATTGCCTCTTGCTCTTGCATTGTTTTAGGTCTAAAGAAAAAGGCAACATTTGCATTTGACCTAATACCTGTAGGAATCATAGTCCACTTTTGGCTAATAATTATACATGTAAGATTTTTATGCCTTCTGTTTTGAAGTATTTTTGTTAGATTTATCTCATTGTATCTATTTTGTCGAAGGGCGGAAGCCACGTCATCCAAAATCAATAAATTAAACTTTTTTTCATCATCCTGTTCACCTTCCATCATAGATGCGTCCAAATGGTCTTCGAGGTCTTCCATACATTCATTGAAATCTTTATATTTCTGTTCTTCTGGAATTTTAAATACATTTTGTTTAAGTGTAGCCGTTGAAGGTGAACACAATATGATTTTGTGGAAGCATTTACGAAACGATTGCTTATAACCATTCTTACTACCTGTTTTACTTATTAGATTTACAAGCAAGGATGTCTTCCCTGAACCTGACGAACCATTAATCAAAATCAATGAACCGTTCGTTATTACATCTAAAGGGGGGACAATATTTTTGCATAGTTCATGATCGGTGTCCATGGGAACTGCTCCGTATGTTATATTATCGTTGGGTATTGTCTTATACATTTTATATATTAGGTAGATATTATATATATATATAAAATATATGGAATGAAAAGTCCCCCTTTTTTTCACTCTATCCCCCTTTTTTTACATAAAAATATTTTTTTATTTTTTTAGATTTTTTATTTTTCATATAGAAAAAAACCTGAAAAGTTGGGAAAAAAGGGGGGTTTTGGTTAAAAAAGGGGGACTTTGGGGTATCTATGTCCCCCTTTTTTTATGTATATATAATATATGTTGTTCTGTTTGTGCGAGATGTGTTGGGAACAAATAATAAAATGTTTATGTTGTTTGCTTCTATTTGGTATCCTGTTCTATTGTTTTATATTATATATTTATAGTCAATATGGCGTAAAAATTATCTAAAAATAAGCATTGGTCTTTGTATAGAATGAACTGGGGGTTGTGGTGGTTGTGGTGGATATTCTTCATCACTACTGTCATCATCTTCACTGCTACTTTCGATAATTATCTTCTTCTTTGGTTTCTTCTTTTTCTTCTTACTTACATATACGATTTCATCCTCGCTACTGTCAGATTCGGATTCGATAATGACCTTTTTCTTCGCCTTTTTCTTATTTACTTTTGGCTTAACTTTTTCTTGAGGTTCCTCTTTTACTGTTTCAATTTCTGACCTTTCTTCCTCTGCTATCTTCTTCAATTTATGTTCTGCTTGGAGTTTTTGCATATTACGTCTACTAATGGCACGGCCTTTTGCTAATGCTTCTTTTTGTTTTTCTGTGAGAGGTGGGCGTCCTTTTTTTCGTGGTGGCTTTTGAATGGAATCTGCCTCATCAATGTCTTCATCAATGGGTGGTTCTTCTTTGGGGGCTTCTTCAATTTCCGTGGTATTAATTGTCTCCATACCGTTGTTCCTGTCATCTGTCATTTTATAATATTCTAAATATTTTATTTTTATTTAATTTTCCACCGCTAAAAACTTAAATAAAAAATGTTTAGAATGATATATGGCTCAAAATACAGAAAAATCTATAGAACAAGTTATCGATGATGATTTTGATGAAAATCCTGACAAATGGCAACCCATCAATGATTTATCAATGTTTATAGCAAAAGACGAAACAATGGATAAAACAAACTGGGATGCTTTTGACTATAGTTGCTCACGTGATGAAGATTGGTATAAAAAACGTTTTCCTGGATTTTCTGATGAGATACTACAGATATTGGCACATTGTGATGGAACAAATAAAAGACCTCAAAATGAGAAAAATGAATGGGAGAAAAGACAACAATTGGAACATGAACTAAAAGAAAAACTTACGGTTCGTTTTGATTAAATATATTTATAAATCAATAACTCCAATGACCATGGCAAACTTTTTAATATATCTCTTTTTATGTAAAGGTTTTCAAGTATCATGACTTTTATCTTAAATAAAATTTTCCTCCAATAAGTTTTACTCCCCTTTTTATATCTTTTAAATTGATATAAATTGATATTGTTACGGTATGCTAATAGTTTTACATTATGATAAATTGATGCTTTTTCGGTTTTTACCATTTATATATATATATTATCTATATATTATATATAAAATGTCAAAAAACCTACGTGGTTACAGTGGGACACAAGTTCAGATAAATTTAGATGAGATTAATGCAAATTCAGTAACTGCAACTAATGGCAATTTTACTAATTTATCAATTGGGACTTATAGCATAACGACGTTGAGTGTTTCGGATTTAGTAGCAAGTGGAGTCGTTAAATTTACTGGTTTGACTGACAATTCTTCGAACCAAGATTTAGAAATATTGATAAGGTCTCCAACTGATAATAGGATATACCATGTTTTGAATTTTACGATAAACCCACAATCTGGCTTAATTACTGCTGGGACCTTAAAACTCTTAGCCGTATCGAATTTGCCGACCGGTTCTTCATCTGCATCATATAAAATGTTGTTTTTACATTCTACAGGTAATGTCTATAAAACGGAGGGGTTAGAATGGAATGAAGTTGATGATATTTTAAAGACTCCAAAACTACAACTAAGCAACATTGTGAATCCTATAACAAACACAGATTATCCCATTTTAATAATTGATGGGGATGAGATTAAAAAAATAGATGTAACAGATATGTTTTACAATAAGTCAAATCAATCGTTAACGGCACATAATATTATTTCATCAAATGAAATTTATTATAAATCTCAAACGTTAGACCAACGATTCGCGCCGTTGGGTGGTGGTGGTGCGTATGTAGATTTAACAACTGCCCAAACCATAGGAGGGGCTAAGACATTCACTGACCTTCTAACTGCTTCAGATTTACAAATATCAGGCGATTTATCAATTGATAGTATTGGTTCAGTTGTAACAGACACAACATATCCACTTTTAACATGGGATAACACAAAGAGCGTAGGGAATCGACAAGTTAGAGTAGACGCTTTTAATTTATTTTACAACACATCAACCAATATATTACACTCCGATAAGTTTGCAGGTGACTTGACGGGCGATCTCATAGGTCAGGTGACATTAACGGCCGTTGATGACACAAGTACTAACCTCAATCGAATACCGTTCATATCAACTGATGGCGCAAATACTGGTCTCCTAAAATCTAATGCGAACTTCTCATATAAGCCCAGCGATGGATTGCTATACGTTCCACGATTGAAATTGATTGATTTGCAAGATGATAGTGGCTCAACTAAAAATAATAATTTAATCCTTTTTAGAAACAATAACAATAATGTTGTCGGAGACGCAAGTTTTAATTACATTCCAGCAGATGAACTGTTGTCAGTTAAAAATGTAACCATATCCAACGATTTAACCGTCACCAACGATTTAAGCGTCACGGGTCGAACGGATTTAGGTTCGGTTTTATCAATTGATGGGCTTACATCAACATCAACCAATACAACATACACCTTGATGCTATGGGATAACACAAACACTGCAGGGAACCGAACAGTTAATATAGATGCTTTTAACTTGTTTTACAATACACAAAACAATACATTGCAATCCTATAGGTTTGCAGGTGAATTTCAAGGCGATCTCACAGGGGAGGTGACATTGACGACATTAGATGACACAAATAGCGGTTCCAGTCGCATACCGTTCATCTCAACTGGCACAGTTACTGGCCTTCTGAAATCTGATGGAAACTTCTTATATCGCCCCAGCAATTCAACGCTATATGCCACCAATTTTGAAGGTAATTTCAATATTACAGCCCAAACAAAAAGCGATCCTACTGACTATCCAGTCCTATTTTATGATGCAACAGGAAAGGACGTTTGTATAGATTCAGACTCGTCATCCTTTACATACGATCCCGACGGAAATAGGTTAAAAGCAAGAAATCTGGATGTAGCGGATGATATAACCGCTACAAATGGGGATTACACTGGATATCTACAGGCAGATACTGTTATATTGGATACAGGGAGCCTTTTTAACCATTCGACCAACCAATACATGGGTATCATAGGTCAATATATCATAAATCTCGATTTCAATATCGGGTTGTGGTCGGATGGTCACATTCGGTATCAAACCAGTGAATATGGCGGGGGGCATAGGTTTTACATTAGAAACACGGCGACCAATACACCATATCAAAAATTTCGAATAGACGATACAATTATCTGTGATGCAGAATTGTTTGCAAATAACAACATGACACTCCAAGCCCCTACTTTCTCAGATAATACAAACTGTCGCGTAACGTTTCTCAATAGCAATAGCAATACCGGCCAAGTAGTCAGTAATAACCAATTATTTTTTAATCCTGATAATGAAACCTTGAGGACCACGAATTTTAGAGCAGCAGACCTTGCCGAAGTATTAAATTTAAGGGTGACAGGAACTACTAATAATGCCGAGTTTGCTATTGATACCGTAAATAACTACGGACTTTATGCCACTTGTAATGATGGGTTCGTGTTTAGAATGGGGCCCCATTGGAGATTAAGAATATATGAACAACCGGGCTCAGGCACCGGCACTGTTCAAGTATACGATAATTTACAAGTCAATGGGAGTGCCACAATTGACGGCGATATTACTAAAAATACGGCTACTCTGTCGTCAGTCGGTAGGAACCTAAATGTTTTATTCCATGATAATGACGCAAATGATAAACGAATAAAGGAAAGTAACGTTTTTTATTTCAACCCAGCAGATGAACGGCTTACCGTAACCAACTTCACAGCAGTTAACGTCAAAATCACCCCTACGGTACCGACTGGAGGTACTGGGTTTCCACTTCTTATGCATAATGGATCTACAAATGATGTGAAGAAAACGGATAGCACTTGTAAGTATGACACAATCCAACAAGTTTTTCATGTCAAAAACATTACCATGGACACCGCGGGCGAAATGTACTACAAGGGGCAGACCTTGGACGCACGCTTCGCGGGGGGGTCTGGTGGTGCGCTGCCTACAAATTACACAACTGTGTTTAGCTCCCGATATAATTCATCGGGTCCCGCATGGCATATGCATAATTTAACTGGTCAAGCGGGTGATGACACGGATTATAATGGTACGTCAACAAATACAGGCAGACGGTTTGGACATAATAACCAAATTGAATGGACTACTTCAAACTCTCTCAGTGGCGGAGACCCGAAAATATCTTCGTATGGTGCAAGTATTACCGGCTTCGCTGGGGCAATAAATTTTGTTAACGGTGCGGGGTTTGGTCACGGCGACACAATCAAAATTAATGATGATGATTATGATGGATGGTGGATGATTCACATTAGCCTCTTATACCAGAATAACAGCGGTAATCGTGACATGCCGTACATACGATTAATGAAACAAGTTAATAACACGGGCTCTTACGTCGAGCAACCACAGGTTAGCCAAGGCGTTGAGTACCTACGACATCAACTTGGTGAACTTAGTAACTTAACTATACACGGACCAATATACTTTGCAAACAGTAATGACAATTTTAGAATATTCACACTATTCAACGAGGAGGCTGCATCTAGTCCGCCGGCATGGGACAACGAAACAACTAACTATTTAGGATTAGGTTTGAATATATCGTTAACTTTTATGGGCAAGAGTTTAAACAACGAGACAGTTACTGCACTTTAGTCAGTCTTAAAATCTTTGATTTATATTGCCATTAAAATATATATAATATATACATAAAAAAAGGGGGACATAGATACCCCAAAGTCCCCCTTTTTTTACCAAACCCCCCCTTTTTTCCCAACTTTTCAGGTTTTTTTCTATATGAAAAATAAAAAATCTAAAAAAATAAAAAAATATTTTTATGTAAAAAAAGGGGGATATAGTGAAAAAAAGGGGGACTTTTCATTCCATATATTTTATATATATATAATATATATAATGCCTATTTTAACATATTTTGGAAAATCTAATAGACAAGATAAACGCTTTGTTGCTATATTTGCTAATCCAAAAAAGACCGTACACTTTGGACTTAAAGGAGCTAATACCTATATTGACGGAGCAGATAAGAAGGTAAGGGAGAATTATAGAAAGAGACATAAATCAGACCTTAAAACGGACGACCCTTTGAGGGCTGGTTATCTGTCATATTATGTCATATGGGGAGATTCTCGAAACGTTGAAAAGAATTTAAAAGACTATTTAAAACGGTTTGGAATCAAAGATAAAAGAGCTTAAGGTATTAAGGGGTAATATGAAGTATAAGTAACAATGGTAAGAGTAAAGACCGCAGACCTTAAGAAGTATAATAAAGAATATCAAAAGAAATATAAATCGAGACCTGATGTAAAAAAACGACGCAATGAACTAAAAAGAAGAATCTTTTGTCAATGTGGGGGCAAATATACCAATGAACACCCCAAAAATCATTCTTTAACACAAAGGCATCTAAGATATTTGGCAAATACACTGATGAAGGAACCATTGTATGAATTTGAAGCACCTCCTTTTGAAACTGTTGATATGACATATTTCAGAGTGTTCGACTTAGATATGGATTTAGATACAGATATTGAAATTGATTCAGACCTCGACTTAGATATGGATTGTTTATAAGTAAACGCACCCATAAATTGATTTAAAAAAAAAAATGTTTAGAATATTATAAATGCCAAATACCAGTGAAGCAAAAACCCAACTCTCAAACTACAAAATCGTTGAAAATTGGAAAATACTTTTCGGAAAGCATAAAGGTAGCCATTATGGTGAAATCCCTGATGATTACCTTAAATGGTGTTATGACAATGGTATAATTAAAAATGAAAAAGTTAATGAATATATTGAAGAACGTTTAGACCTATAATTATAAACGAACGCACCCATTAATATACTTAAAGATAAAAATATATAGTATAGTATAAAATGGCGAACAATAAAGAAATGGTCGATAACTACTTCCAAAATAACAGTTTCAAAAAATCAACTGAAACTGAGTATAAAAAGCATTTCAACTTTTTGACTGATAAGATTGATTTCAAAGAAGATGAAGACAAACTTATTAGTTATTTCAAAAACGTGACAAATCCAAATACGAGATCAAATAAAATTTTCCCAATATTACAACTACGTAAGTTCCACAACTTACCACATCAAAAGTTGGAAGATTACAGAACAGATTTGAAAAATGAAATAAGGATTCACAGATTGAAAAAGTTGAAGGAAGATAAACAAAAATTGATGTCATATACTGAATTATTAAATGAGTTGGACAAACTACACGGAATACCATTTATTGTCAATTACATGTGGATATTCCATGCATTGCGGAATGCGGATTTAGATGCAATCATAAAACATAATGAACCATCAAATGTTGACAATGTGATTGTTTACGAACCAAACGCAGATGCGGATAATAAGCAAGTTACCTTTTTCATTAGAAACTACAAGACAAAAGACACATACGGAGATAAAAAAATTATTGTTGATAATAACAGATTTTATAATGAACTATCATCACTCAATCGAAAAGATGGCGAACCTTTGTTTATGGTGAAGTATGGTCAAAGGGCTACACCCGGGAGTGTCAACACATATATTAATAAGATGGCAATTGGTGGTCTCAATGAAACCAAGATAACAAAAATTGTTATGAAACATTGGATTGACAATAAGGACTTCGGACGTATTGGACAAATGAGCCAAGACAGAGGAACCGCATTGGCAACGCTTTATTCAAGTTACAATCTGTATGACCGTGATATTAAACATGATTTGATTAAGAAGGAATTGAACATTCGATTCAAATAAATAAATAAATAAATATATAAAATAAATAAATAAAAAAAAGGTTATGGGTAATTTACTCATGACCTTTTTTTTATTTCCCTATATACCCCTTTAAGTATGTATTATGGGGTAGTGCGTTTTTTAATTGGTATAAAGATATATAATTATAGTATAGTATAAAATGATCGGAGATAAAAAAGTAGTAACCTGTAAATTCAACGACGGCAAGCCAACTTTCCAAAAGGGATGGAAAGACGGCGAAGAATTCAAAGACTTTGAAGATACCAAAGAACCCACGGCGTTGTTGTGTGGTAATTGGTTCAAGAATGGCAACGGCGATAAGTTTTTTCACGAGAATGGCTTTTTCGTATTAGACTTAGACTTCTACAAACCAAAGAATAATTGGGAGATTGAAACACATCCATTTATTCTAAAATGGGGGGAGAAGTTCATCAACAAGTTTAAAACATTCACAGTCAAAACCAAAAGTGGCGGATACCATCTTTATTTCAACTACGATGAAAGGTTTGAAAAAACAATGATTAACCAAATCCACGAAGACGGCGATAAACTCGATATTGATATAATCTCGAACAATTCATTGTTATTTTCTCCAAGTTGTGATAATTATGAAATTGTCAAAAACAAACCAATCAATGACATCTCTGATGAGTTGGCAGAATGGATTTTTGAAAGAATGGGGCAGTCAAAGAAGAAATCACCGCCACCATCACCGCTACCATCACCACCACAGTCTCCACAAAAAGTTGTTAAGAAGGAGGTTGACCAAGAACTTAAGGAGATATGCGAAAATATTGATGAAGAATACATTGACAATTACAGAGATTGGTTGAAAATTATTTGGGCTTGTGCATCGATTAACAACAAAGATTTGGCAATCATGATTTCGAAGCGTGGTGACAAATGGAATGAACAATCTTTTGAAGACCATTATGAAAGATATGAAGAAGGGCGTGGCATTACCAAAGCCGTTTTGTATTATTATTCGAAACTATCAAACCAAGACAAACATTTCAAGATTATGAAGAATCATCACAAATTCAACGAAATTGAAAACCCCACGGACAAAGAGATTGCATTGACTTTTTGTAAGTTTTATGGCAATGATTTTATTATAAGCGACAAGAAAGAATATTATTTCAATGGTGTCTTTTGGGAAAACAAATCAGTTGAACATAAAATCAAGATGAAACTTTACGAAGACTTACAACAAATGTATGAAAAAATGTTGCAACCACCAACAAGTGAAGAAGTGATTCTTAAAAACAAAAAAATACAAAAGGTTATTAAATATCTCGGAACCGCTTCAAAAGTCAAAGCAATATATGATGTGATAAAATCATATATCACAAATGAGGACATCAAGTTCGATGAGAAGCCAAATATATTTTGTTTCAAAAACAAATGCTATGACTTACACACAAATGAATGGATTGAACCAAACAAATTCGACTATGTGAGCCAATCAACAAGGAGACCATACATAAAACCAAGCAGGGAAAAGGTGGCAAAAATGAAAAGTGAATTGGAAAAGATATTTCCAATGGAAGAGGAACGGACGCTATATATGACCGTTTTGGCAACCGCCCTATATGGTAAGACATTGGAAAAGTTCACCGTGGCAAACGGCAGTGGCGGAAACGGAAAAGGATATCTCAACGAGTTGATGATGTACATGATGGGCGACTATGCCATAAATGCGGATTGTTCAATTGTGTTGGGCAATGGTAAGCCGAAGGATGGCCCCAACGCTGAACTGGCATCCATTGCTAAAAAACGTTTAGTAATCATGACCGAACCAAACGAAAAACAAAAAATAAATATTGCAGTGGTAAAAAAGATGACTGGTGGCGACACCATCACGGCGAGGGCGTGTCATAGCAACAAAACAGAACATGACATTTTTTTGACATTGATTATGGAATGCAACAAAAAACCACAATTGGACGGGCGCATGGACAAGGCGATATTGAGGCGTATTTTGGACATCCCATTCCGTGCAACATTCACAGATAATCCAAGTCAGTTTGAAGGAAAAGAATATGTGTATGAAGGCGATTCAAATGCAAAGTCACGAGAGAACAAACACGAATACTATTGTGCTTTGTTTAACATATTGATTGAATATTGGAAGGATTACCAAAAAGCAAATATGAAACTCTTCGTGCCACCTTCAATCGAACAACGCAACATTGAGTATATGAAATCATCTGATGATATACTACAGTTCATGGAAACCAACTTTGAAAAAACAGACAATCCAAAAGATTATGTAAAGTTCAAAGATGTATTCCAACAATATAAATATATAGTATACAAAAAAGCAACTATGAAAGAGGTTAGAGAAAAGGTTGAAGAAAATGACTTTCTAACTTACTACAAAGAAAAGCAGATTGAAGGCAAAAAGTTAAAATCAATTATCATAGGATACAAACCCAAAGAGGATGACGAAGATGACTTAGGGTTTTGCAAACCAAATCCCAAATTTGCCAATCTATAAATGTATAATCATAATAAATGTAAAAAAACAAATAAAAATATTATTGACAATATTTTTATTTTTATTTTATTTTATAGTATATATAATGAGTGAAATACCATCAGGACAAAGCAGAGCAAGACGTGGGGTAAGTTGACAAATGTTCGTTGACAAATGACACATTTCTGAGACATTATTTTTATTTATAAAAAAAAAATCATCATTCATGGATTTATATTTTTATGATTTTATTTTTAAAGTTGTAGGGTTAAATTTTTGTCAATTTTGTCAATAAAAGGGTATATATTTATAAAAATAAAACTAGAAGTGGGGAGATAAGGTGCCTATTCTATATTTTACATATTGTTCAATATCATAATCAAACCAAATGTCTTTTTCTACACACCATTTAATATAAGGCGTGGGGACATCTTTCCACATCTTATTTTTATATTTCCCAAACTTTGGCTTTTTATTTCCACAGGATTCAATAAGTTGTGTTCGATGTTTAATATTTTTAATATGATTTTTAATAATTTTACGACATATTTTTTTTGATTCTTTCTTGCGTGTTTTTGACTTCTCCATGTCTTCTTTTGCAACCTTCATAAACTTTTTGACACAACAATTGCCAACAACACATGAATGCTTGTCATTTGACACAATGCAATTTTCCACAATGGCATGTCCACACATACAATCAAAAGTATATTCTGGAAGCGGAGTTTTTAATAAATATACATTATTGCCCCTATCGTGCTGGTTTTTAACAGAGCCATGATAATGCCAATTTGAATTTAAATCAGCCATATCAGCATCATAGAGATTTTTAAAATTATTGTAAAAATTTTCAGCCCAATGTGATTTTACCATAGTTATTTTTTCCACCTCTTGTTTTATTATAATATATGCCACCTCTTTATGTGTATTATATTCCCTACCACCCCTTAAGACCTTATGAACAGGAGATTCATATTATACTATTATTCTAAAAATGGATAATAGTATGATAAAAGCGTAAGAGAAAAAAAGGGGGATATCCCCCTAAAATCACTAAAAAAAA
>Ga0208542_1000460_pt1 | contig 18549 bp, 36 predicted proteins | sample DEB08_DNA_3_FD_185495 | JGI IMG/M metagenome (GOLD analysis project Ga0208542, IMG submission 185495) | Aqueous microbial communities from the Delaware River and Bay under freshwater to marine salinity gradient to study organic matter... | ecosystem: Environmental > Aquatic > Marine > Coastal ... | reverse complement strand
AATTGGGATGAAAACAGAAGATGTTGTTGAAACGCTCAAAGTTTCAGGAAGAAAAATTGTAGTTCCAACAAGACCTCAAGCAAAAGCTATACTTGAGGCAACATCATCTGACGCATTAGGATCAGGTATTCTTTCAAACAATCTTGGAATTTTATCTTCTGAGATAGCAAGATACAGCAAAACTTTATCTCAAAAATTAGTGCGATCAGAGGGAAGGAAAAGAAGAAGAGCGTTTGCTATGGCAAACAAGGTAAAGCCTCATCTGGATGCTATAAACAAAAACCTACCAAAAACATTAAGAGGTTCTTTTAATGATAATCTTTTGGAAGGGAATATAGATGCTGCAAAAAAAATATTAACAGAAAATACAAGCCTTGGGGCAGACACTGTAGACAATATTCGAAAAGTATTAGACCTAATTTACACTGATTTGCAACAAGCAGGAATTCAAGTTAATTACAGAAAAGGATTTATACCAAGATATTTGCTAGACAGGAATGGATTGCGAGCATATTACGGATCTAAGTCTGTTGAAGTTGCGGCTATAGATAAAGAGCTTGAATCTTTAGCAAAAAAATTAGGAAAAAAAGTTTCTGATTTAACATCTGAAGAAGAGTCTGTTGTTTATAATTCTGTAATACAAAGAAGAGATAAGGCTATATCTTCAGGTAGAGAAGGATTTACAAAAGCCAGAACAATCAATGTAATTAATGAAGGCAACAGAAAGTTTTACGATGACTTTGAGTCTGGAATTTACAAATATATAAATGACGCATATCACACAATAGAAACAAAAAACTTTTTTGGCGCTCAAGCAAAAACAAAAGCAGACAATTTGTTTTTAGATATAGAAGACTCTCTTGGAGAGCTGCTTGCTCGTGAAGAAATTTCAGGTGCTATTAACAAGCAAGACATTCCAGAGATAAAAAGATTAGTTAAACTTGCTGTTGAGTCTCCAAAAACTCCAAGCGGCTTGGCTGATTTAGTGCAATCAATTGGATACAGCCAAACAATTACTAACTATCTTTCAACGATGATGCAGCTTGGTGACGTACCACACCACATAAGAAGAAACGGATTGTTTCCAACCGCAGAAGCGTTGTTAAATCCTCTTGGAAGAAAGGATATAAAAGTTGAAAACATTTTAGGTGATGTCATTGCTGCTGAAATGGGAACAACAAAAAGCATAGCAAAAGGTTATAGAAAATTTACAGAAAGATTATTAAATTCTTATCTAACTGGATTTACTAAGTTAGATAAATTTATGAAAGGCTCGTATCTCAAAGGAGCTTTACGCAAAGCAAGCAAGCAAGTTCAAACTAGGGAAGGCTTAAACAAATTAAGAGAAGATTACAGCGGAGTATTTAAAGATGACTTTGCTGATCTTGTGGATGATCTTAGAAACGAAAGGTTAACAGATAATGTTAAAGACTATTTGTTTCTAGATGCATCAGACTTGTATCCTACTTCACATTTAGAGCAGATTTCTGCGGTAGTGAATCAACCTAATTGGCGCGTACTAACCATGCTAAAAAGTTATACGCTAAAATCAATTTATGATGGGCTGATTAGAAGAGATATTATTGGGAATGCAAAAAAAGGGAGACACAAAGAAGCTGCAAAAAACTTTTTATACCTATCAATGGCTATGGGTTTTTCTGAAGCAACATTAATTGAAGCTAAAGATTTTATGCTTGGCAGAGGTTTTAATGCAGGAGATATTCCAAACAACTTTGGAGATGGGCTGCTCAGGACTTTAGGATTTAGCAGATACGTTGTAGATCGCTACTTGGAAAGAGGAGATATTGTCGGAGCAACAGTAGAAACAGTATTGCCTCCTCTTATAATTTTTGAAGCGGCAGGACTAGATGCAGCAAAAGCTCTTAATGAAGAGTTAAATATAAAGAACTCAAAAGTAATAGGAGGACTTCCTATTATTGGAAGGTTCTATACTAACTACTTAATGCTTGACGCAAACGGAGAGACGCAAAGAGAAAGACAAATTAAATCTCAAGAGCTAGAAAGAATTGATAGAGCAATCGAACAAAGGCGCAAACAAGTATTAGGCGAAAGAAAGTACAGTTACTAACCCCTTGGTAAACGCCTCTCCTCCATCGTGGGGAGGGGCTTGTTTTTTAGCTCCTCTTCAATCAAGAATTCGCAGAACTGTTTGATCTTTCTAAGGTCGTCCACTCCCCCCTTATCACGCCATCGCGAGATGTATTTCACAATAGCTCCCTCGCAAAAGCCCAACTCGTTAGCCAAGATGTAATCAATAGGCTGAATCTTTAACTTCTGGTAGTGGCTACCTGCTACTTGATAGTCTGTGGATTTCAATGTATTACCTCGTCTTCTGTTTCTGCACTCTCTAAGTATTTCATAAAGAGTTTCTTTAGATTTGGATTGTCATGGATAAACCCGCTGAAGTCCTCGAGCATAATCCCAATAGTGCCAATGACGTTCCGGTCATGACCCTCTGCTGTATACATAGCATCGACTAGCCATTCATTAACCTCTTCTACTGACACTGGGTATATTTCTACGATCTTCATCTGTGCAGCCTTTTATAAAGTTCATCCATAGGAGATAAGTTATCTATGGGAATGTAGTGGCTTTGATAACCTGAGCGAAAGTCTCTAGTAGGCGCAGCCTTAACCTGTTTACCCCAAGCCCAACCCACGAAGTCTGGCATATCATTCTCTACCATCGCAAGGACGTAGATGTCAGCCTTCACCTTACCCTCTTGAACCATGAGGTTATTAGACTTCTCTGTCTTGGCTGTTGTCTTAACGTCAATAGTAAACTTCAGAGGAACGATAAAGTCGTACCCTTCATCACCCTCTATCCTTTGCTCGAGGTCTACTGCGTGTCCTGTAATCAGCGCAAACGCCATCTCACCTAGCATACCCATAGGGTCTTGGTCTTCAACCAAGTAAGGCTGAGGCTTGATAGGATTGTGTAAATCTTTTCTGGCGTTGCCATGAGTCTTCGCCAATACCTGTAGGGATTTGTAAAAGTTCATGCAATCCTCTTCTCGTGGTACTCAATGAGATTTAATAGCTCTGCCAGGATTTCTTCGTAATCTGATTTGTATCGTTTTACAGGCGTAGACTTCTTCTCGAGCATCTCTTCTACGAACTCTCTGCCGTACATATCCTCCATGTACAGGGTATATTGCTGTGCTGCGCTACCGTGTTTCATTCCCCACATATTGCAAGCTGCACACTGAGGATGGACGTTCTCTATCTCTAATGCCCAGTAGGATGAACTTCCCTTGGGGATGAAATGTCCTCCCTGCATATCCTTATAGTGCTTAGTAACACCACAAGAAACACAGGAGCAGTAACCGTTATCATCAGATGCGGCTAATCTGGCTAATTTTTGTACAGCTTTGTAGCAATCCTGCTTCAACTGTGCGGAGGTCTTAGTCTTTGGTTTAGACTTTCTCTTGGCTCGTCTGGGTGCTGCTCGCTTTATTGCCAAAACCTACCATCCTTGAGGGATAGTAATGTTTTCTCCGCTCTTCGCTGTGTCTTGTCGTCCATGCTGTCGTACCGCATCTTAAGTAGCGCGATACTGAACTGCTTCTTGGTGACGGGATAGGCTTGAAGTGCTATCTCCACATCCAAGGGAATTACATACTCATGATTTTTGTCCATACAGCCCTAGCCTCTTGGTGTAGTGAGAGGTGTACTTTCTGTGTAACTCTATTTGAAGAGCCACTAAGGCATTGTATGTTTCCTTTACTTGTTTGTCTTCAAGTTTATCCAAGCCGATCTGTAATTCATCAATGGCTTGGTGTATCACTTCCATCATGTCGCTACTCATAGCTAGACCTCTGGTTTTCTTCCACGTTTTCTATGTTTAAACCCAACCTCGATGTGTCTGCGCTTAGGTTTAGGGTTACCTCCATGCTTCTTGCGTACTACATACTTTTCCCCAACAGGAAAGACATAGTAGATAACCCTCTCTGAAGCAGCGCACCACTCAGCCTCTTCTAAGGCTCGGTCAAAATCTTTGAATACTATCATCTTGTTGGAAACGGGATGTAGATATTAAACTTCTCACTAAGATGCTTGCTTAAAACCTGATGCACCTTATCGTAATCCTCTCCTGCTGCTGACGAGGTAGAGTCAGTACCAATGACAGCTTCCTGTATAGTCTTCCATAGGTATTCTTTCACCAGTTCTGTTGTCCACGGTATTTCAGTCTCATGCTTTAGGGTTTTCTTCATGTCATACCCTGCATCGTTCAAAGCTTCTGCCAACTGGCGGCAGTAAACATGGAGCGCATTGTTCTGCTTGTGCGTTCTGGTCTTGCCTGTTTTCCACTTCAGGGTGACATACCCTTTCGTGTCATACAAATGCTCTATGTGCTGCTTAAACATATCAAGAGAGTGTTTGTTGTGTACAACCCAGAACTCACCTTGAGTAAGATCATCCGTTGTTAGATTCATTAAGTTTTACAACCTCATCCATTGTCATTCCTAGTCCTTGACAAACTTCATAAAATGTAGTGACCAACATATTCTTACGCGAAAGCAGGTGTGAGTAGTTAGGTCTTTCCATACCGATCTTGTCTGCTACTGTCTTCCTGAGTATCCCTGTCTTCTCGTGGGCTTTCTGTATACATTGTCCTGTGTGCATTGCTACCTCCAAAAGCAGGGGGCTTGCGCCCCCATCAAATTAAAAAGGAATATCAGAAGATGAAATCTCTTCCTTGGGCTGAGGTACAAAATCATCTACAGAAATACTCAAGAAAGGATTGCCTGTCTTAGACATCTTGATCCATCCTGCGATCTTGAACTCGCTACCTTTGTAGTTGAAGTTACCCTTGTAATCAGGAGCTTTCTCGTTAGTCTTGTCAGTCTGCTTGAACAGCACACCACGGTTAGTATTGTCGTATTCCATAAGTCCTCCTATTTAAAACATTTCTCTACGCCTTCGTTAATTAAATCCACTGCCTTGGTAACGCATTCCTCCAAGGCTGTGATGTATTCCTCGTCTCGCTCAACACGAACGATCAGAGTTTTCATAGTCGGGTGATAGGAAACAAAATCCCACCACTCCCTGCCCGTAATCCACAGACAGCCCATGACCTGTTGCTTGTATTTCGATGGCAATACCCCTGCCTTGAGATACTCAACGTGTGTAGCAGGGGCAGGGCATTTGATTTCTAAGCCTCCGTCCTCTGCTATCAACCCATCAGGTGAACACCCTGCATCCAGAGTGTCATGCAAACAAAACCCTACCTCGTTTACTTCTACTTCTTTGATGAACTCATACATCGCTCTTGCTTCTGGTTCTAGCTCAGTGCCTCGAGCCATGTGTTCATTCTGGTAAACATAGGTTTGTTCGCCTGTTAGTTTTTCTGCTACAAGTTGATTGATGTAAGCATCTGCTTGGGTAGACCACTTCCCTTGAGTGGTAATGATCTTCCCAAACATTGACGCTGATGGAACTCCTAGCCTTGCGGAAATCCATTCATCACTGCCTTGCTCGCAATCAATAAGCCTCATTCTTAGCCTCTTGAATCTCGTACTCTACTAAACTAACTAGCCTGTCGAGTTTGTCTGATACTTCAATCGGAGCATTGAGAATGCTAAAGATGTCAGCTTTGATTTCTGCTAGTCTCTCTAGCTCGCGCTGCTCCTCCTCTTCCAACGCTTTCTCTTGTGCAGACAAGTAACGCTCTAGGTCTACCATTACTGGATCACTCATAGCTTGCCCTCCAAAATCTCTTTCGCCTTCGCGTAATGATCAACAGATAATTTATCTATAGACTCGCACTTGAATGCCTTGCAGAACTTTTCTTTATCACTGCCTGTCTTATCAATCAGATCAGCAATGGTTTTAGCCTGAGCCTTGGTAACAAACTGAGGCGCAGCCTGTGTTGCTGTGTTTCCATCGTCATCCTCTGAAGGAATACCTGCGATAGCCTGTAGTGCATAGCGTCTTGCGTAGGTGATAGCCGATCCTGCTGCTTGTGCATCCATCTTGCCTAGTGGGATGAAGTAATCCTGCTCGAGCCACTCACCTGACGAGTGCATCAACCTCGTAGTAACACCGACAGAGTTATCACCAGTGACAGGGAATTGAACATAGCTCAATCCATGTGCCGCGAAGTGTGGCTTGATTGCCTGTATCACTGCCCCGAGGTCAGCGTACTTAGACTTGAAGAATGGGTTGGCTGCGCCCTTGATTGCTGCGCCCATCTCACCCTGTGCTACCGCCATAGCTGCGGCAAGGTTCTGGATTGATTCTGACTGCTTCATACTAGTGTCCCCTTTGTTTCCCATAAGTTAATAATCTGTGCATCTTTCGCGTATTGCTTCTTGAACTTTTCTAATGCTGATATAGCGATGTCTACATTCTGATCCAACACAAACCTTGCGTAGTCACGAAGGCAAGTAACGGCCTGTTCGTGGAACATAGCAATGTCGAATAGGTTGCCTGAATGCAGCGACTTGACCAGATCTAATGCGAATGTTTCGCAATAAGCCTGTGTGTGAAGGGCTTGGATAAGGAAGTCAAAGCCTGACTCTCTGATTGCCTGAGATACAAACTCATCAGCAAGACTATCAGGTAAATCTAACTGACCATCATCTATCCAAGTGAATACATCTTCGCGGTTTAAAAATCTTTCTATCGTTTGTATTTTCATAGTATCCCCTCCCAAGGAATGACTGTAGATTAAAATAAAAAATTGTCCTCGTCAACACTGTCATCGAAATAAAATCGCTTAGGTCTATCTTCTTGCTCGGTTAACTGCAAGCTGTTGTTATGAAAGTAGAAATTGTACCTTCCCTCCCATGCGCCATGCCTTTGTTTCGCTACCACGATGTACTGATCGTAACTTTTTTCTAAATATTCCTGCTGTTTCTCATCGAGTTCTACTAGCTTCGCTATCTCTTTCAGGCGATGTCTCTTTTGATTTGAGGCTATGACTAGCACGTTGTCCGCGAGGTCAGAGATGGTTGATGCGCCTCGTATGTCATGCTTGTCCCCGATGTAATCTTCCCCTGCCTGTTGAGGTTTTCTCAGGTGAGCAATCAGCATCACATGAATACCCAAAGTCTTACAGGCGTGTTGAAGTCTGTTGATGAAGTCAGTCTCACCATTGCGGTCATCAAACTTAATGCCGCACTTGGTCAGCGAATCTATCACCATGTACTTAACGCCAAGTTCCTTAGCGCAGTAATGCACTGCCGCCAAGATGCGGGCTGTTTCGACTGTATCTAACTGGTCGTAAATAACTATGTTCTTGTCGGCAAAGTCTGTGAACTCGTTGATAAACTCCTCGGATGGCTCACCTGATCTAGCTCCTGCGGCTTGTAAACACATCCTCCAAAGCGTCTCTGTCGGCTGCATCTCAAGTGACGCAATGCAAACCTTTGAATGCTTGGCTAGGTGTAAACAAATCTGTCCGACTATCATGGATTTCTTCGCGCCATTAGCTCCTGCAACTATGGTTAGTTCACCCTGTCTCAGGCGAAAAGTATCAATAGTTTTCCCCCAAGGAAGGGTAGCTCCCCATATCTTCTGCCCCTTTGATCGCTCGATAACGTCATCACGCCAGTGTCCGGCAGGTTTAATCTGCTGCGCTTCCATCATCGAGGTTAGCTCGATGTATTTATCTAGCTCCAAACCCTCTGGGATTTTCATAGCTCAATCTCCCACGAGGCGGCAGGTTTATCCTTGGCTAACTGTTCCTTGTTGCGTCCTTCCCATGTCCTGACGGTAGCCTTCCACGATTTCATCTTGTGATTACCCACGAGCCATCCCCTTGATTCATACCAATCAACAAACCTCTCAGCATCTATCCCGTTACCCCTCTCTAGGCAGTAGTTTTTCACCTCATCCAGAGTGGGCGGTTTAAATATATTATTATTGTTTATTTGTTTATTGTTAAGTTGTTGTCGACTTGACTGTCGTTTGCTTGTCGTTTGCTTGTCGCTGTCTTGATACTTGCAGTAGTTAGTTATTGATATTATTGAATATTTACTGTAATTCTGCTTGTCGATTTGGTGACAGTTTTCGAGTCGTTTGATTGTCGTTCTTAATCGCCTAACTGATATGCCTAGTCTGGCACTTGCGGCATTCAACCCGAACACTATCTGTCCCCTCTTTAAATTCAATGGCTTACCGTTAAATGAGACGGTCTTGTCCTCTGTCGCAGCCCCAAGTAATAGGTACAGCCATAGCTTCAACGCTTCAGGATCATCCCATACAAAACTGTCCTGTATCTTGCGGTCTACTCTGATCCATCCATTCATATCTTCACCCCTGCCGCATCAAGTATGGCTTGCGCCTTGTAGATCGCTTGCCGATCAGAGGGTGTAGGTTTTAGATTGCCATCCTTCGCCCAGATATAAACTAATTCCATCAGGCATTTGGCAGATTCAATCTCCTCTCGAGTAGCCTTGTTAAACTCTGGCTTGTAGCCATCCTCGGGGTAAATATCTGACCATGACAGCCCTGCCGCAGACAGAATCTCCTCTCCAGTACATCCTGCGAAACAGTGGATGAGCACCTTACCGTTGTCTAAGTGTTTGATACTTAAAGAACTTGACCCGTCATCATGGGCAGGGCATTTCGCCATTGCCTTATTGCCAGATTGCCTGACCTGCTCGAGTCTTGATAATACTTTGTTGTAGTCCGACATGATTTTCCCTTTGTGTTTTCAAAGGGATAAGGTATTCTACGCATAGCCGCGCAGTTTCCCCTCCCCTTGTGTCTGCGTGGTTAGCCCCCGAAAGGGGGCGTTTCACTTGGAGGCATACCCCAATCACCGTTGGCTTTTTTCTGTAGTCCTACCATCTCAGGCGGCACACAGAACCTATGCTCAGAATGCTTACCCTTTCGGTGACGGTCAAAGTTTCCCTCAGTTGAGAATATTTCCCAACAACTAGGGCATTGACTGCGATTTCCCATCCCTAGATTGACGTAAGGGCGAACGCCTTCACGTTTTGGTACTTCAAATTGCTCCCAAGACAGCTCAGATTTCAGCTTCATTATACTTACCCCTTGTGTTGGTATTACTTTTCAATTTAAACGCCTCACAGCGCTACCGTTTAGCCTTTAACGATGGATATATCTGCTTGCATGAATGCCGCAGCAATATCCTCGCACTCAGATTGTAATAATTTCATGCCACTCTCGCGATACTGTCTCTCAACTAAGAAGGATTTATCCTTCGTATGCTCTCGAATGTAATGCTGTTTTGCTTCCTCGGCTTGCTCGAGTGTTGAATATCTCAAACCGAATACACCGTTTTTACTTTTTAATCTGTACATTTTATCCCTAATCCCTTGTAGTCAGGATGACCGAATTGCCCTTCGGTTCTATCTGAACCGCCTGTAGCGTACCACAAGCAAACAGATTCTTGATAGTATTTCTCGGCGTTTATTTCATCCTCATAATCCCACTGCCCTACCATTAACAATAAACCCGCTAGTGTTATCATTCCTATAAATTGTTTAATCATTATCACTCTCCAATTTTGGGTATACATTGAGCGCGTAATCTTGCGCCTCCGATATTTCCTTCGGTGTGCATAGCATTGCGAGTTCATCGACTAGGTTTAGCGCATCCTGTAGCCTGTGTTTAGGTGCTGTTAACGCTAGCATTAGCGCGTTAGTTAATGCCTGTTGGTGATTCATTCTCTACCCTCCGCTATATCCAAAAGTCTACTTACATCCTCAGCCATGCCCATGCTTTCAGCTTCGATTAAATCTGGCAATAGGATGTCTCTGATGTACTCTAAAAAGTCTGCTTTATTTTGCTCGTTCATAATTACTCCCCTATCTCGTCATATATCGCATAAGCCTCGCCGAATGTTTCGGCTATCTTGGTAAACTTTTCGGCATAAGTGTCGCCGTATACTTCCGGTTTATCCCAAAACCCTACACCATGACCGTTGCGCGTAAACCAAAAGTCATGCCCCGCCTGTTTTATATTGTCAGGCGAAAGGTAGCACTCAATTCGGCTATAGAATGCGAGACAATCGATTGTAGATTCGCGGAAAAAATCCTCGTCTATTTCTGCACCGATTGGCGGCTGACCGTCATCGCCTAATTCCGTAAAGTCTACCGCCTCGAGATATGCGTTAACGAATTTTAATTCTTTCGCGTTTAAAGTAATGTTATTCATAATTCACCCCTTATAGTATTGGCTGTCGGTTTAGTCGCACGATTACATCGTCAGGATCTAGCGACCGTTGCTTAGCTAGTTGCATTTTAACGCTTGCTAGTTCGGGCGTTGATGGTTGATAAGCTTTAGTGCCTGCAAATTCGCAAAGCTTTGCCCATGTTATGAACTTAGACTCGCCATTCTCTACTATTTCAAAATCTATCATGATATTCCCCTTAAGTGTGTGATTATGTTAGAATTGTCTCGCGTCTATGATTCGTTCGGCTGTGCTCTCTAAGTTGTAAGATTGGGCAACAAAGCCTCCGCCGAAATCCTTGCCGCGATAGACTCGAAAGCCGATAGAATTCGCAATCTTCTTTGCCGTGTCGTAATCCTTACCGAACGCAAGCCAGTGGATAACGTAGCGCGGATTGCCGTTAACATCATTCCTGACTCGGTACATATCGTAGCCTAGCGCGTCTTCTGTTTTGTAATCTAAGTGTGCCTTGTAGTTCATAGTTATTCCCCTTGCGTAAAGTAATAAGGTGATTGATAAGCTTTATGACTTTCCATTTCTAATTCTCGAGGCACTCTTAACCCATTAGCCTCGTATGCCCGTATCCTTTTTTGTATGTCGTTATAGCGATTGACTTGCGAGTCAGTCCAACGAATTCCATATATGTCTACGAAATCGTATTTTACTAGCATGATTTATCCCCCTTGATTGTGCGCCCCGTAGGGCGCGTGATTGTTAAACCTTGGCAAGTATTTTGTCGATTACTGAATCGGCGTAGTTGCCATATTCTTCGTTAAAGCCGTTATGCAGATTGCGCGCGTCTATAGCGCATGAACCGATTACTTTTAGGATGTCCTTATCTTTTGTTGTCGCCAGTATTAATTTCGCGCAATGGCTAGGCAATATTCCCGCCTCGTAAAAGTTAATCAATAGGTGTGTCGTAGTGATCATAGTCTTACTTAGTTGCATGGTTTATCCCCTTAGGTAGTGCGCTGCACCGTTGCTGCGCTGTCGTAAAGTACAATGCACTAGGCGTGCCAACTCATGCCAACAATCGAAATTAATTTTAAATCTTCAACGATTACAATGCGTTACGGATGAAAATAAATTCACCGGATTGTTTTACTGTATGGATGAACAGTGTGTAGAAGTGTTACTGTGTTACCGCAATGTGTTACTGTGTTACCGATGAAGTGTTACCGGTAACAGTGTGGGATAGTGTGAGATATGTGTGTGCTATAGGCTGCTTATTAGCCATTCACACCTACTATTGGCCAATCTCGCCAACAGTTAGCGAATCTCGCCACCTATTATCCGCGCGTGTGTGTGCGTGTGCGCGAATATAGAAGCGGGGTTTGCGGAGGGGGCGGGGAGGGGGCTGTGCGCGCGCAAATTATTATAGTTGCCCCCCAAATTTGCAGCAGGTAATTTTAAAAAAAAGCCAAAACCAACTTTCCTCAACTCCCCGTAACATCTAGCGTTGTACAAAAATTAGACAATAATTAAAAGTCGTGTTTCAATGCCAACAATAATTCTTCATGTATAGATACGAACCTGTTATGAAAGACAATGATGACAAACCAAAACGTAAAGTAGGCAGACCAAAGAAGTCAGAGCTAATTCCTCCCAAACGAGGAAGAGGCAGACCCAAGGGTGACCACTCCGCTATGCAGGAGATGAAGCAAAGGTTCTTGGCTAGGAGAGATACGCCTGCCGTAATCAACTCTATATACAAGGCCGCTATGGATGACGACCATAAGAACCAAGCTGCTGCATGGAAGCTGATTATAGATAGGGTCTTGCCTGTCAGTGCGTTTGACAAGGATAAGATGGGCGGTAGACCAACGGTTAACATTACTATCTCTGGCGTAACAGATATGCCGAGCATAGAGGGCGAGGTCATTGACCATGAAGAACTTGATTGATTTACTGGTTAAACATGAAGGGATAAGGAGTAAGCCCTACGAAGACTCTGTTGGCGTTCTAACCATAGGTGTAGGACGTAATTTAGATGACGTAGGTCTATCCCATGACGAAATCTACTATTTGTTGAAGAATGACATCCGTAGATGCGAGGAAGAACTAGATAACTCCTTTAGGTGGTATAAAGACCTCGATCAAGTAAGAAAGGATGCTATGATAAACCTGTGCTTCAATCTTGGCATATCAAGGTTGAGGAAGTTCAAACTGGCTTTACGAGCTATGGAAGTACGGGATTACGAGGACGCAGCGGATGAATTTTTAGATTCGCTATGGGCTACCCAAGTAGGTCAACGAGCTATGGAAGTCACCTATATGATTCGATTTGGAGAATACTATGCCAATGGTTAATGGAAAGAAGTACGCATACACAGAGAAAGGCAAAGCAGCAGCAAAGAAAGCCGCTGCTAAAAAAAAGAAAGCTAAGAAAAAGTAATGAATCTAAACATAAGTCTCCTTGATTGGCAGAAGGAAGTCTGGAACGACCCAACCCGTTTCAAGGTAGTTGCTGCGGGTCGCAGGACGGGCAAGTCTCGTCTTGCGGCCTATCTTTTAATAGTCAACGCCCTGAAGTCCGATAAGGGTCAGGTGTTCTATGTCGCACCAACCCAAGGCCAAGCACGAGACATTATGTGGAACTTGCTCCTAGAGATAGGACGACCAGTAATAGAAAACTCCCACGTTAACAATATGCAAGTCCGTCTAATCAATGGAACAACTATTAGCTTGAAAGGCGCAGACAGACCTGAGACTATGCGTGGTGTAAGCCTCAAGTTTCTGGTCATGGACGAATACGCAGACATGAAAGCAGACGTTTGGGAACTTATACTCCGACCTGCGTTGACAGACCTGAAAGGAGAGGCTTTGTTTATAGGCACACCCATGGGTAGAAATCATTTCTATGAACTCTACAAACTAGCCAGTTTAGGCGAAGACAAGACCTATAAAGCATGGCACTTCACCAGTTACGACAACAACCTCCTAGAGAAGTCGGAGATTGATGCAGCGAAGAAATCTATGTCCTCCTACGCATTCCGTCAGGAGTTCCTAGCCTCGTTTGAAGCTAGAGGCTCTGAGATGTTCAAGGAGGATTGGATAAAGTTTGACGAGGAAGAGCCGACTACTGGTGATTACTATGTCGCCATTGACCTCGCGGGATTTGAAGAGGTAGGTAAAAAGACCAAAAATAAGAAACTTGACAACACTGCAATCGCTGTGGTAAAAGTCGGCGAATATGGATGGTGGGTTTGTGATATAATAGCCGGACGTTGGGAGTTGAATGAGACTGCCCAGAAGATATTTCAGGTTGTTAGAGATTACGAACCAGTATCAGTAGGGATAGAGAAGGGTATTGCTAGGCAAGCCGTCATGTCCCCGCTGACCGATCTCATGAGGAAATATCAGCGTTTCTTCCGTGTAGAAGAATTAACTCACGGTAACAAGAAGAAGACAGACCGTGTGATGTGGGCATTACAGGGTAGGTTCGAGAATGGCGTTTGTACTCTCAACAAAGGAGAGTGGAACGTACAATTCATGGACGAGATATTTCAATTCCCTGATGCTCTCACACACGATGACATGGTGGACGCACTAGCCTACATAGATCAGTTGGCTACTGTGTCCTACGCTTATGACTTTGAGATTGATGAATACGAAGTCATAGATTCTGTTTCGGGATATTAATATGCTAGAAAGCAACGAAGATAAATTCGGCATAGAAGAGACGCTTGAGTCTTGGGTAATGGAGAAATGCCGCGAGTGGCGCGACCATTACGAGTCAAACTACGAAAACAAGTTTGACGAATACTACCGTCTCTGGCGCGGGATATTCTCTTCGGAAGACCGTAACAGAGATTCTGAGCGGTCACAGATTATCTCCCCTGCCCTACAGCAAGCCGTAGAATCTTCTGTTGCAGAGATTGAAGAAGCAACCTTTGGTCGTGGCAAGTTCTTTGATATTAAAGATGATGACCAACAACCCCAAGACGTAGCGTACCTTCGCGAACAGTTAACAAAAGATTTCAAAAAGAACAAAGTCCGCAAAGCAGTGGGTGAGTGTTTGATTAACGCCGCTGTATACGGAACTGGTATTGCCGAGTTAGTCCTTGAAGAAAGAAAAGAAATGCGCCCTGCTTCGCGTCCTACTATGGACGGTCAATTGCAAGAAGTAGGCGTTGAGATGTTTGACAGGACTGTGTGTAAGCTACGCAGCATCCAACCACAGAACTTCTTGATTGACCCAGTTGCTACCAGTGTAGATGAATCTATCGGTGTAGCCATTGATGAGTTTGTTCCAGTTCATCAAGTAGAACTCTTGCAAGAGAAAGGCGTGTATAAGGACGTACCATTTAACTATGCGTACCCTGACATAGACCTAGATGCAGACCACGAACTTACCACGCAACCTACAGATAAGGTTCGTCTTACCAAGTACTATGGTCTAGTCCCCCGCCACTTACTTGAGAATGACGACCTGTATGAAGAGGTTGAAGAGCTAGCACCAAGTGACGAGGATAAGACCTACTACGTTGAGGCAATCGTGGTAATAGCGAACGGTGGTACTCTGCTGAAAGCCGAGAAGAACCCGTACATGATGCAAGATCGCCCAGTGATTGCGTTCCCGTGGGACGTAGTACCTAATAGATTTTGGGGAAGAGGTGTATGTGAGAAGGGTTATAACTCACAGAAAGCCTTGGACGCAGAACTCCGTGCTAGAATTGATGCACTAGCTTTGACCGTCCATCCTATGATGGCTATGGACGCAACTAGACTTCCTCGCGGAGCACGACCTGAGATTAAAGCAGGTAAGATTATTCTTACCAATGGCAATCCTTCTGAGGTTCTACAACCGTTTAACTTCGGTCAGGTCAATCAGATTACATTCGCACAGGCAGGTGAGCTACAGAAGATGGTTCAGACTGCTACTGGTGCTATAGATTCTGCGGGAATTCCTGGATCTATCAATGGTGAGGCAACAGCGGCAGGTATATCTATGTCTCTTGGTGCAATCATTAAGCGCCATAAGAGAACGTTGATTAACTTCCAAGAGTCATTCTTAATCCCCTTTGTCTCCAAAGCTGCGTACAGATATATGCAGTTCGAGCCAGAGATTTACCCTGTTGCGGACTATCAGTTTGAAGTCTCTTCTTCTCTTGGCATTATCGCCAGAGAATACGAAGTCACACAACTGGTACAGCTATTACAGACTATGGGTCAAGACTCACCTCTGTATCCTACTTTGATTCAATCTATCATTGATAACATGAATCTGAGTAACAGAGAAGAACTTATTGCTAGACTTGAACAAGCTGCTCAACCTTCTCCTGAGCAACAGCAAGCAGCACAAGCTGCACAGCAAGTACAGATGGAGTTCCAACAGTCTCAAACTAATGCGCTTAACGGACAGGCTGCTGAGTCTCAAGCACGAGCACAGAAGATTGCAGCAGAGACTAAGGCTATTCCTGTTGAGTTGGAGACAGATCAAATCAAAGCCATCACTGCTAACCTCAAGGTTGGCACAGCAGATGACAAAGAGTTTGAACGCCGACTCAAGGTGGCTGACACAGCACTGAAGGAGAAGAGATTAAACCTTGACGCAGCAAAGGCTATATCCTGATGGTAAGTCAACGCGAGTTACAGGAAGTCGTTACGCAGATCAACGTCATCCTAGAACGCCTAGACAAAAGACTACATCTTGTAGAATCAACGCAGAACTCGCTTCTACACGAATTGAAGAACGACATAAAGAAAGAAGCGAAGAAGCGGGGCAAGAATGGATAAAGCAATAGAACAGTATTACGACAACCTGCAAGATATGTTTATGACCGCAGGTTGGAAAGGATTGATTGAAGAGCTGAGTGCCAATGCTCTTCACATAAATTCAGTTGAGGCAACAAAAGATAACGAGGATTTGTACTTCCGTAAAGGACAGTTGAACATCCTCTCTTTTATTCTTAACTTAGAATCTACCATTGACCACTTACAAAAAGAGGGTAGCGATGAAGGTATTTGATTTCCAGTGTAGTGAAGGCCACATCAATGAGGCATTCATTCGTAGTGGAGATGAAGACTTGAGTCGTCCTTGTCCTGAATGTGGCAATGACAGTAGTAGGATTATCTCTGCGGCTACAGTAGTCCTTGATCCTATATCGGGTGCTTTTCCGGGAGCAACGATGAAGTGGGCAAGAGATAGACAGCAGAAGATAAAAAAGGAACGCAAGGTAGCCAATCAATAAGTCCCACTTTCGGGGTAGCTTAGTTGGTCTTGTTAGGAGTTTAATAGTGGCACAATTAATTGATGATCGTAAGCAAGAGGTAGATGAGTTTGAAACAGAGGAAGCAGTCTCGCAAGAGGTAGCTGCTGAACCAGATACAGAGGAATTACCACAGCACTATCGCGGTAAAACTCCTGCTGAGTTAATCAAGATGCACCAAGAGGCTGAGTCTCGGCTTGGTCAACAGGGTGAAGAAGTAGGTAAACTCAGAAGTATTGTTGACGACTTCATTCTTAAGCAAACTAAATCAAATGAACCGGACGAGGCTGAAGAGATAGACTTCTTCGCTGATCCTGATAAAGCTGTAGAACACAAGATTGCAAATCATCCAACACTAAAGCAGTTGGAGCAACTCGGTGTTCAGATGCAACAAAGTCAGACGTTATCTGCGTTACAGCAGAAGCATCCTGACCTGAAGGAAATTGCTATTAGTCCAGAGTTCCAGAAATGGGTTATGGGCAGCAAGGTTCGTCAGCAGTTATACGAGCAAGCGAACAACCAGTACAACTACGATGCGGCAGATGAACTCTTCTCTACATGGAAAGAGATTCGCAATGTCACAAAGCAGACTGTAGAAGTTGAACGCAAAGAACGTAAACACGCATTGAACGCAGCCTCAACAGGTGGAGCTTCAGGTAGTACAGAAGCGCCAAGCAAGAAGATATATCGAAGAGCCGACATTATTGAACTAATGCGGACTGACCCGAAACGCTACCAAGCCATGTCTAATGAGATCATGCAAGCCTATCGGGAAAACCGTGTAAGAAACTAACTTAGACTTACAGGTATATTGAAATGGCAACATCTACTTTCCCCGCTACTGGCGGTTTTGTTGATAACACTTCTGCGGCAACTTTTGTCCCAGAAATTTGGAGTGACGAGATCCGTGCTGCGTATGAGAAGAACCTCATCCTCGCGAACCTTGTTAAGAAAATGTCTATGTCAGGTAAGAAAGGGGACACTATCCACGTTCCTGCTCCTATCCGTGGCGCAGCATACGCTAAAGCAGAAAACACTGCGGTCACTGTACAGAACGACACAGAGTCAGAAGTACAGATCGTCATTGACAAGCACTACGAATACTCACGCATCATCGAAGATATTACTGAAGTGCAAGCTCTTGCTTCACTCCGTAACTTCTACACTGGTGACGCAGGTTATGCGCTTGCTCGTCAAATTGACAACGACCTCTTTGCTCTTGGTAAGTCACTAGGTGACGGCGATGGTTCTGATTGGACTAACTCTGCTGTCTTCTACAATGACGCATCAACTGGTCTGACTGCTTACGCTGTTGACACTGTTGCGGCTGCTGACGTTTTCACTGACGCTGCTTTCCGTGCATTGATCCAGAAGCAAGACGATGCGGACGTTCCTATGGACAACCGTGCGTTTGTTATTCCTCCTTCACTGCGTAACGCAATCATGGGTATTGATCGTTATGTATCATCTGACTTCGTTGGTGGTCAGGTTGTACAGAACGGCAAGATCGGTAACCTCTACGGTATTGACGTATACGTTAGCTCTAACTGCCCTGTCATTGAAACTGCTGCTGATAACACAGCCGGTGGTGACATCAAGGCAGCTATGCTCATCCATCAGGACACACTGATCCTCGCGGAGCAGGTTGGTGTTCGTTCGCAGACTCAGTACAAGCAAGAGTTCCTCGGCACTCTGTACACTGCGGACACTCTCTACGGTGTTAAGGCATACCGCCCTGACAGTGGCTTTGTTCTGGCTGTAAACGGCTAAGACAACTAAGCGGAGATGGGGGTAGGGTAACCTGCCCCCTTATCTTATGAGTAAAAAAGACCCAAGAATATCCAAGTTAGGCGTTAGTGGGTATAACAAGCCCAAACGTACCCCTAACCATCCCACGAAAAGCCATGTTGTATTGGCTAAAGTAGGGGATGAAGTTAAGACCGTTAGATTCGGTCAACAGGGTGTAACAGGCGCAGGTAAAAATCCTACCACTGCCAAAGATAAAGCCCGGAAAAAATCATACTATGCGCGACACAATGCGCAAGATGCTAACCCATCAAAGCTGTCAGCTCGCTACTGGTCGCACAAAGTTAAGTGGACAATAATTCTAAGTGGTGGTATTCTTTTAATGAACGCAAACAATTCATTGGAGAATACTTATGCCGAACGG
>Ga0208542_1000448_pt1 | contig 18811 bp, 24 predicted proteins | sample DEB08_DNA_3_FD_185495 | JGI IMG/M metagenome (GOLD analysis project Ga0208542, IMG submission 185495) | Aqueous microbial communities from the Delaware River and Bay under freshwater to marine salinity gradient to study organic matter... | ecosystem: Environmental > Aquatic > Marine > Coastal ... | reverse complement strand
TCCATTACAGATTACAAAAGATAAGATCGGGTCCGGTTTATTACCACTCGCACGGAATAGATCTAAACCATTATATGTATCTATCGATGCCGAGGGTTCACAGAAATATATTTCAAGTATACTAAAAACTTCATCATATGAAGTGGGTAATTATCGACAATATTACGCTAAACGAATATTCACCGTACCAAACTTAATGGATCCAGGTGTAGGATTTGTATTCGACAATGTTTCGTCTAAACTATTTAGAACAAATAAAGATCCGTATACATCATATAAGTTTAACTATCAAAAATTTACTTTTAATTTTGGTAAATATTTCACCGTAACTATTGGTCCAAATGATAGAGGGACTGCATTCGAATGTTTATTGAATGGGAAGAAAATTACCATAGGTACTACTAAGTCTACGGCGGCGAAATCAACGAAGGGTATAGATAAATTAGCTAAAACATTTGGAGATTTTTTACAAATATTGATAAATTCGGCATTATATAAAGGTGGTAAAAATGTCGTGAGCGCCACTTCTGATGGGAATTTTGTGGGTATGTTGGGTTTTGTACAAAGCGAATTATTTAATATCTCTCCAAGAATAATCGTGGATAGAACTTCCACACTCGGCTCGTTTAATAAAAGCATAGATGGAATTTTTATATTCGGTCTCGACGATCAACTAAACAGAACATCCTCAGATAAGGTGAGTAATTCACGCGCTACGACAAAAGTGGATGGCAAAGAAGTGGTATCAAATACCAACTCTCGACAGAGAAATGTTACTCCGAGTAGTAAAAACAATTCTCAACAGCGCAAAACAACGGATAGCAATAGCAACGCAATGAGCGTTGCGGGATCTAGTAGTGGAAGTGTATATACAAACAATAACGGTAAAAACATACAATCAAAACCCACGAACGCACCCGGAAAACCCAAGAAACTGAACAATAACAATGAGAATAAAAACATGCGACCCACTAAGCGTCGACAAGTGAACCCCATTCCCATCAAACGTCAAAGAGTGGTCACACCAAAACCCATCAACGCACCTGAAAAACGCAAGAGAATGAACAATAACAATGAGAATAAAAACATGCGATCCACCAACCGTCCGAGAGTGGCCACACCAAATCCACCCACCAACCGTCCGAGAGTGGCCACACCAAATCCACCCACCAACCGTCCGAGAATGGCCACACCAATCCAAATGAATAACGGACGCAATATCTCACGCGTTACGCGCGCCGGAACTCCTTTTGCAACACCTCGAATTTTAAACACTCCTAAAACATCTGGTATAAATATGTTTGGAATGAGAAAAGAGCCCAATCTTCCACAAGGTAAGTTGAATATGTTTGGAATGAGGCGCTAGTCATTTTATCAAATATAAAGTGAAGACTACTAGTTACATAAAGATGGCTCGTAATTACGATACTGAGTCCGACGAAGACGAACCCGATTTTTTTGAAGAATACGAAGAGGCTCTCAAAGCCCGTGTGAAATCCCTCAAAAAGATTGAAGATGCTACGGATGCCAAGGCTCTCATTGCCCTTTCCGAGAAGCTCCCAAAGGCCAAGTTCAAGATCTACGAAGATTTACAAGCGGAGGCGAAGCGGCTTGTCGAAGAGATGGACGAAGTCATGCGGGTCTTCGTCGCCGAGGAACTTCGGGAAGAGTATCTGGCACCACAAGAAGATGATGAGACTGTGGTGTGCGAACACTGTGACTTGGTCAGAAGTGAGAGTGACTACGTGGAGTGTGAGTGTGACCGTGTGAGAATGACTCAATTCGCAGAAGAGATTGGGTGTGAGATATAAAATCTCGGGTAAATGTAATGAGTAACTCATATGAACGAAACATTCGTAAATATGAAATGTTCATCAATGACAAGCAGTACATAAATAAACTTATAAGTGAAGTAAGAAACGGTAAGAAAAATTCAAATAAGGCTATAGATGAAGCTTACAACCGAGCAAACGTGGATTACAGAAAAAAATCAATGGAGTACTACATTAGTAAGCTTAAAGCTCATGGTGGTCAGGCAATTCAAGCGTTGAGAAACGATCAGATCAGAGCTAAGATTCGAAATCTCTGGAAAAATTATCCATCGCGACCCCCGTGTCCAACTAAAGGTGGCAAAGGTAACCGGCGCAAAACTGCGGAAGCAATGGCACAAATGTGTGGTGCTTATTGCACCAGACAGGTTTCAAAGGTATGTGGAGCTGTGAAATCGGTAATTCCAGGTGTTAAGAGAGCCAGGACTAACAATAACAATAACAATAACAATAACAGTCGCAATAGAATAAACATCATCAGAACTCTTGTAAAGGAAGGTGTTCTTAAGAATACCGTCAATCAAAATACGAGTTCAATCATTAATCAAATGAATGAAACACGACTAAGAAGGTTAGCAAGAGAAAAGGGTATATCAATTCCACACAATTTAAGTAAACCTAAGTGAGCCAATGTAACTACAAAATCAAGCATTACATGAACACCCTTCTTGAGACCTTTCAAAATGCAATTACGATCTCTGGCATCATCTGGTCGGTGGGCGAGATTCATTACCTCATTACCAAGGGATAAAGATAACAGACCCTATACAGTTAATACACATATGGCATGTATGAACTATATAGCCTTCGATTTTGAAACAACCGGCTTACCAAAAGGTAGACGAAACACAAAAGTAACACAAGAAACACTCGAAAACTTTGATAATTGTCGTGCGGTTAGCTTAAGCGCCGCTCGTTTTTCCCAACGAGGTCGCATCATAAAAACATTTGATGCTATCATCAGACCAGACGGGTTCGTCATTGGAGAGGACTCAACCGCTATACACGGTATCACACATGAAAGAGCGATGCGCGAAGGTCGTCCGTTTGTCGAAGTCTTTTGGGAGTTTATGGATTTCATTGGCCCTCGTACGAAAACACTCGTCGCGCATAACGCACAATTTGATGTGAGTGTTTTACATTCAGAAATTCTTCGTAACAATTTACCGATGCAATTGCTCGATGATTTTGTTTTTCGATGTACTCTCGAATTATACAAAAAACGTTTCATGGGAACCATCAAGCTCACAAAACTTTATGAAGATATTTTTGGTGAACAATTCGACAACGCACATAATTCTCTCGCAGATTCCATCGCGTGTGGTAAAGTGTATCCATTTCTCATCGGTCAGACTGAACGAGAACTCAAGAATATCGGTATCAAGAAAGTAATCATCGGTGCGTCATCTGTGGCATCTGCCATTGGTATCAACCAGTATAAGAAGCCACAAGAACTCGTGGAGGAGTTATGGAAAAAATACAGTCCACAAACGTTCAAAGGGAAAACGAAAGAAGAAGAAGCCGTCATTGTTCTTAATTCACTCCAATCCACGAAAAAGATTCTGGAAAGCGCCGAATCATTTAAATCCGATAAGAGTGTGGATGTTCAACAAGAAACTCGAAAGCTTTTTCACCAAATTGAACATTCAGGACTTTTACCTCAAGACATGATCAAGGCGAAGGATTACATAAAAAAGACTCTATACACGAATCATGGCGCGCGCAACGAAAGTAAAACCGCACAAACAGATAAATTATCGGCAAATCTTATCGAAGATGATACGTTTTATAAGTATGATATCTGTACGATAGAGGGTACGTTGTACCAGATTGTCGGTCGTATCGATCGTGTTCAATTAAATGAAGACGGCACCCGCACTCTCGTCGAGATAAAAAATAGAGCAAACGGCTTATTTAACACAGTTCGTGATTACGAAGAAGTCCAATGTCAAACGTATTTACAAATGTTGAAAGATATTGAATATTGTCGTCTAATCGAAACATATAATGGGGAGTCAAAGTCTTACCTCATTCAGAGAGACTCTGTGAAATGGAAAGACGAAATTATTCCCAAACTACAGAATTTCTGTGAACATTTTCACAGCCTTCTCAGTAAGGAAGCTTAAAAGTTTATTACCAATAATAAGTGTGAAGTATCACATTCACACAAACTACCCACTACACAATGTGTCCATGGGTTCGAATCCCATTCCTAGCATTACACGTTACAAAAGCTAGGGTGCCCGAGCGGTCTAAGGGGGTGGATTTAAGTATAAAATATTGACATATCATAAGATGTCTCTCAGGAGGCCCAGAAATAACGATTCATCTGTTATTCCTCCCGCTAAACGGCGACAGGTCATCGTCGATAACGCGGTTTCCAAATTGACTAGAAATCTTAAAACGAAACTGTCTTTACCCAAAAATAAATACAATCTAGGAACAATCACAAATTTAAACAATTCGACGATGGGTGTTCGTTTGAGTAGGAAATTTGTAAATGAATTGAAGCAAATTTACAATCTAAGCTATCAAAAACAAATAGAATATGTTGGTTCAACTGCATTCACGGTACAAAATACGAGAGGAGTCGTCAAGTTCGCCACACCCACGGCGAGTACGAATGGGAGTTTTACAAAAGTGCGACCAAGGAATGTCGATTTACAGTCGTATGTCGTCTATCACACCCACCCAGTTCCAAAGGGGCGTTCGGATTTATTTACGCTACCAAGTTTCACCGATTTCACCGCATATATTGAATTTTACCCATACATACAAGCAAACATTATATTGGAAAAAAATGGATACTATGTCATAGATCTCATTGAGTCTGATCGGTTTAAAAAACCCAACATGACAGACCTCATCAATTTTTATAAAACCGAAATAATCCAACGCGGTAAGTTTGGAAATGTTTTAGAAGTACATAGAAATGTAGAGTATTGGAAGTCGGACGTCAAAGCGTGGTCTAGAGCTATCAATAAATATGTCAATGATAGGATGGTCGCGCGGTTTGGGATATCTGTCCGTTATTATACATACGATCAACTGGCTCCGATAACTCTTATGGATAAAAATATAATTATGTTACCCTAATGTAGTATGAACAGGGAAGAATTCGTACGGACTATTTCACAAATTGGTATTGGAATGTGTTTAGTAGACTCGGTATTGAGAAAGTTTCGATAATTAAAAAGAACATATTATTACATATAAGATGAATGTCGTCGACAATATAAACATGTTGATGTTACTCATGTCATATGTGATCAAGCGAGCGGGAACATTTACAATCGAGGAAAAAACAAAACTGCTTGAATTTATTTCATTCGTGGCACAAAATCCGGATGTTAGTTCGAAAGAGATACTAACCACATACATGCGAAGATTAACATAAATCCTCTTCCAGTATTTCGAGTCGCGTAATCTTCGAAACGGTTTTTCGTAAGTTTCTGATCAGCCTTCAACATCGTATACGTAACAAAACCCACAGAAGTCGCCGCCAATGTAACAAATGGTAAATAGTGCGTTTGTTCGATGATATCCAAACCGGTGATTCCCCAGTTCGCGCCACCTAAAATCGCACCGTACATTGAACTTCTTCCCGCGATCACCTCTGCGAGTCTTACATTCTTATTCGGTGTTACGTGTCTATTCGCGCACGTGACTATACGCCTTTTAAATGGAACTTGTGGTCGTAACGCTAACATTATTGGTAAGCATTACTCACAAATCTTTATGTTTAATAACACATTTAAAAAAATTAAAACAATGTATTATATATGTATCTTAAGGCGATCTATAGAACAATCGTATCTATGACTCCATTTTATATCGAGCATACGTGTGCATGGGTTAAGATGGCTGTGTGGGACGCACCGAGACGAGTATATTTGGACATTGACCTCGAATATCAAAAACTAGAAAGAGAACAAGAAAACCTAAGTGAAACTAGACCTGTGATATCTAAAGAAGACTAATGGATTTTATTCCACTCGTCACAGACGATTTTCGGATTGCATTTTGTCTGGCGACGAATTCTCTGTGTACGGACGTTCAGCGCATCATCTGGGAAAAAGTTATCTACGAAGATATTAACTTTGTGATTCCACCCACGCCACAAAAATGTCGTATTCGGTATTCAAGAGTTTCTGGGAGCTCCTTGCCCCGCAACCTGTTAAAAGAACTAACATAGAAAAAATTACAAACCAGCACAAAGATTACGACGAAATAATCGCAAAAAATGAAGCTGGGGAGACCATTGTGATGCATTTACCGAAAAAATATAGCCTAAGTTACAGATAAACGTTTAATAATTTAATGGAACATTTGGAAAAACTCCGTTTGAAATGCGAAGAGACTCTTTCGCTTTTCAAAAAGAAACGTCTCGCTGATTTCGTACACACGGGTTCATCGAATTACGATGAACACATTTCGCGACTATTGTCACTGACCGCACGCATCGATGACCGACTTGAACAGTATCGATCTGAAAATGATACTAAACTGATCGATAATCTAATCGTCGAGTACGATAAATTCGAAACGGATGTGAACACAAAACTGATCGAATCTCTTCGCATCGAGCTCGACAATGTCGACAAGGAATTGTGGTACGACTCACAGTTCAATAACTGGAAATTTATGCCAAAACGTCAAGAATGCGCGGAATACGATACACTCGATAAACTTCGTTATTCAGTGTATCGACGTATGATGTTTGATCATCTCGAAAGGACGTGGAAACGCGCGACGTTTCCGAACATCGGGGATCGACTAGAATTTTTCTAACGCGCGTCTTTATGTCATAAAGTTCACACCTCATCTTGTAAAACTCAAATAAGGAAGTACTGCGTGAATCTAGTAGATAGTAGAATGAGACACGTTCGTAAGGTTGTGCGTACCGAATATTATTATGGAAGCGAGACCGACTCCGACTCCGACTCCGAATCCGAATCCGAACGAAAGGAACGCGTCGCGCGAGTTGTTATCCCTGATGAAAGTGATGAAGAATGGGTCGATGAACTCTCAGACGAAGAAGAAGACGACGACAAAAGTGATGCCACTACCGTAATTCTCGACGACGAGGATTGGGAACTTGAGGAAGAGGAAGAGGAAGAGGAAGACTCTGAATACGAGCCCGAATCGGAATCTGAATCTGAATCGAATCCAGACGAAACACGCGATCCAAAGCCTTATCGCGGTGAAGGATTCCGTGTATATTTTGACACCCACGCGGATAGGAAACTTTTCATGCGAGCATTTGGGTTTAGTGAACAGTAATTAATCTTATAATAACTATATAATGAATGAAGTTAGTATATTCCCCCCAGACGACCCCGATGTTTTTAAAATTTATCGAATTTTCACAATCGTAGATGAGCACCGTTGTTCAAACCTATCGAAATTTGTTGTTAGTTTGACTAGACGCAACAATATACTCTTTATCCATGTGAATAAAGACATTGACTCCGAATCTCTAAACTCGATTCAATCTATAATATGTAAATTATGGAATTTATTTAGTGAAGATGGCAATCGTTGTGAGGTTGTTTTTGACATAGAATAAATTTAAAGATTTCAAACTCATTGAATGTATAATAATGACGCAAGCTATTGGAATTGATTTGGGAACGACGTATTCGTGCGTCGGTGTGTGGCAAAATGATCGAGTAGAAATCATCGCGAATGAACAGGGAAATAGAACGACACCGTCGTATGTGGCGTTCACCGAGACAGAACGAATGATCGGGGATGCCGCCAAAAATCAAACGGCTATGAATCCAAAAAATACAATTTTTGATGCGAAGCGATTGATCGGACGAAAGTTTTCGGATCATCAAATTCAAAATGATATGAAGGATTGGTCATTTAAGGTCGTCGCCGGACCGGGAGATAAGCCAATCATCGAAGTTGAGACCTATGGAGAAATGAAACAATTTTCTCCGGAAGAAATTTCATCGATGGTTCTCACGAAAATGAAAGAAGTCGCTGAGTCTTATCTCGGTAAGAAGGTTACCGACGCGGTTGTAACTGTTCCCGCGTATTTCAATGATTCGCAGCGACAGGCCACTAAAGATGCCGCGACCATCGCCGGTCTTAATTGCCTTCGTATCATTAATGAACCAACGGCTGCCGCGATTGCTTACGGCTTGGACAAAAATCGAGACGACGATACAAACGTTTTGATTTTTGATTTGGGTGGTGGGACGTTTGATGTTTCGCTATTAAATATCGAAGGTGGGATTTTCGAAGTCAAAGCGACAGCGGGTGACACACACCTCGGCGGGGAAGACTTCGACGCTCGTCTCGTTCGTCATTTTATGGAAGAGTTTAAGCGAAAACACAAAAAGGACATCAGCGGGAATCCAAAGGCTCTTCGGCGCCTTCGAACCGCGTGTGAACGGGCAAAACGAACGTTGTCTTCCACGGCTCAAACCACTGTAGAAATTGATTCTTTGTATGAAGGCATTGACTTTTATACCACCATTACCAGAGCTCGTTTTGAAGAGCTCAATATGGATCTTTTTAGGAGATGTATGGAACCTGTCGAGCAAGTGCTCCGCGATGCGAAAATGGACAAATCCAAAGTCCACGAAGTTGTATTGGTTGGTGGGTCGACGCGCATTCCAAAGATCCAACAATTGTTATCTGATTTTTTTAACGGCAAAGAACTTAATAAGTCGATTAATCCCGACGAAGCCGTCGCATACGGGGCGGCTGTTCAAGCCGCCATTCTTTCGGGTGTGAAGGATGAGAGTGTGAAGGATCTACTACTTCTCGATGTCGCCCCTGTATCTCTTGGTTTAGAAACAGCTGGTGGTGTGATGACGAAGATTATTGAGCGTAATACAACCATTCCAACTAAGAAGGAACAGATCTTTTCGACATATTCGGATAATCAACCGGGAGTCTTAATTCAAGTATATGAAGGTGAAAGAGCTCGCGCGCGAGACAATCATCTCCTCGGAAAGTTCGAACTCACGGGTATTCCACCGGCCCCGAGAGGTGTTCCTCAAATCAATGTTCGTTTCGACATCGATGCGAACGGCATTCTCAATGTGAGCGCGGAGGACAAGGCATCCGGTAAATCTGAAAAAATCATAATCACTAATGATAAGGGTCGTCTATCTAAGGATGAGATTGACAAAATGGTTCGAGATGCTGATAAGTATAAGGAGGCTGATGAAAAATACAAAAAGCAAGTCGAAGCAAGAAACACACTCGAAAATGCAGTGTATGGAGCGCGCAATATCACTGACAATCTTTCGGATGATAAAAAGAAAATTGTCGATGATAAAATTAATGAAATCACTCGATGGTTGGATGAAAATCAACATGCGGAAGTTGACGAACTCGAACAGAAAAAAGTGGAATTCGATGCAGCGATTTCTAAGATATATCAAACACCCGAACCAACGATTGAAGAAGTTGATTAATTCGTGGTACAAGACTTATCCGCCACTGTTGCATAAAAAATTATAATCAAAATTAAAGTGGGTAATATTATTTGTTGTTTTTGTGGGAATATCACCAATGTTAAAATGAGTAGACACAATACATAGATGTACACGAATTGTGTGTATTCAATCACAGCTCTCGAATAACGATTAAAACTCGGTGAACCTGGATATGATACGAATATAGCATCAACATCTTGGTTTTTGTTCATGGGACCAAAATTTTTAAATATTTTCTCATTTTCGTCAACGGTAATAAATGTATACTTTTGACATAATGTGTTAAGATTGATCTGATCATCTGTACATTTCATAGCGGCTTCGTCTCGTAACATTATGGTAAGTTCTTTAACGTAGCCCATATACATACCAGCATTGGCCATACTTTTACTAGTACACTGACCAAAAATTAAAGATCTACCAATATCCGAAAAGTTTTCTGGGTCTTTTGACATCACGACTCGAGAATTATATGATTCAAAAAGTTCCATGACGTTTGTCGGCATTTTATTTATTTTTGTATCGAACCCATCAACAAAAATAATAATATCTTCATCGTTTTTTGATTCCATGTATTCCAACAGTCCTTTGGATTTGTCGGAGTAACCGTTCCACTTGCGACCCCAACCCAGAACTTTCACGGGGACATTGAACTTATTATTGATCAATTCATCGAACATACCCTGAGATTTATTCGCGTATGTCACAATTTCAATTGACATATATTATTAAACTAGAAAATCTTTCATTTAAGAATTGTTAGTCGGATAAGGAATAGAGTTTTAATAACATCAAAGATGCTCTCTCAATTTGAATGGATCGTTGCCCTCGGTGGCATACTCGCTTTCGTCGCGTCTTTTGGAATAGGTGCAAATGATGTCGCTAATGCTTTTGCCACATCAGTTGGATCTGGTGCTCTCACCGTAAAACTCGGCATCGTTCTCGCCGCCGTGTGTGAGTTTACGGGTGCACTCTTCATGGGAAGTCATGTCGTCAAGACAATCAATCAAGGTATCGGTGATCAGGCGTGCTTTGCGGACGACCCCGGACTCCTCATGTATGGCTGTATGTGCGTCATAACTTCGGTAGCCGTGTGGCTCATACTCGCTTCCCATCTTGAAATGCCTGTGTCCACGACACACTCCTGTGTGGGAGGTATGATTGGCATGACCATGGTCGCCCGCGGTTCAGATTGTGTCACGTGGATCGCAAAATCCCCAGATTTCCCGTATGTGAAGGGTGTTGTCGCTATCATTGTGTCATGGTTGCTCTCACCTCTCGTTTCTGGACTCTTTTCAGCCGTCCTATTTTGGCTTATGCGAACTTTTATTCTCCGCTCCGAGCATTCTTACAAACGCATTCGTTACGCATTCCCTTTTCTCGTTGCGTGTACTTTTATCATCAATACATTTTTTATCGTTTACAAGGGTGCAAAGTTTTTAAAGCTCGACCAGACCCCATTTTGGAAAGCCGCCGCCATAAGTTTTGGAATTGGTGGTGGCACTGGTCTCCTTTCATATTTTTTCGTTAATCCAATTATTTTCAAGGACCGAGAACCCGAAGCAACGGTCGAGATATATCACACCGACGATTCTGTTCGAAGTATTCACGAAAACGCCGAAGTCTTTGATGCGAAGACTGAGCGATCCATGCGATACTTACAAATTTTAACGGCATGTTGTGATTCATTCGCACACGGTGCCAATGATGTCGCAAACTCTATCGGACCTTACGCGGCTCTTTACACAATTTACAAGGCTGGTAAGGTTCAGAAAAATGCCGATATGGGCGACGACGCCTATTGGATTCTCTCCCTTGGTGCCTCTGGCATTGTCGCAGGGCTCGCTTTGTATGGCTATAAAATTTTGTACGCACTCGGATCAAAGATGAGTAAAATCACACCGAGTCGCGGAATATGTATTGAATTGGGCGCCGCGTGTGTCATCATCATGGGCTCTCGCTTTGGCTGGCCACTCTCTACGACGCATTGTCAAGTTGGATCGACTATTGGAGTCGCGCTCTTCGAAGGCACTGATGGTGTGAATTGGCAATTACTGTACAAAACCATAGCTGGGTGGGTACTCACTCTCGTGGTCGTCGGTGGAACCACCGCACTTCTGTTTGCCCAAGGCGCCTACGCCCCGATGGTCAAGTATCCTTCGTATGTAACGAGTGCCTAAGTCATGCAATGTAATTACATTTTCAACATCAAAGATGCCTCTCACTCCCGAAAAGAGACAGTTCCTCAAGAAGATCAGTGGTGGTCTTCATCTTCTCATGACTTGTTCGTTTACCGCTCACGAGATTGCCATCCATCCCGAATGTCCAATCGAAGAGTTCATCAGGGATAATCTATTGACACGTGGTCAGTTTTCGCAAGCGAAGTTCGACACAGTGGTGGATACCGCATGCGATGAAGATCTCGTCAAACTTCTCAGGTATTTTGATAGCATCGACATGTACATGAAGCGAGTTTACTATGAGGCAAGTTTGCCTATGGATGATGAATATGGATCTCTGATTGACAATGGAACGTTAGTAACTTTTGGCGATTTCATTACCTAAGTCACCGGTAGACTTTGTAATAATCACTTCAAAAATGTCCTGCGATAACTGCTCCTACTTTCGTGTGTACATCGCCATTGAGAATGGATGTCTCCCGTGCTTTAAGACATGTCTCAGAATGGGAAGGAATTCTGGGTGGGACAATAACACGATCTTGACTTGTGTCAAGAAGAACCAACCAGATATGCTTAAATATGCTCTTGAAATGTTCGATGAACCAAATGTTCCTCCCGAAATCCGAGCCGACGTACCGACTGCGTATGAAGTTGCAACCCATGCGACTGAACATAACAATACAGCGTGGTATCCGTACATTCTCAATACTGTTGGTACATCCACAAATGTCAGACGAATTGCTCTCTACAAACTCGCCATCAAGTCTGGTGACCAAAATTTGTGTTCCCAAATTTACCCATACTTGAAGCCGAGAACGACCGACACAGCCACGAACAAGGATATGATTGATTTTATGGAATGTGCGGTGTTTAGCCGACGACTTGGTATGATCATGTGGGTTGAGCGAAAGTATAACCCTCACCACGAAATGTGGCCAGCTCTGTGGAGAAACAATGGCCGCAGATTGATTGAGATGATCTTCTTGAACAAGAAATACTACACGCGTCTTTCTATGTTTATGGAAACGTTCAGACATGTGTTTGAGAGAATTAATGTACACTGTTGGGACGCCGTGGCGAAACACATTCTCAGTTATCATAATCCCGACAACGCAAATACCTGGAGTTTGTTCGATCATTTCTGGTTTAACGGTGGACGTGAAAGTGCGACACCCAGTTGGAAGAATTATTGCATTCGATACAACAAACTCGACGAAATGCAGCTTATTCACGAATCCTGTCCAGAATGGCCAGTCGATTTTGTCATGCTGTGTGATTCAACTCGGGGTGCGAGGCGATGGTCTCGAAGAAACTTGAAGGAATGGGCCGAATTGCATGGTTTGGGTGTTGAACGCATCCAAGAGCGACAAGTCGCCGCAGCTCCAGTCGAAGACAAGACTGAGCGAGTGACCAATCTCCAAAAAGCGCTCTCTGTGATTGAAGACTGTGATATTCCCGAAGGCAAGTACTTGGAGTTGTGCAACCTCCTCATGGATGTTCATAGACGAGGTGTTGTGTAGATAAAATGTAACATAATAGTAGATATGAAAGGACCAAAACCCCTCCCCAAAAAGATCACGACCAAGATGTCAAAGACGGAGCTCACGAAATATGAGAAACTCCAGAAAGAGTGGATCAAGACAGGCGAAGATATGGTGAAGGCCCAGGCCGACTCCGTTGACTACGGACGCACTTTGGACAAAATAAAGAATCCCACTGCCGCCCAAAAGAAGAAGGATCAAAAACTCATCAACGCGGGTTTTAGAGCCGAATACTTTGCTTTCAAGAAAGCTGACGAGTATCATGCCTATAAGAAGAAGATGACTGAAAAGTACACCTAAGTCGCATTATGTGTGACAAAAAGTCACTTCAAAATGAACTGCCAAGACTGCAAAACCTGCGTATCCGCTGTCAAGAATGGACACTTTGATTGTGTCGGCTATTTCAAGAAAACCAAGAGAGGCATAGAAGCGGCTGCTCGCGAAAACCAAAGAGAAATCTACAACTTCCTCAAAAGTTCTGGTTGTCCCCGATCTTTTGAGAAAGAAATTCATTTCTGTGCCAAGAATCATTGGAATGATGAATTCTATTCGTTTTTCCAATACCAAGAATCCAATTTGAGTGTCATCCGTGAAATGACCTACGCTGCCCTCAAATATGGTGATATCGGTATGTTGAGAGATGTGGTTTGCACTTTTCCTCAGACTTTCAGGGATGCTTTTTTTGATATTGTACACATGCACGATGTTATTGAAAAGACTATCAAGAGGGGGCACACTCAAATGATTGAGTTCTTTTACGTCGTTTTTCGTCACGAATACCAATCGTGGTCTCCGAAAGATTTTGAGCATGCCATCTCTACCGGTAATATCAATGTGCTCATCAAAGTTGTTCATATGTGGAAGCAAACCCCAACCGGTTTGACGGGTGTTGAAAACACAATTAAATTGGCCACCATCGAGAATAACCAAATCGACATGTTGAAGTTTTTGGATCGGGAGATCAGAGGATACCCAGAAGAAATGATGAACCGATTGGAAACCACCCGCGGAAAGTCAACCAGAGCTCGCAAGGAAATGATTGAATATGTGCGGGTCTCATCTGCTCCGGTTCAAGAAAAGGCGACCAACCTTCAAAAGGCACTCGCCGTGATTGAAGACTGTGATATCCCCGAAGGCAAGTACTTGGAGTTGTGCAACCTCCTTATGGATGTCCACAAACGGGGCGTTAGAGCTTAGATATTAGAATGTATATGTATTATAAGATGTATAACATTAGGATTGGCATCACGGATGATACCACCCCTGAAGATTTAGACCGATACTTTACTAATATTTGGAAGAACAATAGAAAGGTTCGTCTCATATTCGATACGACGCAATGCGAAAATGTGTCATTTCGTCGTATGATGGGTATGAAACCAGTATTGGACAAACATCGTCCAAACTCACGAAAGTTTATTGATCGTAGTGTAATATTAGTAAAGTCTGGGTTTGTATGTAGTATGTTAAAATTAGCTCTTAAAATTATACGAACTGAGAGACCTGTCGAAGTTATACGAAGCAGTACACACAGCGAGTTTGTTGAAATCCGTTGAATGTCGAAGCCGCCGCGATCGTGTAAGCACCAAAGTTTTCCACGTAGACCCATTCACCGATGGCGAGGTCTGGAAGCTGACAATTTTGTGCGATCACATCTATCGAGTCACAGGTCGGACCAAATACGACTGAGTCGTACAACTTTCCATCTCGTTCGTTGTAGGGTTGAATCACAGGCTTTGCGTGATCGAAGTAGACACAATTGAATGATCCGTAGATGCCATCGTTAAGGTAGTAGACAAACTTGTCACCCACCTTCTTCTTACCGATGACATTTGTCACGAGTGTGTGCGAAGAGCACACAAAGTATCTCCCCGGTTCGCCGATGATTCGGACAGACTCATCTGGGAAGAACTCTTCGAGACCGCGATTGACTTCTGCAGCGATCTCTTCAAACGTAACACCGTCTTCCGCATCGTAGCCAGGGAACCCCCCACCGATATCCACGAGGTTCATTTCGTAGCCCAGTTCATTTGCGATATCAAAAGCGTTTCGGACGTCTTGTAGAGCCGTGTAGTAAGTCTTGGCATCTTGGCAGTTGCTTCCGACGTGGAATGAGATGCCCACAACACACAGTCCGAGAATCTTGGCGGTGTGTAAGATGTTTTTGATTTCACACGAATCAGCGCCAAACTTACAGTTGAACTTGCACACAGACTTAGAGTCGTCCGTCTTGATGCGAAGGACGAGTCGTGCGTGTGGGTGGTAGAGCTTAATCTTGTAAAGTTCGTGAACATCATCAAACGTCATAAGGTCCACATCTTCCGAACGCGCGAAACGAATTTGGTCGCTCGCCTTACAAGGATTGGCATAGATGATGTTTTCCGGATTGACACCGTGATTGATGACCTGACTGATTTCATTCTTGGATGCACAATCAAAACCAATGTCAAATTTGCTCAAAATCTTTGTGATGACCGGATTCGGATTGCACTTAACGGCGTAAAATGGTTTCACGCGCGGAAGATGCTCCACCCACTTTTCATATTGTTCAACAATCTTTTTAACATTCACAATATAGAAGGCGGAGTTATCATCATTGTTTTCCAAAAACTTGGAGATGATATCGATCATATTGTGACACCCTTCTTCAAAAATACGAACATCACACTCTTGGATGAGACTCACGAGGTCTGGGAAGTCAGACATACTAGATAATGTGCGTTCATATCCTATAAGCTATTTACTCACCCCATAAGTAACTTAGCGATCTCGAAGTTGGAATTTTGATATGTTTGTAAAACCACCAATACCACATATATATCAATCTGTATTATTTTTTAATACGGTCCAAACTTTATATGCGATAAGATAACCCAATAATGGAGGCACGGCATTTCCTATGGGTTTATATGCGACCATATTTGGAGTTTTTAGCGGGTCTGATAGTATCATGTCGGGTGAAAATGTCTGAATGAGTGCCGCTTCTCTCACCGTTAAGCGTCTCTGTTTCAAATCAATCTCGTTATTCTTTCCACCGTCTAATCGTCTGAATTCTATATTTCCATGATGTTCGGCTCGCATAGTGGGTCCGGGTTCATCCAATATAATTTCTCGCTGTCCTTGTCCTTTGTCAAGTTTCGCAGCTTTCGAATATACTCGTTGAGCTGGATCATCGCTCACATCCGGTTCTTCGAGATGTTTGAAATAATCTCGCAACGTAGCTGTTCTTTTATTGTAGTCGATAATGTTCCAATCGGTACCCAGTGTGTGATTAATATCATTCCGGAGACCCATAATGATGACGCGCCATCTCGTTTGAGGAATGCCAAACTCTTCACATTTAATTAGTTGATATTTTACATCATACCCAGCTTCGGAAAAATCTGATACGATTTGTTTGATGGGTTCACCTTTCATAGTTAGTAGCCCGTGTACATTTTCGGCGACAAACATTTTTGGTTTCACTCGTTTGACCACTTCAACGAAACATTGATATAACGTCCCTCGTTTGCTTTCTAAGCCCCTTCGTTTACCCGAGTGACTGAAATCCTGACACGGAAATCCACCGCACACTACGTCCGCTTCCGGGAATTCATAATTTTCTTCGAGTAATAGTCGTATGTCCTTTGAGACGTAGTTATGATTCCACTTGTTCCATTCCGCGACATCCTGTGCACATTTGAGAACATCGTTTTGGAAAACTATTTCAAATGGGAGTCGTTTTAAATAAACAAAATCATCAATGGTCGATTTTTTTTCTATAAAATCTGAGTCCACACTATTCTTATGAACTTGTACTTCTTTAGAGAATCCCGCATCCATTCCTCCCATACCGGTAAAAAGCGATAACACTTTCATATGCTCATTTACCTAAGTTTCACATCTTTAAACATTTTTCTAACGTTAAATGGGGATACGAACAAAATTATGTAATCTTTTTAAACGTCGATGTGTTCAAAAGGATTATGTGCGTTTACTGAGACGGTCACAGAGTGAGTGTCAGCGAGATGGTAAAACTACGATGGATGTCGGAATTCACAGAGAACGAGATCTCATAGCCGTTCTTTGTAAATACATGGGTCGCGAGAACGTAATTTGGAATATTCCAAATGATTTATCCGCCGATGTTATCGTGAAAGATACACCGTTTTCTATAAAACATAAAATGCCGAGTAAACATTCGGAATCTATTTCTGCATTCAAGGTTAAATGGACGTCAAATGCCGAAGTGGCTAGGCAACACGTCAGTCAATGTCTTTCGAATGAATGGGAGGAATATATAATCGTTTCTGAAATTTATCCTAAACAAATTACAATGTATTTCATTTCACCTCTTCAAATTAACAAAGCTATAAAACTTTTCAGGGAAAATGCATTCAAGCCAGTATCCCAGACAAGCAATGGTCGGGGTATTGAATTTTCTGAAAGTACATTGAATCTATTAAAATACGGATCAATGATCGTGAGTTTTAAAGCTGATGTCTTTTCGGGATTGAATGATCCCATTGAGGAGAGGTTACTAGAAATAACCTAAGTATTGCGATTTCGATAAAAAAAACATGAGTTCCTCGTTAGATGATCTGAAGTGGTTGCAACACGAACTGAAACAGGTGGACAATGACATATATGTCGTAAGCATGTATTATGAATTGATGTTACGGGGTAATACAGTATCATGTCGATATGAAATAGTAAACGATACTACAGACGTACTACCACGTCTTCAATCACAATTGCATACATTACGAGATGCCAGAAATGCAATCATAGCAGATATAAAGGAAATAAACTTAGAAACGTGAAATCATTGTGTAATAAGTATGGATCGCATCGCAAAATTAATGCAAATCGTAGATGAAAATTCAAATAATATACCCGAAGGAGATTATTTGAAAATATGCAACATTCTAAAGACGATTTATCGCGATAAAGAAGGACCAAAAACATTAATCGATTACGAGACATTTACCATAGTCGACGAATCACAAACAGATGAAATAAATGATCATTTTTATGATTACTTTTACAATATGTCTATATTAAATGAAATTAATTATGCAATATTTCAACGGAATTATTTAGAGACTGAACTTTATGAGAATAGACCAATCAAACGCATAAATAAAAATGTAAAATTGCTCGCAATTGATGAATTTTGTAAAATAAACAACATACTGCTCGATGAATATACAGAAAAGGATCTGGCGGCGTATCTAGACAGAACTGGATATGATCTATGTGAACCCGGTGTCCCATTTACACAAGGGATTAAACGAGTTTATAAATCTTATATGACTGTGGAAAACATATATAGACAGATATATCGAAACGCTATACAGAAAAAAATATCAGAATTAGATTCATTATTGGATAAACTTGAAGATATGTAACCTAAGTGCAAACGTTTCACAAAAACAAGTGCATTAAAAATGGATTCTCTCATCAAACTCATGTCTCTCATAGATCTTAATTCACAATCATTACCAGATGGACAGTATTTGGAGGCCTGTAACTACATGAAGGACATCTATAAACATGTACCAAAACCAACATCTCCAGACATGTTGCCAAGAACAGTGAATCCAATCCGCCAAGATGAAAGAATAAACGACTTCAATGAAATTCAGCGTCAAATCAACAGTACATCGCGTGAAATTCGCGCGATCGAGAGTCGTTTAAAATGCTTACGCACAAGACAACGCATCACACAATCCATAAAGACAGATGCAATCCGCGAACGGGCGCAACAATTGGGTATACGACTACGCGCGTGTACGATGGAAGAACTTCGCACAAAAGGT
>Ga0208542_1000441_pt1 | contig 19018 bp, 23 predicted proteins | sample DEB08_DNA_3_FD_185495 | JGI IMG/M metagenome (GOLD analysis project Ga0208542, IMG submission 185495) | Aqueous microbial communities from the Delaware River and Bay under freshwater to marine salinity gradient to study organic matter... | ecosystem: Environmental > Aquatic > Marine > Coastal ... | reverse complement strand
AGGTTCAACAACAATCATTCATGCACGTCAACCAATTTAACTTAAATGGCAAACGCATCATCATCATCAATCTATGAAAAGTTATCTATCATCAAAGGTGATAGAGAAGTCAGTCTTGAATTTAAGACTACGAGTTTTGATTATTATGAAAGTTTGCTGTCTCCAAATGTTACTGCAACAATGATCTTTGTTGATACTGCAGGAGCACTAAAGAATGAAAAAGAAAATCGTAGTGGAACAATTTATAATACATTACCAATTACTGGTGGTGAAGAAATACAATTCATAATCAATTCAAAGTTAGGTGTAATTAAAGATAATCTATTTGTAAATACTGCACTCAATTTAAATCAAGAATCTCAGAGAGAATCAGTTGCTCTTAGTTTAGTTTCTAAGGAAGGTTTATCAAACCATAATATTGCAGTATCGGGAGATTATAATGGTAATATTAAAAATAGTGTTGAAAAAATATTAACATCTAAATTTGGTTTATTAAAAAATCAATTAGATTTAGATAAAACTGGAAATTCATATTCATTTAAAGGTCTGAATGAAACTCCCTTTGATATTATTTTGGATCTTGCATCTAAGTCTACATTTGCTCAAGGAAATCCTGGATTTTTCTTTTATGAAACAAAGGACGGATTTAAGTTTAAGTCTATTGATAGTTTAATCATACAAGAACCGAAAGCATACTACAAATATTATGGAGTAATGAAATCATCAGTTAAAGATGATCAAAATGACAATAAAATAATATCATTTTCAATTAATAAGAATCAAAATCTTGTTAATGCACTAAAGTCTGGTGTTTATGAATCTAGAAATATATTTTTCAATCCTCTTACATTTGAGTTTTCTGAATCAATTTATAAAATAAAAAATAATGAGTTGAAAAAATCTCTTGGAAAAACTATTGATTATAGTCCAATTGAATCAAATAATTCTTACTCAAGAACCCACCATCGCATATTAGATGTTGGATTTTCAAGTCCTGGAATTGATACTGGTATTAATAATGATCCAAGAGATTATCTTCCCCAATCGGCAATGAGATATAATATTTTGATGAGTCAAGTTCTTAATATGCTTGTTCCATGTAATCCAAATTTAGTTGCCGGTGATGCTATTGTATGTGAATTTGAATCACTTTCAGATCAAAAAGAATTAGGTAGTTTTGATTTAAATCAGAGTGGAAAATATATAATTTTGAATCTTTGTCATCATTTTGATCCTCAAAGATCATTTACTTCTCTGACTCTTGTTCGTGATTCATTTGGAATATATACTAATAAAAATAAAAAATAATGCCACTTAATAATCTAAGTAAAGAACCTCCCATTCCTTTTATAGGTACAGTAGTAGAATTTAATGATCAGAAAGAACAAATTTCTGGTCAAGGGTGGGGATGGAGATATAAAGTTGCTATAATGAATGATTATTCTTCAAGTACAGAAGATATTAAGAATTCTCAAATTGATTATGCATTAGCACTTATTCCAAATGATGCTGGGTCAGGTGCATCTAATTATGCAAAAAGTTTAAAAATACGTCAGGGTGATATTGTTTATGGACATAAGGTAGGTGGTAAAAGAGGAATTAATATTATATTAGGATTGTTTGGTAGGACTAAAGATACAAAACTTGGAGATAATAGATTCGATACAAAAACTGGATATACTGAGAGAGTTCCAAAACCTGATAAAGAGGTATCAACCGCAAATGAGGCAAATGAACCTGATGCACAAGAAACTCCGGTTCAACTTCCAAAAATAAAAGCAAAGGGAGTAGGTAGAGCTGCTGCCGGTGGTGCTTCAATTGGAATGAAACTTACTCCTGCAAATACTTGTGAAAATACAACTCTTACAAATATTGAAGAAGCATTAGAGAATTTAATTAAGTTTATACAAGAAGGTCAAGGAAAATTAAGTGATTACCAAGATAAAATTGATGAAGTTGCAGAATTCATAAAAGCATCTTTAAGTTGGTTGGTCGGTGAAATAATGAAAGCAATTACACAATTTTTAGTTGGTGATGATAATAAACCTGGAATTATTCCTGTAGCACTTAATGCTCTTTATGCTTCTGTATATTCTGCAATTGTATCGACTGTAGATCCAGCAACAGCACATATAGTAGCATCAAAAGAAATTGAAGCATTTGTTATTCCTATCAGTGCATTAGAAGCAGCATTAATATGTGTTGCAAATGCATTACTAGAAGGATTGGTCACTTTAATTCGTGAATTACTTTTTTCAATGTTAGAAAATATTGATAGATTTGTAACTTGTATTGTTGATCAGTTTGTTGGGTCACTTTTAAATAGTGTTGTTGATCGCATAGCAGACGGATTATCCGGTGCTCTTGGTGGACTTTCGGGTCTTCTAGGTGGAGCAATTGATATTATATCAGTCGCAAAGGATGCAATATCATTCTTCAATAGTCTTGGAGGATTATTAGATTGTAATCAAGTCAATACAAAATGTGATGGAACTAAAGAATGGATTATTGGTCAAGGTCCAAAAGATGCAATGGATATAACTCAATCATTTGATAATATTTTCAATGTAGTCAATACTGCCGGAGCACTTGCTAATGATGTAATAAACACAATCGAAGGAGTTCCAACAAGTATTCAAGAATTAACTGGTGGAATTACTGATGTTGTTGATATTTTTAATGGAGATTCTTTAATTGAAGGTAGGACGGGAGATTTTGGAAATTGTCTTACAACTTATCCTACTAGTTGTGGTTCGGCACAAATTAAAATATTTGGTGGTGGAGGAACCGGTGGTTCTGCAATTCCTATATTAGGACCAACTGTAGAAAGAATTATTAATGATACTTCAATTGGGAAAAATATAACTAAAACTGCAAATGTTATAGGAGTTGTTTTAGAAAATGCTGGTTCTGGTTATCGTTTCCCACCATTTGTAGAAATTACTGATGAATGTGGAATTGGATATGGTGCAAAAGCAAGATCAACAATTAATAATGAAGGTGAAATTACTTCTATCTATTTGATATCTTCTGGTGAAAATTACCCGATTAATGGAGATAGTGGATATGGAGTTGTTGATGTAGTTGTAGTTTCTAGTGGTATTGAGTATCAGGTAACAGATACTGCTACAGATAATTTTGGAAATGAATATTCTTTAACTATTGAAGATGGTAGGATTATTTCTGCATCTATAATAAATAAGGTTGAGGTTCCGGATCTTGTTAGTATTAGAATTAATTCTGAAACCGGTTTAGGTGCAGTTCTCAAACCAATTCTTGGAAAAATTGATGATTTGTCGTCACGAGAAGCATCACAAGAAGAAGTCATTCAAGTCATTGATTGTATAAGTTAATAATATGGCGCATAATAAAAATTACGAAGCAAGATTATACGAAACTTGGGGACCAAAATTCAGAATTGATGTCAATAATCCTGATAATGGTGTAGATGGTAAGAGTGTATATCAATTATATGCATTTAATGATGATAATGATAAACACTTAGAAACTTTTAACGAAACTGGTTCTTACAAAATTCTTAATGATCGAGGAATAGAAATTGCCGGTGGAGCAAAAGGTTCCGATGGTAATGTGGATATATGTATTACTGGAACTGGTGGTGGTGATGTATGGATTACTGCAATGCAAAATGGGACAGTTAAAATTAAAGGCAAAAATATAATGATTGAAGCACTTGAAGATGTCGATATAAAAGCAGGAAGAAATCTAAACTTAACTTCTGGTAGTGGTAGAATTGTATTAAAGGGAAATAAGATAGATAGAGATACATTTTCAGGAAATCTTTCTGGTGTATTATCATTTACTGCAAGAGCATATGCACCAACTCCTCTTGGTACTGATTTTATAACAGAATCTTTCGGAATCGGAAACTTTATAGCATCAATTATTGGAGGATAATTATGGCAGTCGGTACTATTATCAACACCATCACTAGATTACTTGGACTTCCAACCTTTCCAAAGAAGGGAGTTAATAAATTTCAGTATCTTGATACAAGATTTAGGTCAACAGTATCTGTAAGTGGTCCATTAATTGCAGAAAGTGTTTCGGCACAATTAGGTGAAAGTTTGATGTGTGGGACGAAGTATCTTTTACTCAATCCACTTACACCAAGTCAGGCACTTCCTCCTCATATTATTGCGACACCTCTTTCATATCTTTTGAATTTTGGTGGTCTTCTTACAAACGTTTCTGTAAATTGCACCGGAACTAATAATTTTACCGGACTTACCTCTATAAATGGTCAGGTTTTTCTTAACGGTAATGTTTTTATTAATGGTAAAAATTTAGAGGCAGAACTTGCATTAGGAAAGGCATTACCATCATCTGACGAGAGATTAAAGAAGAATATACATACTATTACAAATCCGATAGAAAAAGTATCAGCACTGAGAGGTGTTTCTTTTGAATATAAAGAAACTGGTCAAAAGCAAATAGGATTTATTGCTCAAGAAATTGAAAAAATTATTCCTGAAGTTGTTGGTGAAAATCCTGATGGGTATAAAGGAGTTCAATATCAAAATGTGGTTGGACTTTTAGTTGAAGCAATCAAAGAACAACAAAATCAAATTGATGAATTAAGGAGAAAAATAGATGAGTGATAAATTAATTAAAAAACTAAATGATAGAGTTTCTTCAAATAAAACTGCAATTGGATTTATTGAGGCAGAGCTGCCAAAATATGAAGAAACAATCGGTGAGTTTACAGAAATTACAATTCCAATAGAAAATAAAATAATATCAGTTGCATCAAGCATCAATTCTCTACAACAACAAATTGTTTCTATTGCTACGAGTGCATTTAATGTTGGTTGTGGAACAACAGCTGGAGCAACAACAGTATATCCAGATACAGTAAAAACTAATAGTGAAAATCTTTCATCAGGATCATATGATGGACTCGATCCATTTGGAGGACAAACATCTTCATTATTAAGTTCTTCTAATGTCGGGGTCGGAACATTTTTAGTATTTACAGAGAATGATAGTTCTCAAGCAGGACTTGGAACACTTTATGGAACCATAGAGAGTTGCTTTAGATTACCCTGTACCGGTAGTGTTTGTATTGATTACAATAATGAAATTGTATCATTACAAAATCAAATTACAACACTCAGAGGTCAATTGCCTTCAGAAATAGCAAAAGTGAATATTGTAAGAAATGAAAAGAAAAATTTTGAAGTAGAAAGATATGGACAAAAAAGAGGAGTGGCAGCATTAAAAGAAAGAAATTCTGAAATGGAATCTGCAATTAATACAATCAGAAATATTTGACCACTTCCCCGACTGGCACAGTTGACACCGGCACGCAAATGCCTTATAATAACAAGGTAAGCAACCAAAGCACCATGCAAGACGAGTTTCTCACACGATGTGTTGTAGACCCTACCAAACGCACATTCTACATCTATTCTAGTGAAGGAGACACCAAAGAAATTGTTTGTGATACTGTAGACCAGTTCATGGATATTCTTGAGGTCATCCGTAATACTTGTCCAGAAGATGCTTTGGTTTATGCAGAACCACTGGAGGTGTAAATGGAAGTTTTTACCCTGAAAGAATGGGAAGACAATTTTGATGATCTTATGGAAAGAGTCGAAAACGGTGAAACCATAGGTATTGTGAGAGAAGATGGTAAGGCAGCAGTAATGATGCCTGCCGATGATGAACTAATACGAATACATACTGAGCAAAATAATGAAGCTCAGTAGTTCATCATCTGCTCGTGAGACTTGGTAGTCAGGGGAGTTTTATAAACTCTTTGCACCCGATTAGTGCCTTTGAGATGGTTCGAATCCATCCACGAGTATTGGTAGTCGTTAGGCAGATAGCCTAAAAAGACGCCAAGTGTAGATGTGATGTAATGGAAACACGCCTCTTCGGAGAGTAGTGCAGGTTCAAATCCTGTCATCTACACTATCTTGCCCGTTTGGCCCTCTGGTGAAGGCGATCTGCTCATAACAGATAGAAGGTCGGATCGTAACCGACAACGGGCATTAGGAACTTGAGACGTTCCAACCAAAGGTGCCACTCAGCAACAGGATCATCACTGTCCTGCACGTTTGGAACTAACTCCCTTTGGATATTCACGGTGGTCCTGTGTCTTACTCCATTGCAAACTGTCAGTATACTGGGTGTGATGCCCACATAGCATACGGATAAGTGTAATGTTATGCCCGTGTAGTCCAATTGGCAGTAGACACGAAACTTAAAATTTCGACAGTATCGGTTCGAGTCCGATCACGGGTATTAAAAGGTAAATTTTACTAAATAATATTAAGTATACCTTTTAAGTAATGAGACAATCTAAAAACTATACTGATGCAGAATTTATAGAAGCATGGACTACTAGTGGATCTATTAGACAAGTTCTTGGAAAAATTGGTTTAGTAGAAGCAGGTGGAAACTATGCTTGTGCTAAAAGAAAAGCAGAGACTTTGGGATTAACAAAGGAACATATGCATGGACAATCTTGGTTAAAGGGTCGAAGTCATACACATACAACAAAACCAATAGAATATTATTTGACAGAAAACTCCTATCACCAATCTCACAAACTTAAGTTGCGTTTGATTTCTGAAGGACTTAAGGAACACAAATGCGAAGGTTGCGGTATTACAGAATGGAATGGTGAACCCACTCCAATTGAACTTGACCATATCGATGGAAACAGGTATAATAATACCATAAACAACCTTCGCATCTTATGTCCTAACTGCCACGCACAAACAGAAACCTATCGTGGTAAGAATAAGGGGAAGGAGTTAGCCCCACTAGATGTAAAGTTACTCTGCGAGAAATGATGATTATATGATAGGGGTTTTCTTTGGTGAGTGAATAACATGAGGTTCCTGGTGGTGCGGGAACCTTTTTTTTATGAAAATAAATAAAAAGAAAGAATAATATTATGTCTTATACAGTAACCACAAAGAATTGTTGGTATAATGACTATAAGGTGATAGTCAAAATGTTCTTCTTAAATGATGTTCCATTTACATTTGATGATTTGCCTGTAGGGTATTTGTATGACCGAGAAATAGTAAAAGAGGCATATAGCAATAAAGATTATTCGGTAGAAGATATCTACAAGGGATCTAATTATTTGATATTAGAAAATTGTCATCCTTGCTTTGATGATATTGAGATATTAAACCCTGAAAACTTACCAGAAGAGATACAAAGTTTTTATAATGGAGAAGAAGATTTACTGAGATAAATAAATTATAGAAATAGCATAGAAGCAGAAATACAATGCCTCTGAATAAATTAGATTCTATTATTAAGAACACTGAGGGTCGTATATTATATGTAAGTCCATCAGATTTAGACTCGACTGATAGTATTAGTAACCAAGGAAACTCACTTGCTCGACCGTTTAAAACAATTCAGAGAGCACTGATTGAATCTGCAAGATTTTCATACGTTAAGGGAAATAATAACGACGAAACAGAGAAGACTACAATTCTCTTGATGCCTGGTAATCATGTAGTTGATAATCGTCCAGGGTATTATATTAATAGTGCAGGAACGCCCACACCTGCAGGTGCAAGTTTTGATTTAACATTAGATTCTGTTTTCGACTTAACTCAAAAAGATAACGATCTTTATAAGTTTAATAGTGTTTATGGTGGTGTAATTGTCCCTCGTGGAACTTCAATTGTTGGTCTTGACTTAAGAAAGACCAAAATACGCCCTCTTTATGTTCCGAATCCAACTGATGATGATGTACTAAATTCTGCAATCTTTAGAATTACTGGGGCATGTTATCTCTGGCAGTTCTCTATTTTTGATGGAGATGAATTTGGAACTGTTTATACACAACCAGATAATTTTGAACTTAAATCAACTCCAACATTTTCGCACCATAAACTTACGGTATTTGAATATGCCGATGGTGTAAATGAAGTTAGTGGTCAAGGTGTAACAGACCTTGCAATGTATTATGCAAAACTATCAGAAGCATATGGTACTGGATCAGGTCGGGAAGTTGATCCTTTAGATAAATTTAATGTAAATAAAAAAGGATTTACTTCAGTAAGACCAGAGTTTGAGATTGTTGGTGCATTTGCAGCAGATCCTATTACAATCACATCAATTATATCAGGTGATGGTGCAACACCAACAACAACAATTACTGTTACAACACAAGGTCCTCATGGATTGGATGTAGGAACACCAATTAATATTGATGGAGTAGCAGGTCCTAATAGTGCTCAGTATAATATTTCAACCAGAGTTACTGATGTTGATAATATTAGTGATAATATCTTTTTCTATACTATATCATCAGATCCGGCACTTATTAGTCCTACAGGTATTGTTGATAGTAATCCACCAGCAACAGTTACAATCGAAACTGATACAGTTTCTGGAGCTTCTCCTTATATCTTTAATATCTCCATGCGTTCTGTATGGGGTATGAATGGAATGCTAACTGACGGATCTAAAGCAACTGGATTCCGTAGTATGGTTGTGGCTCAATTTACTGGCGTCAGCCTTCAAAAAGATGATAGAGCATTTGTAAAATATATTCCATCATCCAGACAATATGAAAATACATTTTACTCTGCAGGAACAACACAAACTGGTTCAGATCTATCTTCACAATCTTCATCGTCCGGAACTGTATATCATTTAGATTCTGAGGCAATTTATAGAAAAGGATGGGAACAATCTCATATTAAGATTACGAATGATGCAATTGTTCAAGTTGTTTCTGTGTTTGCGATTGGATATAATAAGCACTTTGAGGCACAGAGTGGAGGAGATGCCTCTGTAACCAACTCAAACTCCAACTTTGGTCAATTATCACTAATCTCTGAAGGATTTAAGAAAGAAGCATTTGAGAAGGATAACAAAGCATTCTTAACTCATATTATTCCACCAAGAGCAATTGATTCTACTGAAGAAGATGTTGATTGGTTGACTCTTGATCAGGACGCAACAAATACTTCAACTAAATTATACCTCTTTGGATTTAATGATGAGAATATAAAACCACCAATTCTTACACAAGGTTATCGTGTTGGTGCAAAAGTAAATGATAAACTTTATCTTGGTACTGATTCTGCCGATATTGTGATGCCAAGTGGTGCCTCATCTTTTGAGGAATATTCTGTTGGATCTCCTTCCACAAATGTATTTACATTGTCTAGTGGAACTCATAATTTATCAACAGGTGAAAAGGTTATCATTATTAGTGATGATGGAGATCTACCAGAAAATTTAAAAACTAACACAGTTTATTATGCAATTGCACCAGATAATACGACTGTTAAACTTGCCGCATCAAAAGCAGAAGCAGATGCCGATCAACCAATTACAGTATATGGTGGAACAAATCTAAAAATTATTACGAGAGTTTCTGATAAACAATCTGGTGATGCCGGACATCCAGTTCAGTGGGATGGTCAGTGGTATATTAATGTAACTAATGCCGGTATTATCACATCGGTCATAAATCCTCTATCTGGTGCATCAGAACCAACCATCATCAAGAGAATTGCAGATACTAGAAGTTTAGATGAGAAGATTTATAAAGTTAGAGTTGTAGTTCCAAGTCAACTTACAAATGCAAAGACTCCAGAAGCAGGATTTGTTCTTCAAGAATCTAGCACAACTGGATATGTAGGAACTGCTGATACGAATAGATCTACTATCGATTCCACTAATTATGATTGGAATCGCAATCCAAGTTTTATTAAAACTTGTTCTAGAGTTTCAAACACTGTAACTGTTGTCTCAGAATTACCCCACAATTTAAAAGTTGAAGATTCAGTCACTATTAAGAATGTAACTGATTCTACAAACACGACTGGATTAATTGATAAAGGATATAATGGAACTTATAGTGTAAGTGAAATTACTGATGACCTAACCTTTAAGTATACAACAACATTAACTCCAGGAACATTTACAAATAATGTAAATGAAAGAACAACATCACTTCCAAGATTTGAGAGAACTGACCTACAGTCAAATCTTTATGTTTATAGGAACGAGATAATCTCTGAATATAGTGATGGAGATTCAAATGGTGTATATCACATTTATACACTGAATTCTAATAATGCAATTCAGAATGAATTTACAAATCTTGAGTATAGTCAGAATGTAACTGATTTATATCCACAACTTGATAGAGATAATCCTAACGACGACCCAAATTCTGCAAAAACTTATGCCTTAAGGTCCCCAATCGGAGAAGTTCAGACAGATGACCTTAAGAAAAGTATTACCAGAGAGAGTGCCGACTTATTACTAACATCACTTGGTATTGGTCTTGATATAACATCCGTCTCAAACCCAACATCAACAACACCAACTATCACTTTCGATAGAAATCATAACTTTAATAGTATTGTAACTGGAAGTCTTGGTGCAACTTCAGGGTTTAGTACAGGAACTTATTATAATGTAAAAATTTCCACAATACAAGATCCAATTAATAGTGGAAATGCTTTTGATAGTGCTTGGCAGGGTGCAACCGCAAAAGTTGTTGTTGCACCTGGACAAAGTATAAGTTCCGTAGAAATTATGAACGGTGGTTCTAATTATTCTGCAGCAACATATTATTTGGATACTCGTGTAATTGGAGCAGGATCTGGTAATGAATTTACAGTCACTTCTGCTGGTATTTCATCTCATATTGGAGATGTAGTTCAGTTTACTGGTGTTGGAACAGGAACTGATACTTATCATCGTATTACTGGTGTCACTGGTAGAAATAGTATTTCGATTGCAAGAACAACTGGTGATCCGGTAATCACTTCAGATAATTATGCATTCATAACGGCACCTTCTGTTGCATTTACTGGTGTTGGAAATACAATTACTGCCACTGGACATGGACTAGCACCTGGTAATAAGTTTAGAGTAATCGGTATTAACACTAATAATTTTGGAGATTATATTGTCGGTGTTTCTACACTTCCTAATGAATTTGAAGTCACTGGTGGTATTGGAACTGCATCAGGATTTATCCTAAAGCACGGACTATCATCAAATGCAGGTGTTTCTGATAGGTCAAGTGAAAATCTTCAGTCAAGAGCAATTACTGTTTTTGATGGAGAAACATTAACTCTTTCTGAATCTGGTGGCATCGATGCTAGTTCAACAACAACATCATTCTCTGTAAGTAGTCCTGGTATTGCCGGAACTATGACAAGGTTCCCATTAGGTTCTTACATTCAGATTGATAATGAAATTATGAGAATTGCGAGTGATTCTCTGAGTGGAACTGAAATTACAGTTATTCGTGGAGCACTGGCTACTTCACCCGCAACACATGTCGAGAACTCAACAATTAGAAAGATTAAAGTTCCTTCAATTGAGTTCCATAGACCATCAATTATTCGTGCTTCTGGTCATACATTTGAGTATCTTGGATATGGTCCTGGAAACTATTCTACGGGTCTTCCGCAAGTTCAGGACAGAACACTCACAGAAAGGGAAGAGTTCTTGTCACAGGCACAGGAAAGGTCTTCTGGAATTGTTGTTTATACTGGTATGAATAACAAAGGTGATTTCTATATTGGAAACCAGAAGAAATCATCTGCAACTGGTGAAGAAACTAATTTTGATATTCCAGTCCCAACTGTGACTGGTGAAGACCCATCAAGATTAAGTGCAGTATTTGATGAAGTTACAATTAAAGAAAGATTAGTTGTAGAAGGTGGAGATTCTGGACAAGTTCTTTCACAGTTTAATGGTCCTGTTACCTTTGATGAGGATGTAACAATAAAAGCAAATGGACAAGTAAAAATTGCTAATCAAACTGATTCTACAGGAACCACTTCTGGAGCACTTGTAGTTACTGGTGGTATTGGTATTGGGAAGAATGTAAATATTGGTGGAAGTATGTTCTTCCCTGATGATAAGAAATTGAACTTTGGTAATGATAATGATTTGCAAATTTCTCACCGAGCAGATTTCTCTGCTCAATTAGATAGGTACGGAGACACAATTACAACAGGATCTGCAAGTATAATTGAAGATGCTGGTGATGGTCCAATAGTATTCAAATCAAATGCTGGCACTGGTCAGGGTGCCTTCCAATTCTTTGATGCATATTGGAATCCAAAACTAAAAATATATTCAGGTGATAACAGTGGAGTCGAACTTTATCATGGTAATACTGGAGAGAAGCTGAGAACAATTTCAACAGGTTGTTCTATTTCAGGTGAACTTCGAGTCTCTGATGACATCACAGCATTCTATTCTTCTGACGAGAGACTGAAGGACAATATTAATTTAATTGATAATCCTCTTGAGAAAGTCATTTCAATCAGTGGCAATACATTTGATTGGAATGATAAGTCTAATAAAGAAGGAAGTGATACTGGATTGGTTGCACAAGAAATTGAGTCTCTGGGACTTCCAGGATTAGTTACAACACGAGATAATGGATATCTTGCAGTTGACTACCATAAAGTTATTCCTCTTCTTGTAGAGGCAATTAAAGAACTCTCTGATAAAGTTGAAAAACTTGAACAGAGATTGGAAGATAAATAACTCTAAAGTTTATAATAATGGCAAATATTAGGAAGTCATTTAATTTTAGAAGTGGAGTACAAGTTGATAATGATAACTTTGTTGTAAATGCAAATGGCCTTGTGGGTATCGGAACTTCAGTTCCTACTGCCGGATATAAGTTAGATGTTCGTGGAGACGTAAAATCAACTGGTCTTACAAATACGCAAGATTTAAATGTAACTCAAAATGCTGAGATATCTGGTATAACTACTGTTGGATTTATAACTGCGACTACTTCATATATTGGTATTCTTACAGTATCTCAAATCAAGATTGGAAATAGTGAGACTGTTGATAATTTAATTGGGTATGCGAGAACTACATTTATTACTGATAATGGTGGAATAGGTCTTCATACAACCTCAAAGATTGGTATTAATACTACAACAAGTCCTGGTGCATCTGATAGTGCATTAGAAGTTTTTGGTGATGTAAATGTTACTGGAATTATAACAGCAACTACTTTTTCTGGTGATGTAACTGGTAATGTAAATAGTGGAATTTCCACTTTTACTGAACTTGAAGTTGGAACAGCAATTACAATGTCTGCCGGTATCATAACGGCAACAACATTTGATGGAGACTTGATTGGTAATGTAACTGGTAATATTAATGCTTCTTCTGGTGTTTCTACTTTTACCGAACTTAAAGTTGGAACAGCAATTACGATGTCTGCCGGTATCATAACGGCAACAACATTTGATGGAGACTTGATTGGTGATGTAACTGGTAATGTTAATGTTACTAGTGGAATTTCTACTTTTAATGAACTTGAAGTCGGTGTAGCAAGTATCACGAATGCTGATGTTGGTATTGGTACTTTTAATGATTTGAGAATTGATAAATCATCCGACGCAAGTCTTGTTATTACAAGTTCGACAAATTCATCTGTAAGTATTGGTGAATCTGTTAGTGCTGGAAATAGTAGTGCTCAATTACTCTATAGTCCATTAACAGGTAGATTAGATATCAATAATTATGATGTTGGTGGAGTCAGTGTCAATCTTCATGAAGGGACTGGTACAGGCACAACAGAAAGTTTCAATGTCAACTATAACAATTCAACAAAGTTTGAAGTTACTTATGATGGAAAGGTAGGTATTAATAAAGGTAATGACACCTTAGAAAAGGCTTTAGAAGTCGGAGGTGATATATCTGTCACCAATAATGCGGTAATTGCTGGGATTTTAACTGTTACCGGAACTGCTGGAAACTCAGTCACTTTAGGTGATGGAAGTGCTTTACCATTTCCAAGTAATCAAAATTTCAATATTACCAGTGGGATCAGCACATTCGCAGACTTTACTGTAAGTAATGAACTTACAGTAAGTCAAGATGCTGTGTTCAACTCTAGTGCCTATATTTTTGGACCCAAAGTTGGTATTGGAACCACAAATGATTCTGAGTTTAAAACTGGACCAGAAAACCTGATAATGCAGGCAACTGGTTCTATGTGGGCCGATAATGGATTTTATACAGCAGGAAAAGTTATAATTACCGATAAAGCAGATGGATCAGCATATACAGATGATAGAATTATTCCAAGTAGTCCAATTGATTATGGTGCTGTCGTTCCTTACGTAAGTTATGGAGATTTCCAAGCAAACTGTGGTGGTGCATCATTTATCGCTAATAATCTTATGCTTGTTCCTTCTGTTGGAGTGGCAACCGTAGGATTTGGAACGACAAATGGTCTCTTAATTCCATCAAGTTTCTTACCAGGTGAAAATAGATACTTATCTAAGGTTGGAATTAATACTTATTATTCACGAAGTCTGGTCGATATTGGTGTGGGTTCAACTACAATGAACTCATATGTTATTCTACCATCACTAAGTCAAACTGATGTAACTATTGTTGCTAATTTATGGAATACTCCTACAGGAACTGGATATACAGCAGCACGTAAAGTTACTCCATCTGGTGTTCCTGGAGGTGCATTATTATATAACTCTACAAGAGATACAATTCAGGTTGGACATGGAACAGATTCATTCAGAAACTTGAGTCCTGTTGTTGCTTTCGCAACTATTAATAGTGGATCTTTGGTTGGTACTGATGGATATAATATCGAATTATCAAATAGTGTAAATGATGCGAACTTTACTTTTAGTTCTGCATTACAATCTGCAAATTATACTGTAATGGTTTCATCTGGTAGTACTACAGAATCATATACAGTTCCAGAATCACAGAAGAATACGAGTGGATTTAGAGTTTCATTTAGTCCCTCTGATGCATCTACACAAAACTATACTGTAATGATACTTCAAGTATAAGGACTTGACAAGACTCTGAAAACCCTGTAGACTACCTTTGTTAGGGTTGAAGAGGAATCTATAAGACACATTAAGAACCGTCCACCAGGTCGCACTGGGGACGGTTTTCTGCTATAATAAGAAGGTAATCGAGGGAGACCTTTGACAATCACTCTGCGACCCCATCAGCAAGATGCCGTTGATGCCATGCTGGTTCATCAAAAGGGTCAGATTATTGTACCGACTGGTGGTGGTAAGACCTTATGTATGATTACTGACACTCAATCCTCTATTGAGAACATCAGTAGTGGCAACACTACGGTTATTGTTGCACCTCGTATTCTGCTTGCAGAACAACTTTGTAGTGAGTTTCTGGAAGTCATCGATACAACTCATACACATATTATTCATGTTCATAGTGGTGAGACTTCACACTTCTCCACAACAAAAGCAGAAAAGATTAATCTTTTTGTAAATACTGCTAGAACTGCTGGTGAGAATGTAGTAATCTTTACCACATATCACTCTCTACATCGTCTTGTAGAAGCAGATATCGAAGTCAATACGATTTACTTTGATGAAGCGCATAACTCAGTCCAACGTAACTTTTTCCCTGCTACGGAGCACTTTTCTGCTGATGCTGATCGGTGTTATTTCTTCACTGCTACTCCTAAGAATTCTCTCTCTATTTACAAGGCAGGGATGAATGATTATGAGGTCTACGGTAAAGTCATCTGTAATGTTCCTGCTCCTACATTAGTAGAGCAAGGATATATTCTTCCTCCTAAAGTTGTTGTAAAGCAACTGGATATGGTTCAGGATAAGCAGATGATTGCCGACCGTGATTGTGAGAATTTGATTGAGACAATTGATGAGAACTCACTGGATAAAATCCTGATTGCCGCACGTTCTACCAAACAGATTATCAAACTTCTGAGTCAATCTGACTTTCGTAATCAACTGGCAGAACGTGGTTATTCTTGTTTGTATATTACATCCAAGACTGGTGCTATTATTGATGGACAGAAAGTCAATCGTGAGGTATTCTTTGATACTCTGAATGCATGGGGTAAAGATCCTAACAAAAAGTTTGTTGTTCTTCATCACTCTATTTTGTCTGAAGGTATCAACGTCAGTGGACTTGAGGCAGTATTGTTCATGAGAAACATGGATTATATCGGCATCAGTCAGTCAATCGGTCGTGTGATCCGTCTGGGAGGGTCTCAGAAGACCTTTGGACTGGTCTGTGTTCCAGTCTATGATAAAGTGGGCATCAGCACTGCTAAGTCCGTTCAGGCAGTCGTAGACACCGTGTTTAAGCAGGGTCAACCTGCCATTTCCGTTATCCGTCGTTGAGGTTATTATGAAAAAACTATCACCATTTGAAAAAGCAACAGAAAGATATCAGAATGCTCAAAAAATGATGTTTGTGAAAGAACGATTAAAAAAAGAATTACCCCCTCGTGGTAGTGCTGCTTATAGATATTTTTCTGATCCAGATAAAAATCCACCATCGTATTATAGTCTTGTGGAAAGTATTGATAATATGTCTCTTGAAGAATGTAAAAATCATCCAGCTTGGAATTGGTGTTGGTGGATTGATTTATGGGAATTCCCATGAGAACTGACCACTCACTAAACTGGCACTCTGCCCCTCCACTCTGCCCCACTCTGCCCTATAATACAAAGGTAATCAAAGATTATTATCCAAATGAATCTTCCAAAATACCTCACACCCACCATGCGAACTGCTATTTACACTTCGGGTGGAGAAAATCTCAACAAATCTATTGAATACAGTGCAGTTTGTAAGGGAACTACCGGACAAATTTTTAATAAAGGTCAACGTGTCATTCTTGCGGATAAACGCAAAGATGGTAACTATGACATTGCATATGGTGTAGCAACAGGAAAACAGATCCAAATCAATCCTACTGAGATTTGGGAAAATTGGCAAGATCATCCTAAATGTGTAGTTAACCATGTGAGTTTTTTTGCAAAAAAAGAAAACATTCCTGCACACATGGTTAATCCCTCACGGACTGATATTCCCAATGATCTTCGTGAATCTTTGTGGACTCTTTCTACCATTTGCTGAACTGTCCACCAGGAGTAGAAACCCTGCTCCATTCTGCTATAATACAAAGGTAATCAAGGGAACACCATCATGAAATGCAAAGTCGAACTCTATGTTGCTGGTAAAGTCTTCTATGAGACTGTTCATGCCCGTGACTACCAGGAAGCAAAAGAAGTAGCATTGGCACGTAATCCGAATGCTACTGTTGTGAGTGTTAATGCATCATTTTTTTAATGTCTAAGTTTCTCAAACCACATGTTCATAATCAGAGTCTCCTGAACCCAAAATCAGGAGACCCTGACGGTTTTGTATCTAAAGATGGAATGTGGGCTGCTATACCATTAGCAGGAAAGAAGAAAGGGTTCTGTATTATACATAATGGTAGTCAAGTGCATAGTGTAAAAACGTATAAACAAGCACTTGATTATATCAAAAAGTATTCTAAAATTAAAAAGAAAGCAACCTCCTCTCTTGAAAAATTTCTATGACTGACCAACAACAAAAACGCAAAGATGCACTTGGACTTTTTTACGAAAGTGTATTAAAACCTGATTCTGAACTTAGAAAATGTGCTCACAATCAAGAATGTTTCTTTGAGTTGATGGAATGGAGAGCAGAAATTTTAGAGTATCTTGATAATCGTAGAAATCAGGAGTTTCACCAATGACAGCACAATACGTGCTTTTTTTGGTATTTGGAGTTATTTTATATGTGATAGTCACTGATCCAAATGTCGCAAGAGCATTTGATTATGTTCTAAAGTTAGTAAAAGCACAAATAAGTCATAAGATATGGTGGTTAAGGCATAATCCTGCCAATCCTGTGGTAAAATATATGATGTACCGTAAAAATCTCAAGCTTGCGAAGGAATTGCGAGCAAAAATAAATAAACATCTAGAGGCAAAAGAATAATATGCTCTCAACACAATACCGTCTTCGGTTAGAATTTATTTGTAAATGTATTGCAAATAACGAAGAGGTGAAACTTTCGGAGATGGTATGGGCACAAAAACTTGCGAAAGCAAATACTTCTGCTCATGAAATGTTAAAGAAAGCACGAAGACAGTCTTCTCAAGATATTGAGGAAGGTAGTATGGATGACTTCTTAAACAATATGGGGTTAGGTGATCCCGATCCATCCAACCATATGACAGGATTTAATAGTGCTGATGAGATTGTAGATTGGTTTCAACAAGATAAACCATCAGACTGGCGCCAGAGGGATTAGTTTTTGGAATGATTAAAAGGAGGCAACATGACTAGAACTACTCGTAATTTACCTAACAGGTATCCTCTTCGTAATTTCAGCAATCATAATGAGAAATCTAAATTGTCAGAAATTCTCAATGATCCTGATGTTATGGAATTACCTATTGATAAATTATCTAGAATGGAAACTCGTTTAGGTAGAGGAGGTAGTTTACCTGATCCATGGGATGATTATGTGATCTCTGCTTATTATGAAATATTTGCAAAAAAAAGGAGGCAACATGAATACTAAAAAGAACATGAACGATTTAATTTGTGAGGCAATGGACATTGTTGAGTGGGAGTTTAGTAAAATCAGATCAAGAAAAGAACTTAAGAAGGCCGTTAAATTACTTAAGAAGCAGGTCGAGGTCAATTCCAATAATTAAATCAAAGGAGTAAAATGCAAGCAGTAATTTACAGCAACGGAAGTCAAGAGTGTGAGAGAATGATATCTCTTCTTAAATCTCTTGGTGATGACTTTCATGAATATGTTTTAGGTATTGACTTTGATGATAAGGCATTTGAGGCAGAGTTTGGATCAAATGCAACATATCCTCAAGTCGCAATCGGATATCATCATATTGGTAGTATGAAGGAGGCACTTCAGTATATGAATGAACAGGGAATGTTTGTATGAACTTTGAGTTGTCATTAGAAGATTATACTATAATACTGAATGCTCTTCATTATTATAAGAAAGTTGATAAGAGAGGGAACTTTGATTCTTATGATGAGGAAAGAATTAATGAATTGAGAGATAAGTTAGCACATCAACTTATTTGGAAGAATACTGATATAGATAATTTTATAACGAAAGAACTGTAATGACTTCAGTAATTTTAATTGGTTGCTTCACTCCACTGATTATTATTTTCAT